>Ga0137374_10003189_pt1 | contig 19335 bp, 16 predicted proteins | sample SagtaG_20_FD_104811 | JGI IMG/M metagenome (GOLD analysis project Ga0137374, IMG submission 104811) | Vadose zone soil microbial communities from Sagehorn Ranch, Mendocino, California, USA - Sage1_R_100_16 metaG | ecosystem: Environmental > Terrestrial > Soil > Vadose zone | place: USA...
CTTTGCGAATAATGAGCATCTCGCAAAAGCGATAAAAATGTTGCCTATCCCATTAATAGCGCCACGGCCACTGGACGAAGCAATCAGCAGTGCGGGCGGAGTCTTATTCGAAGAACTAGATGAGCAACTGATGATTCGCAAACTACCTGGCGTATTTTGCGCGGGCGAAATGCTGGATTGGGAAGCACCGACGGGAGGTTACTTGCTTACTGCATGTTTCGCATCTGGGCGAGCAGCAGGATTTGGCGTTTTGAATTGGCTTCTAAATTGGTAGAATGGAGCCTATACAATATCCCAAAGTTTTATTGAGTCGGTTATTGCCAAAAGGAGATTATAGCTATGGCAGAGCTAAAAACCAGAATCACTGATACCAGCGTAATCGATTTTATTAACGCGATCTCCGATCCGAAGACAAGAGAAGATTGCTTTACTATACTAAGAATCATGCGGGATGCAACAAATTCCGAACCCAAAATGTGGGGGACGAGCATCATTGGATTTGGTTCGTACCACTACAAATATGAAAACGGCCGGGAAAACGATTGGTTCCTAGTGGGATTTTCACCACGCAAACAGAACCTAACAATTTACCTCATGGGTGGTTTAGATGATTACGGCAGCCTTTTGAAAAAGCTGGGTAAACACTCTCTGGGAAAAGGCTGTCTCTATATCAAAAAGTTGGACGATGTTCAATTACCTGTACTAACGGAACTGGTGAATAATTCCGTAACCAAGATGTCGAAAAACGAATAATAAGATGTATTATGGTGTCGTCCCGCCGACATCTGGGGGAGCAATCACTTCAAAAATGATAGCCTGATTATCACGATAAACTTCTTTCAAACCAGGGTCGTTCTCAGCTTGTCGGATAAAGTCTCCATGATTTAAGTCCGTATGGATGAAGCGTGTACCAAAGCGGGAGGCAATCACTTTTGAAGGTTGGGCAACGTTGCCGCGCGTAATTTGCACCCAGAGATTATATAGCTTTCCGTCATATAGTTGCATATAGGTCGGGTCGAGGCCGACAAGGTAGGTGTTATGTGTGTTGAAGTAAAACAGGCGCGGAAAGTCATCCCAGTCTGTCTGAAAAACGCGCTCACCTTCCGTTGTGTTTTGCATCAACCAGAGAGAGGCGCCCGCGTATAAGTTATAGGGAGATGATCCCTTTATCTCCTTCTGCGCCACTGGAATGGACTTCATCGTGCTTATAACGACTAGCAAAGCCAGCAAGATTGCTGGCGCATATGAACGGACAAAGCTCCAGAGGCGGGATTCTGTACGTTCAACGGTATCAGCATAAAGGTCAGCAAGCAGAGGCAACCAGGCAAACGCAGCGAAGATCAAAGCGAAGGGTGGGAAGTATTCCACAAAGCGACGCGCTTGAAAAAGCATAAGTCCAAATAATAATGCTGAGAAAAATGAGAAGGTTGTTCGCAAGTCCATTTTGCGTCCGGAGAGTCCCAGTGCCAGCGCGCCGCTGATAAATGCTACAAGCGCTGGGAGAGAGTTTTTAAGCAATTGACTTGTATCGTAGGGATACCATTCGTTGCCAACATTTACAGAGGTCGCATCGGTTAATTTAGGTGCGACGTGTTCAATGAAGAAGGTAATATTATGTGGAAAATAGGGATTGACGATCATACCCAAGGCTATGCCAACGCCAACAAATAGCAAGGGACGGATTTCAAACCGGTGCTCGATGATTAAGACGGATAGAAAATACAGAAAGGCCAAAGCCATGATCAGAGGGAAGGCGTCATACATCCATACATAAAGAAATGCCAGGATCCCAAGCCACTTGTATTTGCCCTCAAGCAACCATAAGAAGGCGAGAGCAAGAAAGCCCAAAGAGAGAGATTGTGCGCGGGTGATGCTCATCCGAAACAGAAAGGCTTCAGAGATGCCGAGCAAGCCTATGGCCCATAGCCATGCCAGCGGCACGCGTTGGCGATAGAGAAGCAGCCAAATGGCAAAAAAAGCAAGGCTCGCAAATGTAACCGCTGCCCACTTCGCACCAATCCTTAAATCACCAAAAGTGAATGGAATCAGAGCGATATGAAATAAAAAGTGATGATCGTAAAATTCACGCGGGTTAAGAATACTGAGTGGCAACCAGGGAAAATTAGGCTTCAGACCTTCCATACGCATCAGCCAGGCAAACTTGATATGATAGAAGCCATCATTATCAGGCATGTTGGGTGTAGCAAATTGGATCGCTGCCATCCCAGCAAAAAACAAGATAAACAGAAGAATCGGAAATAGAACCGCTTGAATTTGCCTGGGAGTTATGGTTTTCATGGTTTCACGCAATGAGTCGGATTTTCTAGGAACTTATTTAAGTAAGATCCTAGCTTCATCAATAATAACGATAGTAAGCCGTGGCGTATTCTGCTCAATTTCGGAAGATAAAGTTCATTTTAATTGGGATTACCCCACCGGCTTCCCCGCACCTACATCTTATTAGCAATGAAAGGTGCGGGGCTTTCGGTGGGGCAATCTGGCAGAGCTGAGGTACCAGTTTGCGAGGATTAATTCCTGACCCCAGCTCTGGATAAACTTTACTATGACCTTTTAGTTGTCGTTACCTTTATCGCCGCCTGAGTCATCGCTACCGGAGTTGTCGTTTCCACCGTGGCCACCACTGTCATTCCCACTGGATTGGTCATCATTAGTATTGGTAACTGCTGAATTATCATTACTCATATCATCGTCGTTGATATTCGCATCAGTTGAATTATTGTCATTTCCATTATCATCATTAATATCATCATTGATATTGGCATCATTCGAATTATCGTCGTTGATGTTGTCATCATTTGTATTGGCGTCGTTTGAGTTGGCATCATTGCTATTATCATCCGGAGAAACGGTGGGAGTGGCAGCGTCAACTGCACTGGGAGCTTCAACGCGTGTGACAACAAATGTCCCATCGGGTTGAACGACACCTTCCACTTTGACAAGATCCCCGACAACGAAAGGACCGTCTTTGATCACTGAAGGATCAACACTAATCGCCTGTCCTTTCACCACCCACTGGGTGCCATCCACGCTCTCCAGCGTGCCTGTGATGATAATATCAGCGCTCACTTTCTGGGCAACCGGCGTTGCTTTCGCTGCTGCGCCACAAGCACTGAGAAGGATGCCCACCAACATAAAAACTACAAAAAGAAAACGATAGGTTTGTTTCATTTTTTCACCTCTTGAATTTGATTAGCTTCATCCTAATAGTCGAATAACAAACAAAAAGGTTACGGGTGATTAAGGAGGGATTTTTAATTTGCGCTACAATTGGTACATCCTGTGGACGGCTAAGTAGATACATGAATGGCCAAAGAAAACGGAATGAATAATCCCTCTTATTCTTCATCCAGAAACGAGATACTCTAAATAGATTGGGCGGCAAAATCATCCTAGATAATAAAATAAGGCCCTCAAAGTGAATCGCATCGTCGGCATTTTACTCATCGTCGTCTCCGCCGCCTCTTTTGGAACCTTGGCAATCTTTGGCCGCTATGCTTACGAAAATGGGATAGATACATTTACCCTTCTGTTCCTACGTTTCATATTCGCTGCATTATTTATGTTCGCCCTGCTTGCATCCAGGCATGAAGCCTTCCCACGTGGCAAACCTCTCCTTCAATTAATTGGCATGGGAGCGTTAGGATACGTGGGTCAATCCTTTGCCTATTTATCGGCTATAAAATATGCCTCTGCCGGACTTGTAGCATTATTACTCTATCTTTATCCGGTCTTTGTAGCGATCCTTTCCGCCATCTTTTTGAGGGAAAAATTCAAAGCTATGAAAATCCTCGCCCTTATACTTGCGACTTTGGGCGCGGCTTTCACAGCCACCCCGGAGGGCGGCACCTGGTCTGGTATCTTATTCGCAATCTCTGCAGCAATGATTTATTCAGTTTATATCATTGTAGGAACGGGTGTCTTGAAACAAGTATCTGCTGTGCAATCCTCGGCAGTGATCTTTGCCTCAGCTGGAATCGTTTATGGAATCCTAACTGCATTCAATGGTGCAAATCTTCCCCAGACAATTGCAGGCTGGGGAGCCATGTCCGGAATTATTTTCATCGCTACTATTATTCCAGTAGTCACATTTCTTGCAGGATTGAAACGTATTGGCCCGACGAACGCCTCCATGCTTTCTACTTTTGAGCCCATAGTTACAGTGATGTTAGCAGCTATTTTATTCAATGAAGCACTACATCCTGTCATGTTGATTGGTGGAGGGCTAATCCTTGTTTCGGTTATCATCCTCGCGCGCAGTGAAGTTATCACACCTGTGTAAATGAAATTTCGATGAGATTGTTATGCTGAGACACCCAGGAAGGTGGAAGATATGGGTGCTGTTAGGATTTGTAATTTCAATCCTTTTTACTTGGCTAAATGAAATACTTGATCTTCCTCATCTTATCTTCAATGCTCCTGTTACACGGGTTAACTGGCAGGAAGCTGTAATAGAGACTGTTTTTGCAACGATCGTCATGACGATTTGTTGGAAATTAGTTGCAGCCTATGAGTTAAAGTGGATCGAGGCTACTAAGGAATTGGAAAACCTGGCAACTATAGATGAATTATCCGGCATGCTGAACCGCAGAGAATTATTTAATCGGGCTGAATCGGAATTCTACCGAGCAAGGCGATTCAATCAAACACTCTGTATTGCCATGATCGATCTCGACCACTTCAAACGAGTCAACGATGAATATGGTCATCTCCTCGGCGATACAGTGATTCGTGAATTGGCCGCAACGATCAAACAGCACGTGCGTCAACAGGATGTGGCTGGCCGAATCGGTGGTGATGAATTTATTATCGTTTTCATAGAGACCACCCGTGAGGATGCCCAAGATATCGGAACTCGAATTCAGGAAAAATGGCAAAAGGGGGAAATCAAAAATGAGAGACAGGCTAGAATAAGAGTGACATTTAGCATGGGATTAACTGAAATACTGAACAGAGATCGTTCTGTTATGGATTGCATCCAGAGAGCAGATAAAGCCTTGTACAGTGCCAAAAGAAAAGGGCGGAACAAAATCGTTACAGGGTAATTACATATCGTGGCAAAAGGGAAAGAACTCTAAGTTTGACGGCAACTAAACAAAGGTCAAGACGTAATTCCGGTTATTTCGTCAGTAAAAGACCTTTCAAAAATATCAATTCCATTGCAAACCTTTAGAGTAAAATTGAGCGAACCCGGTACTAGAGTATTAAATTGCAAAACGTGTGATAGCATAGCCCAATGCAAGGAGGCCGAGTATGTTTAAGACTCAGAACCTTTACCAAAACGATGAGAAGTGGAAAAACACCAAGCTTGGAAATTCTAATGAAACGATTGGTGGTTGGGGATGTCTTCTCACCTCAGTCACAATGATGCTTAATGGGATTGGCTACAATGAAACCCCGGAAACCGTCAACCAGAAGATGAAGAAGGCAGGCGGATTTCAGGGAGCCTTTTTTATTCCCAGTGTTCTACCCTATGTGTGGCCAAATTGCGCCTACCGTGATATGCAACCATGTGAAACATCTCCCGCGCCCATATCCCTAATCGACGCGGCCGTGGCAGCTGGCAAACCTGTCATCCTCCAAGTGGATTGGAATAAGCAAGCCGGAATCCAAACGCACTTTGTGCTCATCAAAGAGAAAAAGGATGACGACTATTCTCTCTATGATCCCTACAAATATAGCGGCGATGGCCCGGACAAGGATGTTTTGTTGACCACTCGCTATAAATACAATGGTAAGACGCTTGAATCAGAAATTAGCGCGGTCTTATGGTTTGATTGCTACGATAATGCTCCACATGAACCGCCCAAAGTAACCAAAGTGCCACTGTCAGCTGAGGAACTTTGCCTGTATGCCATAGAAGATGATCTGGCACTCCGGGCTGAGCCTTCAGTAGGTGGATATTTATGGAAACGCATGATGGCAGGTACTGAACTCATCTGCCTCGAGCCAAAAGCCACCGCCAAGGTCAAAATTGGTCAGCAAGGCCAATGGATTAACGTTCAGGATCCTCATGGTGATCAAGGTTATGTGGCTGCCTGGTTCGTATCTGACCAAAAAGGAAATCCACCGACTCCTTCCACGGCGACAACTGCTACCGTTTCATCGCCGCAGTCGGGCGGAGTTTCAATGACAACGTCAACCCCGAAACCAGTCTCCCCACCCACGGCTGCCGCGCCTCCTCCCGCGGGCGCTTTGGCTCTTTTACCAACGCAAGAACTGGCATTCCGGTCACAACCTGTCATTTCACCTGAGACTTTGATTCGCGCAGTACCGGTCACAGAGCAGTTGATTTGTCTCGAACCTGCCAACCAGGCGATTCCGAAAATCGGTGTGACAGGACAATGGCTAAAAGTACGCGATGCCAACAACAAGCAGGGATATGTCGCGGCCTGGTATGTTAAGTATGCCAGTGGCTCGACCGCACAAAGCACTGCCGCGGCTGCACCTCCTCCTACGGGTGGTCCTGTCAAAGTGAAAGCAACCTGCGAGGGTGTAGCCTTGCGTAAACAACCGGTTATTAGTGATGCGACCCTGATCAAGCGCGTGCCGATAAATTATGAATTCACTATCACTGAGCCAGGTGGTGAGACAAAGGTGGGCGCAAACAATCAATGGATCAAGGTGAAAGACCCTGCCGGTCCGGAGGGATTTGTAGCCGCATGGTTTGTCACCCGCTAGAGAAACAGCATGGCTGAAGCAAACGGTAACAACAGACCGACCAGCGTCTTCATTTCCTATTCACGCAAAGATAAAGTTTTTATCCGCAAATTAAATGACGCGCTGGACGCTGCGGGAATCAATGCCTGGGTGGATTGGGAAGGCATCCCGCTGAGTTCTGATTGGATGGCGGAAATCACGCGCGCGATCGAAAGTGCAGACGCGTTTCTATTCACGATCAGCCCCGATTCGCTGGCATCAAAAGTCTGTGCGCAGGAATTGGAATTAGGAATTAAGCTAAACAAAAAAATCGTCCCTATTTTGTACCGCGACCCGGTAAAAGGCTCTGAAATGCATCCGAAGCTCAGTGCTACCAACTGGGTATATATGCGTACGAAAAAAGATGATTTCAACGCGACTGTCCCCAAATTAATTGAATCAATCCAAACCGATCTCGGCTGGATTCAACAACATACTCGTTTGTTACAACGCGCAACAGAGTGGGATCAGAAGAATCGTAATAATAGTTATCTTTTACAGGGCAGTGATCTTGAAGATGCTGAAAAGTGGATGACCGAATCCACGACCGGGAATGGCCGAAACGTAGTACCTCTGCAAGCTGAATATATCAGTACTAGCCGGAAGAACGCGATCAAACGTCAACGCAACCTGATGATCGGTGTCGCCTTGGCACTTGTGATCAGTATAATCGCCGGGATTGTTGCACTATTTCAATGGAAAGCAGCTGTAAAAAACGAGCAGTTAGCAATAAGTAACGCGGCATTGGCAAAAGAGAATGAATCCATCGCGATTAAGAACGCGAACATCGCCGCCACACAAGAGGCCATCGCAAAAGAGAACGCTAGTCTCGCGGCTGATAGGGAAAATATAGCCAAATCCCAAAGGAGTGCAGCCCTGGCAAATATATATGAAGAACGGCCAGGCGAGATGGATATCAGCACACTGTTCGCAGTGGATTCCTGGTCGCGTCTGCCATCCTCTCAAGCCGAAGATATTTTGCGTCACAATATTAGTTACATGGCTCTGCCCGTTGCACAAATGCAACAAACAGGTCGAATCTGGAATGTTCATCCTAGCCTGGACGGCAAGTACGTTGTCACATCAAGTGAAGATGGAAGCGCCTGCGTATGGGCAATAAAGGATGGAACCCGCAAATATTGCGTTGAGCACGAGCAAGGCGTGCAGGATGCTTTTTTCAACACAGATAATAGCCTGTTGTTTACAGCCAGTACAGATGGCACGGTCCGGTTCTGGAATGGAAACGATGGTACTGGTGCCGAATCATTTGACTTTGGTTCAAAAGTTTTGGATATAGATATTAGCAACGACAACAAATGGCTGGCAGTTGGCAGTGCAGATGGCAGGGTTTCGCTGCTCAATTTGAAAACTCGAAAGGAAGAAGTTTCATTCGATTTGAGATCGGGAGAAATTTTTACGGTCACTTTCGATCCCACCAGCAAGTGGCTGGCAATTGGAACAAGTGAAGGCCATGTCACATTCTGGCGTGTAAACACTGACCTTTCCTATGCGGGGCCGGAACACTCCTCCGAGGTATATGCAATTGCCTTCAGCCCGGATGGAGAATGGATGACCTCTGTGGGAGCAGATAGCACTGCTCGTGTTGCTAAAACCCTTTCCGGTGGTCAAGTGCGCTCGCTCCTTCATGGTGATTGGGTCGAAGATGTGGTATTCAGCCCTGATGGCTCCTGGTTTGTAACTGTCTCAGACGATAATCTTGTCCATATGTGGGATACCAAAAGCGGTAGAGAAAAATTGCGTATGGAACATGGCGGGTTCGTGCAAAAAGTGGATGTAAGCCCGGACGGTCAGTGGATCGCGAGTACTGGCTTTGATCAAACTGTGCGCATCTGGGATGTCGCCTCCGGAAGTTTGATGAAAGAAATCTCTTTAGACGGTATTGGCGCGGCCTTGACATTTAGTCCCGATGGAAGAAAATTAATTGTTGGTGACCGCAACGGTCATCTCAGCATCTGGGACATTTCTGAATTGAACGCTAGAGTAGGCTATATTGAATTTCCTGAATATGTACATAAGGCAAAATTCAATGCTACTGGTGAATGGGTACTGTTCAATTCTGATGACAAAAATATTTGGATGATCCCCAGCGATCAATTGACGAAACTACACGAAGGGTCGCACGGAACCAAAATCCTTACTCTGAAAAATATCTCTGGTCAATTTAAGATCAGCCCGGATTCCAAATGGATTGTTGTATCAGAGACGTATGGAAAATCGGCGTTACTTTACAATCTTGAGACCAAAGTCTCCTGGTCACTCCCATTGAACGCAGATGTCACTGGATTAGCGTTTAGCCTGGATAGCAAGAAGGTGGCTATCACATACGAAAGCGGACCAAGTGTTCTTATCTGGGATGTGGAAACAGGAAAACAACTCCAAGAAATCCCCTTTCAGGTAGTTCCGTTTACTTCTGCCTACAGTCCAAAGGACAATACGCTTGCAATAGGATTTACCGGAAAAATAATTCTTTGGGACATTGATAATAAAAAAGAAATTGCCATGCTGCCCCAGCTTGGCGAAATTCGGTCGCTTAACTTCAGTAAAGACGGAAATTGGCTTGCAACTTCAAGCTCCGACGGCAGTATCTATCTTTGGGATATGATAAACGGGAACTTGACAGAACCTGCATACAAATTCCAGCAAGGTGGAACTATCACGTCGCTTGATTTCAGTTACAACGACAAATGGCTGGCATCGGCAGGAGGAAATGGCTTCGCCTACATCTGGGATCTAACCACTGGCCAGGAAATCGCGCGCATGTCGCACAGCAATTCTGTAAGCAGTGTTTCCTTCTCTGCCGATAACAGCCAGCTCATCACAGTCTCTCGCAAAGTAGTGCAGGTATGGGACGTAGCTGCTTTAGATCATATTAAAACGGATGAAATCGATAAGATTGCCTGCTCACGTCTAACCGAGAACATGACTGAAAGCGTATGGGAATTCTTCTTCCAAGATGAATCCTACCAACGGACCTGCCCGAACCTGCCTGCAGGAAAGTAATAATTAGCACCCTACGGAGGCATCAAATGGAAACTGTCGAACAGAAACCCATCCCTATTCTTGAAGTCGCGTGGACGCGTTTTGGCCAATTGGACAAGGCTGCCATGAAACGCGGTAAGGCACATTTACGTACCCGTTATTGGATTGCATTTCTTGGCGTGCTGGCAACCCTATTTGCCATCTTGTCTCAAATAATTCCGCGAGAGGGCTTCGGACTCGTGGGTTTCATTATGAGGATTCTCCTCATCCTGACGCCACTGATTGCTTCATTCCTCGCCTCTTTTGTTATGAGAAACTTTTCTAATGGTGACTGGCTGGTCAAGCGAGCGGGCGCGGAAGAGATACAAAGAGAAATCTATATGTTTCGAACCGTTCTGCAAAAGTCTCCAACCCGCCGTGCCTGGCTGGAGAAAAGACTAACAGAAATTCAGCGGCAGGTTTTTCGAAGTCTAGGTGGCGAACTTACAATAGAACCTTATGAAGGACAAATACCTCCTTACTACAATCCAGAAGACGCTTATAGCGACCCTGGCTTTAATGATCTGACCGGAGCTGAATACTTTCAGTACAGGCTTATGCCCCAACTTGACTGGCATACCAGGCAAGTAAACAAATATCAAGCCGAGCGGACACGCTTGTATATACTCATCGGCATTTCAGGTATTGCAGGCGCGCTTTTGGCTGCTCTGGACCAAACAACGATTTGGGTCGCACTATCAGCTTCTTTTACTGCCGCTTTTATTGGCTGGCAGGAATTACGCAACGTTGACACGATCATCCGTAATTACAGCAAAGTCATCATGGAATTAAACATTCTTAACGACCACTGGTACAATCTGGAACCCGAAGAACGTACCGCCTCCGAATTCTACAAGATGGTGCGCTCTACCGAGGATATCCTGTGGAGCCAGAATGTAGACTATATCAAATCGATGCAGGAAGCGCTTAAGGAAGCCAGCCTTGAAGAAGAAGCTGGACTGATCAACCGCGTGATCAAGGAATCGGTCGAGGCAGATGCAATCTTGAAGCAATCCATGTCTGATTCAACGGAGGAGTTTGCAAAGGATACCATTGCCCAATCGGGGCAGGCCATTGCAGAAGCCTTCAATGTAGCTATGAACCAACTGTCACAAGAAGCTGCGTCGGACGTGGTCCAAGCTGAGCTGGCTGCCATGGGACAGGCCGTCAACGAGGCTGCACGGGCAATGGCCGAGCGCGTTTCTTCTGGTCTTACCTCCTCCCTCAAAACTATCGAAGAGGAGTTCCAGGGCGTTGAAATCGGACGCGACACCCCCATGTCTGTGCTCAACGACATGCTGTCCCGGTATCCGAAAACGAATGATGTAAAAGGATAAAAGGCTATGGCACAACAACCACCCGGCCTTACCAATCCGCCCGAGAATGATACGGCGGTTCAAATCACTCAAACTCTAGAGGAAATTAAGCAACCAGAGCAACCCACTATACCCGCGACTCAGGTCTCTGTACCTACCAAACAGGTGAAACAAGAACCTTCAACAGAGCAGAAAATGCAAATTTTAGCGAAGGCATCTGAATCGTCACGCCCGATCCAGCCGAAATTTCGTCCACACGCTTTTGTTGTGATGCCATTCGGAAAAAAGAAGGGCGCAGACGGATCACCGTATGATTTCAATGCCATCTACAAGGAACTGATCAAACCAGCTCTCAAAGCAGCTGGCTTCCAGCCATTTCGCGCGGACGAAGAGACAGCCAGCGGCGATATCCTGACCGACATGTTCCAGGAACTCCTGCTGGCGGACTTGGTGCTTTGTGACTTGAGTATAGATAACGCCAATGCCTTCTACGAACTGGGCATCCGCCACGCGTTCCGTAAACGCGGCGTGATGCACATTCAAGCCGGCCGTGCCTACATGCCGTTTGATATTTTCAATGTCCGTACCTTGCCTTATCACATCACTACCGAAGGTGTGCCGGATCCGGCATTTTTACGCGCGGATATCACTGCCATCGCGCGCATGGCCAAAGATACGTGGGGTTCCGATCGTGATGCGGTACACAGTCCGATTTTCAACCTGCTCTCCGGCCTGAAAGAACCGGACCGAAAAACACTGACCACTCCCTTGGCTACTGGTTTCTGGCGCGAATACAATTTATGGAAAGAAAGAATGGCGGTTGCACAACGACAGAAGCGTATTGGCGATATCCTGCTCCTCACGGAAGAAATTCAGAATCCGATGATCAAAGAAGAGGCGATTGGCCAGGCTGGTAAGGCGCTCGCAAGTTTAGATCGCTACGAATTAGCCCTTAACCAATATCGTAAGGGACTTGAGATCAACTCAGCTAATATCACTTTCCGACGCGAAGAGGCGTTTCACCTCAATCGTCTGCGCCGGGCTGACGAAGCCATTATCAAGATCGAGAACCTGCTTAAAGATTTCCCCAAAGACAGTGAAGCGATTGCCTATCTTGGACGTATTTACAAGGAAATGTGGGTTGCTTCCTGGCGGGAGATTAAGGACAAAACGAGGCGCATGAAGGCCGCTTTTGATTCCTATCATTGGTTGATCAAATCCATTGACACTTACCTGAGCGCTTATCGGATTGACCTCAACAATTACTATCCCGGAATAAATGCGCTCACCCTTTCGACCATTGCTATCCATCTCGCAGATTTATTTGACGAAAAGAAGGATCCCAATCCTGATATCAAACGCATCCGTGCAGGCCTAGACGAACTTTGCGGTGCACTGACGTTTGCACTGGAAGCACAAATAGATAACCTTCACGCCGATTACTGGACGCTGATCTCATTAGCAGAATTACGAATGCTGACTTCCAATAATATTGCCAGCGTTAACCGTGCATACCGTAAAGCTCTCACCGCTCCAGGGCGCGACCTTTCTTCCCTGAATTCGTCTGTTTCACAGTTGAAGATCCTCCAATCGTTAGGCATGCGTGAAGAATGTGTCCTATGTGGACTAGACACTTTAACCGAAGAGATTCTGCGTGTCGATAAAGATGAGGCGCATTCTTCAAAATCAAAAAGTAATAAACCAAGTGGTCGAGTATTCCTGTTCTCCGGATACATGGTAGATTACGATGGCAAAGAACATAAGACCTTCCCTGCGGATAAAGAAAAGGAGATTCGGGCTGAGATCAGACAACAGTTGAAAGAATTAAACGCAAACTCGAATGATCTAGGCTATATTGCAGGGCTTTCAGCAGGAAGTGAACTCCTTTTTGCTGAAATCTGCGCCGAAATGGGCATTTACGTAAGGGTGTATCTGCCTTTGCCCGAGTCTGCTTACATTCGTGAGTTCGTTTCTCTTGGCGGAGATAAATGGGTGGATCGTTTTTATCAAATCCGTGACCATCCCTTGGTAGACGAACACTATCAGAGCGAACGTGTCGGCCCTCCGAAACCAGACGACGATCCTTATGAGCGGAACAACCGCTGGGCCTTATATTCGTCCTGGGTGCGGGGAGTGGATAAAGTCCGCCTGATTGCACTATGGAATGGCAGGGGCGGCAGGATGAAAGACCGTGATGCCCGTCTTGTACAGCACATGGTGGCTTTGGCGCATGAGAATGGAATTGCAGTCGATTTGATCAATACGTCCAAGTACATTCACGACTTCACGACGGGAGCGTATGATGGCTTACCAAGTATCAGTAATCCGCCAATGCAGGTTGTGGAAGAAGTCAAATTAATAGTTAAACCCAGGCGAAAGAAGAAGTAGGCGTCTTACAAATGTAGATGGTACCCGTTAATCATCAGCGGGTACCATCACATTATTAACTTTTTCCTTGGGGTATGGCCAGATCTCACCTTTGACACCCTTTGCAAGGTAAAAATCCCCCGCCCTCACTGTTTCAGGCCCTTCCATAGTCTCAACCGTCACTAATTGATTTTCATCTCCTCTGGTAAGAGCGATTAAAGGAACCAGGAAAGTTACCGCACGCTTGACGCAAAATCCAGGACGTACGATCATATATGATTCATCGAAGATTTGCGAATCTACAGGCCAGACGTCATCGGGTGTATCCACCTCACTTATAAGCATATCTCCGGCTTTGGCAGTCAATTGCGCGCCCCAGGGCGTGTTTACTTCCATTGTCTGTGGTTCACCGGCGGGCGGTTCAAAAGCAACAACACGCCTCTCCACAATATTGCGATAAGGTTTGAAATCAAGAGTTCTAAGAATAGAATCATCAGAAGTAATGACAATAGATTCAGCCATGTATTCTCCTTTAGGAATAGCTCATACACATAATGTATTTATTATACACATGGAAATAACTCGCATGCCAACTTGCAATTCTAATGATGGCATGTGTGTTGTGCAATGAAATTTTCAATGCAAAATAACGTCATGGGACAGTTTATTTTGCTGGTCGCACCCGGCTCAGATTCGCTGTCGCTTAATTGCAACCGATGGGCAAATTAATTTCAATTGTCGGCGCGAGCGGCACAGGCAAGACCACGCTCACTCGCGCTCTCGAACGCGCATATCCATTTCAGACGGCTTATGAAGAACATCGCGAACGTCCATTTCAAGCTCTTTTCAAGCAGGATAAACGTTACGCTCTCGCCAATCAAATTGACTATCTGCTCCTACGCGCTGAACAGGAACGCGAACTGCGCCTTTCCTCAAATATCGCGCTAATGGATGGCGGTCTCGATCTGGATTTTCATGGCTTCACGCGACTTTTTCACGCCCGCGGCTTGCTAACCGACCCAGAATACGATCTCTGCCGCCGCTTCTATTCCTGGACCCGCAGCCTGCTCCCGTTACCAGACCTGATCATTCATCTGACCGCCTCGCGCCAAGTCGTCGAAGCGCGATTGAATCAGCGAGATCGTATCAACATCGCTACAGCGGAAGATATTGAATTGTTTAATTCATTTGTAGATGAATGGCTGAAAACTATCCCAGAGCATCAAATCCTGCATTTGGATGTTTCAATGGAGGGGCCAGCATACTCGCAAATCATTCCTAGAATTCTCGATAAAATAGTGAGCTAATTTATCGATCAAATGAGGATATACCTTGCTCTGCTATACTGTTATGGAAAGGAGAGCGGACTGTGAAGAAATTAGTGGTATTCGACGTCAATGAAACCCTGCTTGATCTGAGTGCATTGGACCAGGAGTTCGAGGGTATTTTTGGCAATCGTGACGTACGTGGCGACTGGTTCGCACAAGTATTACAGAATTCGCTCGTTGCAACCATTACGGGAAATTATGACGACTTTGGCAAGATCGCCAGTGCAGCTCTCGATATGACCGCGCAAAGATACAATATTGAACTTCATGAGAAAGATCGGAAGGCTATCCTGGGTGGAATTCGCAGACTGCCAGCTCATCCAGATGTGACGATAGGATAAAATCGGCTGAAGGATGCGGAGTTTCGTCTATTTACGCTGACCAACTCGCCACCCCATGTTGTTGAGGCACAACTAAAGAATTCGAGTTTGTCTGAATATTTTGAAAGAAGCTTTTCAGTCGACACGGTCAGACGGTTCAAACCAGACAGAGAAGTTTATAAAATGACCGCCAAAGAACTGGGAGTACCAGTTAATCAAATTCGTATGGTCGCAGCCCATGACTGGGACGTGGCTGGCGCACTCAATGCGGGATGTGCAGCCGCGTTCATTGCCCGCCCTGGTAAGGTACTAAATCCGCTGATGCCCGTACCCGATATCATTGGAAATGATTTGATCGAAGTGGCAGAAAGAATCATTTTGGCAGATATGTGAGGAAGTCGTTTCGTAATAGCTTCACCTCTCATCTCATCTAAACCCGCATGAATAATTTACGCACAATTTCTCAAATAATTGATCCACAAAATGCCATAGAAGGCGCTGGCGTCAAGCTTCGCCGTTCCATCGCCCCGCGCGTTTCTAATGAATTCGATCCCTTCTTGCTTTTTGATCACTTCGCTTTTAATGATCCTGTTGAGGGCCCAATTCGCGGCTTTCCAATGCACCCACACCGTGGCATCGAAACCGTTACTTATATGCTGGAAGGCTCGGTCAACCATCGCGATAGCCTCGGCAACTCTGGTCTCATCGGTCCCGGTGACGTACAGTGGATGACCAGCGGCCGCGGCATCCTGCACGAAGAAATGCCACGCCGCGGATCAAACGGCACTATTTATGGTTTTCAACTCTGGGTGAATTTACCGGCCAGACTCAAAATGGGTGAACCGCGATATCAGGAAGTGAACGCGGAGACGATCCCTACTTATGAAAAAGACGGCGTCAAGATTCGCGTCGTAGTAGGAACTGTGGAGAGCGTGACCGGTCCCGTTAAAGAAATCGCTGCCTCGCCTCTTTACCTGGACGTTCAGATGGCTCCCGATACCGAATGGACTCTGCCTGTTGAGTCTGGCCATACTGCTGTAGCATATGTCTTCGAGGGTGAAGGTGTTTTTTCACTTCAAACCGTGGCGTCGGTAAGGCTGGTCAAATTCACAGATGGTGAATGCATCCAGGTTAAGACAGAAAATAACCCTGTGAGATTTATGCTTATCGCTGGCGCCCCATTCAAAGAGCCCATAGTTCCCTATGGACCCTTCGTTATGAACACAATTGAGGAGATTCAGCAAACCCTGCAAGAGTTGCGGAATGGGACCTTTGTGAAGAGTTAACTCCCCTGCTTTACAGGTTTTGGTCTAAATCAATCACTGTCTTTGTTGACGTTGCTCAATGAGCACCGAGCGTTCTGTTCTACGGTAAAGAAGAATCCAGATCAAACTGACTATCATCCAGCCGATAATCGCATACACCAGCATGGCGATAAATGTGGAGATTTCGACGACAATGCCAGCAGCAGAGGGCGTAATCGTTAGACCCACGAACGGCCAGACAAAAAAGTCGGAGAGGTTATATACCAGAGCCGCAAAAGGATTACTCGGATTAGCGGCGACCAGTTTCAAAATCACTCGCAGTGCGAGCAGACTCTCCAGCGCGCCAAACAAGAACCAGACCAATCCAGTCAATTGAGCAGTGAGAGCACGCCGCGCCGCAACTGCATCCTGTACCACATGCTCTCTGTATTCGGCAGAACCGTATTGATCCACCCTGACACGCTCATAACGGTCTGCATCATTGGGGTTTCCTATACTCATTTCTGCCTCCAAATTTCATATTATTAAGCGAGAAACTTAACAGAGAACTAACTCTGTCATTCTGTCTAACGGTTGAGCCTAGGAAACGTTATGAAGATGCATAATGGCTATACGATCTGCATCGAATTTCGGTTTGGCTATCATACGGTACTATGTAAAAACGGAATAACAAGCTCAGCCACCTGCTCAGGCTCCGTCATCGGTGCGGAATGAGTAGCCTTGATCAGGCGATGGCGCGCGCTGGCTTTGCGCGGGGTCGCGGTGATCAGGTCGCGCGTTCCCCAAATGAAAAGGTACGGAATGGGCGGCGGAGCAAATGGTCTACTACCATCGTCGGGCATGGTACGAATGATTTGCTTGAGGATATCAACCTGACATAAACTGATCTGATCCATCCATGTCTGAGCATGTGTGCTTTGCTGTAAATTGAATCCCAATAAACGGATCAAGAAATTCAAGCGTTTGCCGGAAAGCATCCAATTTCCGATCGCGGGAAACCAGGTATCTATTCGTTTTGCAATTTTCAGGCCAAGGGCTTTATAGAGGCGGGTTTGCGCGGGACAGAGATAGACTGCATTGATCACACGATCCGGATATTGAAGGATATAGCGTTCACCTACGCGGGTCCCTGAAGAATAAGAAAGTACGCGCCAGCGTTGGATTTTCAGCTTGGCGCGTAACTTGTCTATTTCTGATGCACATAATTCTAGATAGTCTCCCTGCACTGCGGGTGAATTTCCAATCCCCGGTAATTCAATCATGATCAGGGAAAAATATTCTTTCAACAGAGGGACCAAATTTTGCCAAATGTTGAATGAAATCCCAAACCCATGAATCATTAACAGCGGCGGGCCATCACCTTCGATACGATAACTCAGCATAGCGCGGCGATTCTATCATGCACTTTCCACGAAATGTGTCATTCTGAGCGACCATAGGAAGCGAAGAATCTTATTTGCTACCAAAATTACTCTTGAACATGGAGATTCTTCGTCGCTGCGCTCCTCAGAATGACATACCTGTTTTGAGTTTTCAATTATGTTGTTAGAGTTTAATTTTATTTTGCTTGACCATCCCTATTTCAGTTATTAGAATTGAGGCAGTTTAACTACGTCTACGGAGGAAAAATGCTTATCAAACTATCAAACACTCTGCAACGCTGGGCCAAGGGATGGTTAGTTTTTATCTTATTTCTTCTTGATACAGTCTTTGCACTATTTATTCTGCCAATTGCAGCAGCTCTGATGATGGGCGACGCAGGCGGGCCAGGGCCACTCGACCTGCAATTTTTCTATACACCTGCAAAAGCCTATGAAATCATCACTGCCTACGGTGAATATACCCGCCTCTTTTATCGCAACATTGAACTCACGATAGACATTATTTATCCAATCATTTACACGCTATTCTTTAGCCTGTTCATAACCTGGCTATTCAAAAAAGGCTTTGACCAGAATAGCTCTATGCAAAGACTGAATGTCGTTCCCTTTGGCGCCTGGCTATTTGACCTGCTCGAAAATATTGGCATTGTGACGATGCTTTCGATTTATCCATCCACTCCTGCCGCGCTTGCATGGATCACTACAATTTTTACAACCGTCAAATGGCTGTTTGCGGGCGCGAGCATCGTTTTGGTAATGATTGGTATTCCCGCCGCTATCAGAAATGCATTTAGAAGGAAATAGCGATAAGGTCAAACTCTAAAATTTAGATTTTCAATTGCATCTCGTAATACTGATAAGCCACTTGATGTGGGGATAGGAATGATGTTTTGGGAGACCTGCTGTCACAGCTTGGCGAGGATGCTTTGCGAAGTCCCACGCCAAGCGGAATGTGATTCAAGACTAAACACCTCCGAAATTAGACTCAATATTAATATCAATAAATGTAAAAAGTGTCATGCAGGCATTGTGATGTCTATCACTTATCACAACTACTGAAAAAGCCTATAATAAAACCATCAAAAATGCAAGGTTGATTAAGGTTTTTAATAAAGTCTTCTGTAGAGATATCCAGCTATCTTGGGGGATAAAGAACAACAATTCATAAAATCAGGGGTCCGATTCTAGTGCTGTAAAGCCTGGGAGGGATTATTTGCACCACCAAACCAAGAAGGGCTGACTATAACTCATGAAAGCTTGGAGGGAACGATGAAATCTGTGAAACAAACAATGACCTGGTTCTTATTGTGTTTGCTGACGTTGAGTTCGTTGGGGATGTCCCCTCTGCCGCTTGAAGTGCCAGAAAATGAGAGTGCATCTGGGCTCTTGCAGTATACGGCGAACGGACACGTTCTGGGCTTCGCTCCAGACAAGGTCTATTTGGCTGGATTAGATCATGCCTTGACGGTGAGCTTTGTGGGCGGCAAAAGAATCCAGCCGCAGGGGGTAGCGGGAAGCGGAGAGTCAAAAAATGGAGTTGCTCCGGTTGGCACGGTAACGTATGCAGGTGTCTGGCCGGGCGTGGATGTGGTGTACAAAGC
>Ga0137374_10003191_pt1 | contig 19329 bp, 20 predicted proteins | sample SagtaG_20_FD_104811 | JGI IMG/M metagenome (GOLD analysis project Ga0137374, IMG submission 104811) | Vadose zone soil microbial communities from Sagehorn Ranch, Mendocino, California, USA - Sage1_R_100_16 metaG | ecosystem: Environmental > Terrestrial > Soil > Vadose zone | place: USA...
ACGGGCAGGTCCTGTACGCCGGCGGCGGCAAAGTCAAGTACTGCGGCCAGTACTCCTGCAGCGAGCCCGTGGCCGACGCCGAGCTGTACACCCCGTAACGGCCGCACGGTTTGCTGGACTTGAACTTGTCGACGGAGGAGGTCGCGAATGAAGAAGACGCTCGCACTCGCCGCCGTCGCCGCGGCGATCGTTCCCGCCACTTCGATAGCGGCCGGGCAGGGTGCGCCCTCCGACGCGCAAGCCCGTGACGCGACGGCGGCGTCGCCGACGCTGACGGTGCGCACGACGCGGTTCGGCAAGATCCTCTTTGCCGGCAACGGGCGTGCGCTCTACGGCTTCACCCGCGACCGGCGCAACGGCCCGAGCCGGTGTTACGGGGACTGCGCGGCAGCGTGGCCCGTCTACTTCGCCAAGGGGACGCTGAAGGCCGGCGCAGGCGTCAAGCAGTCGCTGATCGGCACGATCCGCCGGCGTGACGGGCGCCGCCAGGTGACCTACAACGGCTGGCCGCTCTACTACTACGCGCACGAGAAGGCGGGCGAGGTCAAGTGCCAGAACGTCGCGACGCACGGTGGCACCTGGCTGGTCGTGCGGCCGGCGGGGACGCTCGTCCGGTAGCGGCCACGCCGAGGGAGAGAAAGCGTACGTTCCGGTCTCTCGGGCGCATGCCGAGGTCGAGTGGGCCGCTCCCGAGGATCGGCACCACTTCCCCGGCGAAAGCGACGGTGGCGGGGCGGGAGCGCCGAGGCGACCCATGTCACCGACGCGATCGAGACCTCCGCGAGTCTGTTCGCCGAAGTCGGAGACGGGCGCAGCGGCGTCTCGTTCAATAGGAGGGTTGGACCAAGTCGCAGACGGCGGCGCTCTCTCTCGGCGAGGATCTTCCCGGCCGGCACGATGTACTAGCTCGCCGGGAGGCCGCCGCGTACGGCGGCGGCCTCCCCGGATCTCTCGACGTCCCGCGTCTCAGACGAAGGGGCAGTTGACGACCATGCTCGTTTTCTTGAGCGTGACGTCGCCGGCCTTCCGTGCCTGCTGCAGCTGCTCGAACGAACGGACGAGCTTGCGTTCTGCGCCCGCCTTCCACGTCACTTCGATGACCGCCCAGAGCGGCGGGTAGGCGGTTGTTCCGGGAACGACGTCGGCGATGTTGCTCTGTCCGTCGACACCGTTGGTGAAGGTCCAGATGGGAAGGACTTCGTTGCCCGGCGCGACCTTGACGACTCCGAGCTCGTAGTAGTGGATCGTCTTGCCTTTCGCGAACCCGGCGTGTCGTGTTTGGCCGAAGCCGAGCAGCGCAGCATTGATCACCCGAGGCGTGGTCTTGATCGTGAGGTCGCCGTTGGCTTGCGCATCCCTTACCGCCGCGGCCGAGCGGAGAACACGCGGCGTCGCGTCCGTCTCCCAGGTGACGGTGCTCACCTTGTGGAGCGCCGAGTACTGCTTCGAGCCAGGCGCGCTGTCCACGATCGAGCGCTGGCCATCGGCGCCGTTTGAGAAGACCCAGATGGGCGCGAGCTTGTTGCCGGGGCGGAGCCTGATCCGGCCGTAGTCGAAGTACTTGACCGTGCGGTTCTTGTAGAAGCCGATCAGCACCTTCTGCTTCTTGGGAGTGGCTTCGGCGCTTACGGCTCCGTTGGGCTGCGCACCCGCCAGGGTGCCGGTTACAGCTGCGGCGCCGAGCACGAGGAGCAGGCTGAGAGCAGCTCTCTTCATTGCGACCCCCTTGTCGCGGATGTCGGCGATGTGCTGACGGAACCTTTGATGCGAGGTCGCCGCAGAGCGATTCAGGGAGCCGGCACGTGAGGGTCGCTGTCGTTGAGCCTCGGCGCCAGAGCCGCGATCCGGCAGCGCTCAGGGCGTGGGCGATTGTCGCCTGCGCTTCTGCCGGAGCGTGCCCGTCAGTCGACGATCTCGATGTCGGGCCGGAACGCCGCGACCGCAAACCAGAACGGCTCACTGAAAGGTACGGGCTCCCCCTCGAGCAGGGCCGACGCCGAACCCACATCACGGCCCTCCGCGATCGCTCCCGAGTCGAGCGCCGAGGCCACCCCTGAGTGCCAGCGAACGATCAGCTGACCCTCGTCCGTTTCGACCTCGATCGTGCGCTTGGCGACGAGTGCGGGGAAGGGCACGGCGAACGCCTCCTTCCCGACCTCGACGTACACGACACGCTCCTTTGGAGGTAGTCGGTCGTCGTCCTCGTTCCGTGTCGCGAAGATCGGGGGGCTGGCGATGTCGTCGTAGCCGGCGTACGGGTTCGTCCCGTAGTCGCGCGCGAAGCCAGTGTCGCGGTTGAGCACGAGCCCGGAGGGGTGCATGCTCCGGAACTCACGCCAGGACACGATGCGCGCGGGGAGTTGGCGAAGCTCCTTTCCTCCGAGCTCGCCCACGAGCGCCTCGCCTCCGAACTGCTGCCACCAGGATTCCGTCTGCCGGTCGTACATGACGAGGTCGGAGTCGCGCAGCTTCCCGGTCGTCCCGAAGTCGAGCACCCTGCCGTCGACGCGCCGGTCGAAGGCGATCGCCGTGTTGCAGAGGGGGCAGAAGGTGACGGCGACCGGGGTGTCGCCGAAACGGGCGTTGACGATCTCGTGCCAGGTCAGGATCTGCAGCGGATAGGCGCGGCTCTCGCCGTCGACGGTGATCTCGATCACCGGCTCGCGGTCCTCGAGGAAGTCGACCTGTTCCGCACGCGTGTAGTGCGGCTCGTCGATCGCGGGGATCCCGTCCTTGGGCGGGCCCCCGGACAGGAACTCCTCGAGCGGGACGAGTTGCTTCGAGAAGTCCGTCTCCCACTGCGCTGCGTCCGGTGGGGGCGGCGACGCCTCGCCGAGGCCGACGAGCGGGCCTTGCTTCTCGAGCTCTTTGTCGATCTTCTCGAGCGCCTCGTCGAGCTTCTTGTCGCGCGAAGCGCCCTCATCCGATCCCCCGCCGCAGCCGGCGACGGCCAGGGCGACGACGATCAGCGCGATGGCCGCGAGAACGCCACCAAGTCGATGTTTCACCTCTCTTTCGATGCGATTCTGTCGGTAGCGATTCAGCGCGGCGCTCTGCGACGCCGTGCGGCGAGGCGCTCTCGCTGACTCGGGGCTGCCTGTACCCTCAGGCATCCTTGAAGGCGGGGGAGTCGATCTCCCTCGCACGTTCTGGCTGACCGGGCAAGTGCAGAGGCGACCGGCCGAAGAGCAGGTGCATGACGTCGAACACGTGCTAGATCGCGAGTCCCGTGAACTGCGCGAGGGAGCGGGTGAGCCGGGCCAGGTAGCCGCTCGCAAGCAGCACCCCGAAGACGACGAGCAGCGAGCCGGAGCCGACGCCGACCAGTGAGCGGTGTCGTCTGAGCACGCCGACGAGCCCGAGTGCGCGGGTGAAGCCGAGGCCGAAGAGGAGGAAAGGGACGCCGAGGCCGAGCGAGTAGACGGCGAGCAGGATGGCACCCTCGTCGGCGCTTCCCGAGCCGGCGGCAAGCGCGAGGATCGCCGCCAGGGTGGGGCCGATGCAGGGCGTCCAGCCCACTCCGAAGGCGAGCCCGGCCAGGGCAGCCGTCGGAACCCCCCGTGCCCGGGGCGGCAGCGCGAGATGCGTCTCTCGCAGAAGGGTAAGCGGCAGCGGCGCCCCGGCGTACACGAGCCCGGCGAAGACGATGAAGACGCCGGCGACAATCTCAAGCGTCCGCCTGTTGGAGAGCAGCACGTCGCCAAACCAGGCGGCCCCCGCCCCCAGGAGCACGAAGATCGTCCCGAAACCGACGACGAACGCCGCGGTGGACACGGTCACGCGCCGCGGCCGCGCCCCGAGCTCGCCGAGTCCGACCCCGGAGACGATCGACAGGTAGCCGGGCACGAGCGGCAGGACGCACGGCGAGATGAAGGACACGACACCCGCCGCGAACGCAGCCGCGAGCGCGGCTGGACCGAACTCGATGGCGGCGAGCAGCTCCATCGTCGGTTAGACGCGCTCGTCCGGGAGGGGGATTCCCGCTCGGCGCCGCAGCTGAATCGCCCCAGGCGAATAGCGCGTCAAAGCACACGTGACCTCGATCCGCAGCTCGCGGGACGCTTCGACTGCGCAGGGGACCGCGCGATGAGTCAGCCTGGGGCACGACAAACGCGACAGACAGGCCGCGAGGGGCGGCCGCCGGAATCGCGAGCGCGGAGGCTCCTCGGAGACCGGCGCGTCTGGACCGGTGCCGGAGTGCTCGCACTTGTCGCTGTCCTGGGGGTGGGGATCGTCGTCGCGCGCGGCACGGGCGCGGCGGGGCCGATCGTCGAGCAAAGCGGAGGGGCCGTCTCCTTTTCCGGCTCCGATCCGATCACGGGCAACCGCGTGTCGCTCGACGACTACGCAGGCAAACCCGTGGTCATCAACGTCTGGGGCTCGTGGTGTCCGGGGTGCATCGCCGAGGCCGAGGACCTACGCCGCTTCGCCGCCGACCATCCGGAGGTTCAGCTGATCGGGGTCGACCTGCAGGACACGAAGGGCGCAGCCAAGACGTTCTACGCGCGCTGGCGCTGGACGCATCCGAGCGTCTTCGATCCCGACGGCGAGATCTCCTTCTCGCTCGGGTTGCAGGGAACGCCGAGCACGTTCTTCCTCGATCGGGAGCACCGCATCGTGTCCCGAATCGTCGGCGAGACGGACTACGCGGGCTTCGAGCGGGGGCTCGAGGCCGCGGTGGCAGAGAGTTGACGCGGATTCCTCAACGGGTTCAGGCTATTGTCAGAGAGATTTAAGAAGCTCGCAAGCCCCGCGTAAGAAACGTTCTCCTACCATCGGAACCTCCGGCGTACGCCAGGGGACGAGAGGAGGAGAAATGCGCAGACTTCGGATCGCCATCCTCGCAGGCGTGCTCGCGACTGCACTGCTCATCGTGAGCTCAGCCTTCGGGCAAGCGCTGCCGCGGCCGGAGACGTGGGTGGATGGAGAACGCTTCGGCGGAGTGGTGACCCCAGCCACCTTCGATCCCGCGAACGGAAACTTCGACGAGCTCTACATGTGCACCGACGGCACGACCTTTAAGGACGGCGTCCCGCTCATTTCGGAGTCAGGACCGGGCGACCAGGACTACAACGGGGGACGCTGGCATCTCAACGTGAGCACGAACTGCGACGCGAGCGCCGACTCGGTCGAGGACCTCGACCTCGGCGACTTCGCTCCGACAATGACGTATTTCGAGTGCCCGCTGCTTCCGCGCCGCGGGAACGGCTGAGGAGACCTCGTTCGACCGGCCTGAGAGCATCCGCGCTCTCAGGCCGCCGCCCGCGCGTTTCGTCCCGTCGAGTTCGGATCGAAGTGCTCGTAGTTGTAATCGCTGATGGGGCCAGCTTACGACGCGGCCTTATCACTCCGGGCCGCTCGCCGCTCTACCTCGGCCTTGACGGCGGTGAGTGAGCTGCGAACGGCGGCTTCCCAACGTGGTGCCACGAGCGCGCCCCATCCCCGGCCGAGAGCCCACAGATCGGTCCCGAGCTCGCCGCTGTACTCGAGCTCTGTCCCCGCCTCCGTCTCGCGCAGGTGAAACCGCTCGAGGACGTACGGCACGGGGCCGCGGACGAGCCGGAAGTGGATCCGCTCGGGCGGCTCGAAACGGACGGTCTCGAGCGTCGTCGTCACCAGCGGGCCCACGGGCGTGAAGTGCTCGGCGAGAACCATGTCCGCGCCTCGTTCCAGAACGCGCAGCCTGCCCTCGAGCGCTCGCGGTGTCTTCTGCAGGTACCGCGCCGAGATCACCTCGAAGACGAGCTCGCGGGGCGCCGCGATCTGCCACGTGAAGGGACCGAGCGCTCGCACGGACCTGCCCAGGCCGAGGTCGACCGTGAGCGAGCCGCGCACGAGGAGGGCGTAGGCGCCGACGGCCATCCCTCCGAGTGCGGCGAGCGTGAGACGTCCCTTCCGACTCACCAAGGGCGCTCCCCATATTCCTGTCTCCGCGATACCGCAGCTAGGAGCGGGCTTGCCGCAAACGGGCCGCCGTCGTATTCGACGCTAGCGCTCGTCGCGCTCGATGCGGTCGACAATCGCCCTCACCGTCGCCGGTGCCGGGGAGGTCTGTTCGATCGTCCCGAGCGATCGAAGCTGCTCGAGCGTGCGCGTGAGCGATTCGAGCAGAGCGCGGCAGTGCTCACAGCGCGCGAGGTGGCGCATGATCCGGAGGCGGGTGCGTGCGCCCAGGTCGCCGTCGAGGTAATCGGACAGGTGGTCGCCGGTTTCGCGACAGGTGGCGATCCAGGGCTTGAGGAGGAGGCTCAGCACGTTTGCTTAGACGCAGCAGACCGTCGGTTCGTTTCGGGATCGTACGATCCCTAGATGGCGCCCGGCGAGCAGAGCGACGCCGAGCTCGTTCGACTTGCGAGGGAGGGTGACCTCGACGCCTTCGCCGGAATCGTGCAGCGGCACGAGCAGCGTCTTCGCCTCGTTCTGCTGCGGATACTCGATGACACGAGAGATGTTGAGGAGTCGGTGCAGGATGCCTTCGTCCAGGCCTGGCGCAACCTCGACGGCTACCGAGGCGACGCCGCGCTCTTCACCTGGTTGTACCGGATCGGGGTGAACTCGGCGCTTGCGCGGGCACGCCGCCGAGCGCCGGTCACGGTCGACCTCTCTGTGGTCGAGGGCCAGGCAAGCTCGAGTGCTGACTCCGGCCTCCGCCCGGAGGCGGCCGCCGAAGCGGGCGAGCTTCGCGCACGCATCGTCGCCGCTCTCGCCACGCTTCCCTTCGAGTACCGCGAAGCGGTCGTCCTGCGCGACGTGGCCGGTCTCTCGAACCAGGAGGTGGCGGCGGCGCTCGGGGTGAGCCTCGCCGCCGCCAAGAGCCGGATCCACCGCGGCCGCCTGCAGCTGCGCGACCGGCTCGAAGGTCTCGGCGAGCCTTGAGTCCGAGAAGCGTTGCACCGATCGGAGCGTCAACGGCATCGAAGCCTGGCGAGGGTCCGCCCGGTATGGCGTGCGCACTTCGACTTCTCCTGACGGCCGCCGGCGGCTACGCGCTGGGCACCCTTCCGTCGGCCGACCTTGCGGCGAGGGTCGTGACGGGCGGAGCAGTGGATCTCCGCCACGCGGGTAGTGGCAACCCCGGCGGCGTGAACGCGCGACGGCTGCTCGGACACCGGGCCGGCAGAACGGTCATTGCTGCCGACGTAGCGAAGGGGACCGCCGCCAGTTGGGTGGGGCGGCGGCTCGCGGGAGACCTCGGAGCGCATATCGGGGGCGTCGCTGCCGTCGCAGGGCACTGCTACCCGCCGCGGAGCGGGTTCCGAGGGGGGAAGGGCGTGGCGACGAGCTTCGGCCAGTGCCTGTACACGTTCCCGGCCTACGCTCCAATCGACTTCGCTATCGCGACGGCGATCGCACGCTGGCCGGGGCTACGGCGTCCGGCACTCGTGTCGGTAACGGTCTCGTCCGGCCTTTGGCTCGTCGCGAGCGTCGTCTGGTGGAAGCGCAGACTCCCGAATCTTTGGGGTCCGCCCCCAACCGGTGCTCTCCCACTCGCGAACGCGGCGACCGTTCTCATCATCGCGACGCGCGCCTTCGCCTTGCTCGCCCGCCGTGAGCCTGACGAGCTCGCGCTTCCCCGGTGAACGAGGTCGGCATCTGCACGGACTCGAGCGCCCTTTTCCCGCTCGGTGCCGTCGATCGGCTCGGCATCACCGTCGTTCCGATCGCGATCACACTCGACGGCGAGCCGTTCGAAGACCGAGAAGATGCGATCGACGACTTCTACGCGCGCCTGTCGGAAGGGGCGCGGGCGACCACCTCTCAACCGAGCCCGGGCGAGTTCCTCGAGGCGTACGCCCGCGTCGAAGCCGGCGGCGCGAAGGAAGTCCTCTCGATCCACCTTGACGCGCGGGTCTCCGGCACTCTCGCCTCCGCCGAGCTCGCGGCACGCGAGGCGCCGATTCGCGTAACGGTGGTCGACTCAAGGTCCGTGAGCTTCGGGGTCGGAGTCTGCGTTCGGGCTGCGGCAGAAGCGATCGCATCCGGAGCCTCGGTCCGCGATGCGGCGGCGAGCGTTGCCCGACTGAGCGCGACGTTGAGGAACGCCTTCGTCGCGCGTGACGGTCCGGCCGGGCGGGTGCCCGAAACAACGGCGTTCGCGCTACTCGAGTTCACCCACGGCAAGGCCGACCCGCGTGGAGCGTGCGACACGGTCGGGGAGGCGATCGAGGCGATGACCAAGCGAGTCTTCGAGGGGAATCGCCCTGTGCGCGTCGCAGTGGGTCACGCGGCCGCAGCGACGGAGCCCGTGGCCGATGCTCTCGCTCTCTCCCTGGCGAGCCACTCCCACGTCGTCGAGGTGCAGCGCTACCGCGTCGGCCCGGCGGTCGGTGCACACACGGGCCCGTTCAGCTTCGGAGCCTTCTGGTGGCCGTCCTCGTGACGAGGTTGCTCCTCTCCCTAGGCCGATCGAGCAAGGACGAGCTCGACTGCTTCGACCAGACTGCTTGCCGTGGGCGGCTCGACCGTGGGGAACGGCCAGCGACGCTCGAGGCGATCGATCCAGATGGCTGACAGCCCGGCCGCGCGCGCGCCCACCACGTCCCACCCGTGTGCTGCGATGAGCGTCAGCGCCGCAGTGGGCAAACCGAGCGTCCGCACCACGTAGTGGTACGGCTCCGGGTGCGGTTTGAACGCACCCACTTCGTCGACCGTCAGTACCTGCTGCACGCGGGAGCGCAGCCCCGCCGACTCGAGCAGCATTTCCGTGTGCTGGCGACCGCCGTTCGTGAGCGTGACCGCCGGCACGCCGGCCTCCTCGAGCAGGTCGAAAGCCTGCGCAGCGTCGGGGTAGGGATCCAGTTGCCCGAGCGCACGCAGGACCTCGTCGGCCTGGTCCGGCTCGACGTCGAGCTGCGCGAGCGTCGTCAGAAGCGTCGTCTTTCCGATCTCGCGAAAGGGATGGAACTCATCGACGAGCGTCAAGACAGCCGACGTGTGGAGCATCCGTCCGAACCACGCCTCGAGTGCACCCTCCGGCGCGCCCAGCCGGGTCAGACGCTCGCGAACAAGCGCCAGATCGAAGAGCGTGCCCATGACGTCGAAGACGACTGCACGCGCATCCACCGCTGATCTCCTACCGGCCAACGATCTTGAGCGCCTGGTTGGCTCCTGGGCCGACCACGTAGGCGATGGTGGTCATGACTGTCGCCACCTTCTCGACGTTGAACGCGGACCAGAGCGGTCCGGCGTCCACGGGATCGTAGCCCGCATCACGAGCGAGACTGGCGACCGCCTCTTTCGCCTCGGCGTCGTCGCTCGCGATCAGCATGGACGCCGGCTCGCCCCCGAATTCCGGTGAGCTGTTGACGATCTGCGCATAGACGTGGTTCCACGCCTTGACCAGCCGCGCGCCGGGTAGACGTTCTTGGATCACCTCGCCCGCAGAATGGCCGCCCAGGTCGGCCGGCGTCGAGTACGTGTTGTCGGTGTAGGGGTTCGTGCAGTCGATGAGGATCTTGCCGCCGACGTCCCCGAGCTGAGGAAGCACCTCGTCGATGTCCCACCAGTTGACGGCGAGGAGAAACGCATCCGTCCGCGCGATCGCCTCGGAGCAGGTGCCGTGTCCGGCCGCGGCGAACTGGCGGCCGAGCCCTGTGCCCATGTGCCCGGTGCTGATGGTCGCCACTTCATGTCAGCCTCCCTTCCGTCTGCCGGCCCTTTGACCGGACCCCCTTGTCGTCTGCGAGGTCTGACGCGCACCCGCATTGAGTTGATGCGCTCGTCCGCTTACGCTCCGATGTGTCGAAGGGCTTCCTCGGCATCGTGAAGTGTCAGGAGTCCGGCGAGCCGGCCGTCGGAGGTCGTGACGGGGAGGTTCGTCAGGTTCTGCCGGTGCATCCTCTCGACCGCCTCGCGCAGGCGGGCGCTAGGCCTGATCGTGCTCGGCCCCGGCGTCATCGCCTCCTCGGCCGTGACGTCCTCCCGGCCGCGGATCGCGCGCCGGCCGATCCGACCGAGGACGACCCGGCGCTTGTCGACGACGAAGCAGGTGTCCCAGCCGCTCTCGTCTAGCTGCTCGCAGACGACGTGAAGGCGGTCGTCGAGGCGGCAGGTCGGGACGTCGGCCCGGACGTGCGCTCCCGCCCTCGTTTCGCTTCCGTTCGCGCCTTCGAGCGGTAACCCGGCGCTACCCCAGTCGGCTTTGCCGGCGACGTAGTCGTAGACCTGCTCGAACCCAATGCTTTCGAGCCGCGCCGCGGCTCGTGGGCTCATGTCTCACTGGTAGTCGTAGCAGTAGACGATCACCGGACGTGCCGGCTCGAGGTGACGAGAACTCTCACGGTCGAGCTCCTTGAGCGGGATGCTGACCGCGTCCGGTAGATGCTCGTCCTCGTATTCCGCTCGCGGCAGCACCTCGACGAGCTGGGCGCCTTCGCCGACGAGTTGCTGGACCCGGCCGCGGTCGATCGAGGTCGGCATCAGCGCGGCTCGAGGACGTTGCCAAACACGGTTCGTCCGGCCGCGATCGCTTCGGGTAGCGAGATCACCTGGCCGCGTACCTCGGGTCGCGCTTCCAGCCAGCGCTCGCCGTTCTCCCACGAGGCGAAGAAGTTGAGCGCAGGGCAGCAGCTGCACCAGGACTCGCCGCTCCCGCTCGCGCCGCAAACGACGACAGCGTCGCGGGGTTGCCAGCTGCCCATGCCGTCGGCATCGAGCTCGACCTCTATCTCCTCCTCCGTAGGCGGATCGCGCGAGGCGATCTCGATCGGCTCCTCGAACATCGGCGCGATCCCGAGCGCGTCGATCGCGCACATCGCATACGCCTCGTGCCCAGCCTGGAAACGAACGCGATGTGTGCCGTCGGACGACCCGAGAACGGGTACGGGACGGCGATCTCAAACTCCCGATCGAGATGGGCAAGGTCCTCCCGCGCGAACGTCTCGAGCGCTCGCGCGGCGTCGAGCCCGAGCCGCCCGCCCGCCTCGCGCGTCTCCGCGCTGCTCGGGCGGCCGCCGGTCGCGAAGCGGCGCAGGATCCAGAAGTAGAGCTCGCGCTCCGAGTCCGCGAGCCCGGCATGGCGGGCGGGCCCGAGCTTGGACGGCGAGATCGCTGCAGCGCTCAGCGAAGCCGCCACGCCCGGCGGTAGGGACTCGCGGCCGTCGCTCACCCGCGCGCGGTCGGCGCTCACGTCGCCGCCTCCGCCAGCGCCTCCCGGATCCAGCGTTCTTCCGGCTGCCCCGTGAAGCCGCGCCCTCACCGACACGAGGACCACCGACACGGAAGGAAGCCGCGATGGCCGAGAAGACAGATCGACAGGGATCGGCTGTACCAGTCGCCTCGAGCGCTGCGTGACAGCACGAACGACCCCGAGAAGTACGCGAAGGGCGACGTGCAGCTTGGTCAGAACGAGCCGTCCAGGTCCGGACGACATCAACGACGGCGCCTGGAAGCACCAGAGCGATCGTTACGCGAACACGTACACATAGACGCCCAGCGAGTACGTCAATTCACGCCCCCCGGTTCGCCCGGGGGCGCATTCTCGGCGTACGCAAATCGGTGGTTAGAGAGGACCGCTCGCGGTAAACAGCGCGACCGCGAGCGCGGCCAAGCGCGGGCTACGACTCACAGCCGATCCCGTCGCGGTCGCCGTCGAACCGATGCGGGTCCGGGTCAGGGACGGTGTAGATCACACGGAAGTTGCGATAAGCGACCTGGTTGCAGTCCAGGTCTGGCGGGTGAGGCGGAATACAGACGTCTGGGTACGAGGGGTGACAGTTGCTGCGCGGGGGCGGCTGCGGCAGCGGCGCAGTTTACGGAAGTCGTGACCGACACGACATTGCTCGACGTGCTCGGGTCAGTACTGCTCCCGATCTCCGCGGGCCCGCGCCGCTGCCAGTGCTCCTCGTCGCCCCATAGCGACAGGAAGCGCGAGCGTGTCATCACTTCCGGATGGTCGGCCATGTTGGTAAGCAGCTTCGCCAGCGAGAGGGCGTCCGCGCCGACATCGGTCTGGCGGCGAACTCCCATCGCCTGGGTCGTCGCGTACCAGGCGCCGAGCGCGTCGAACAACGACGACGGTGGGATCTCTTCGTTCGCCTGCGTCATCTCGGCGACGCCGCGGTAGAAGGAGCGGTAGGCAAACAGCGTCACCGTCTCGTCGTAGACGCGCTCGATCCACGCCCTCCACTTCTCGTACAGCCCGTCCTCGATCGCCTGCTGTCGGCCCACGACGACAACATTGTCGTCGCAAGCAGCGGGTCCGCTCCGCGTTCGATCGCGCTCCGCTCCCGTGCGGCCCACCATCGCGACGCGCGGGGTGAAGATGTCGGGAGGTGGGATAGCTACTCGCCCTTGCCTTCGGCGGCGGACGGCGGAACGGGCGCGCCGAGCTTGCGCGCCTCGTCGATCATCCTCGTCCGCCACTCTGTGCGCTGGTTCGCCTCGGCCTGCGGCACCTGGGGCAGCAACGCACAGCTCGAGGAAGAGCGTGATCGCCATCGTGATGGTCTCGACAATGCGAACGAGGTCGCCGGCGATGATCTGCTCCGGCGACAGACCGCGCGGGAACATCGTCTCGATCAGCGCCGCCGGTGCGGCGTGCGTCTGCTCCGACCGGCTGGCGTAGAGGAGGTCGTACTGATCGGCGCGCAACGGGTGCCGTGACCGCTCGGCAAGGTAGCGGGCGTCGTGGCCGCTCCAGCTCTTGGCGAAGTGGACGTGGCCGGTGCGGCCGACCGAGCGGAACTCCGGGAAGGTCTGCTCGAGCATCTGCTCGAGCAGCGCGAGCCGCTGCGTGTCGATCTGGCGCCCGGTCTTGTGCTGGTAGAGGAGGTCGAGCTGCTGGTGGCGGACCGTCTGCAAGAGGCCGTACTTGGCGTAGCGGAAGATCGCGGCCTCGCGATCGGCCTGCGCCGCCAGGTGCTCGAGGTTGATCACCAGCTCGAACAGCTGACGGACGGTGGCAACGGCGAACTCCCAGTGGGCCTCGGCGCAGAGGATGCGGATCGCCTTGAGCGCGTTGCTCGCCCGAAGGAGGATGCCCACGTCGAACATGACCGGCGCTCGCGGGCCTTGCTCGGCGGGAAGCTCGACGCTGACCAGCTGGCGCTCCGCGGCGGCGGGGATGTCGACGAGCAGCTGTTGGAGCCCCTTCAGACTCTTCTTCGGGAGCTGAATGCGCTCCATCCCCTCGGGGAGCGGGTTGCGCGTCCGATGGCTTGAGCGCCGCTTCTTCCGCTGCCGGGCCACGCGGTCACGGTATCGGCGGCGGTGACGCGCGGTTGCACCTATGAACACGCGGCGCGGGCGTGACGCCGCTTCGTGCGCGTCGTACGCTGCGCCGGTGACCGACGCGGAGACCGCGCAGGGAACCGGCGGCGGCGATGACGCCGCCGACCTCCCACCGCTGATCGGGCTCCGGGCCTGGCGGAGTAAGGACTGGACGCCTGCGGCCGTCGACCACGCGCGCGAGGCGCAGTTCCTCGACCAGTACGTCGAGCACGCCTGGCGCGTGCATGACGTCGCCGCGGCGGCCCTGGTCGCCAAGGCCGCCACTGCCGGCGACGACGAGCGGCAACTCCTCTTCCTGCGTCTGTTCGCCGAGTACGTCAACGCGCTCGAGGTCCTTGGCGGCTGGGGTTGGGCGATCCGCCACCGCAAGGAGTTCGGGCTGCTCCTCGATGCCTTCTTGGCCTACGCGCCGGGAGAGGTGACATCGTTCTACGAGACGCTTAGCGCCGGCGACGGTGACCTCGCCGCCCTGCTCGCGCTGAGGCCACTGCCGGAGATCGCTCGCGCCTGGGTCGAGCGCGCCGACGAGGAGGTGCGCGAGCACGACCTCCTTGAGGAGTTCACCCGCTGCGGGGCGAACCTGGGCGAGGCCGCGGCACAGTACTTCAACCGCGAGCAGTTGCTTCTGACCAACTACAACAAGGCCAAGCACGGCGCGCCGATCATCCGCACGCCCGCGTTGGCAGCCGACGAGTTCTTCGTCTTGGCGCCGCAGCGCGACCCGACGCAGTCCGGCCGCTACCTATTCAGCAAGTTTCGCGCCGACGATGCCATGTTCGGCCGCGTCACGGGCAACGTCACCTTCATTTCGCGGACAACCCGCGCCGTCGTCTCACTGCTGCGCAACCTGAAGGCCCTCGAGCTCTTGTAGCGGCGGTTGTCGGCATCGCGCGCGCCGGTGGTCACGTCATGGGCAGCTGCCGCAACTCGACGAAGCGATACGCGGTCGTAGATGTCTGTCCAAATCCCGCCCCGCTACCTCGAAAGGCCCCGGAAACGGGGCCTTTCGCTTTCAACGCAGGTCTTGGGACACCTCCGGCGCACTACCGGCTACCTGCCTTGAGCTCGATCGCCCGTCAGCATCGCACTGGTGCCGCCGGAGGGCAACCCAGAGACCGGACCGCACTGCTGAGGCGATCAGCCCAGAAAGACCGAAGGAATAACCACTCCTAGATGGAGTCCTTCCCGGCAACGACCCTCAACGTGATGACCAAGAGACGGAGGCAAGGAAATGTCCGCATATATCGACGAAAACTCGTATGAAGGCGGTGACGGTGGGAGCTCGGGGCAGGGCTCACCGTCGCCAGACCGTGATCGCCCGGAAGTCGCGACCGAGACTGGAGAAACGCAGGGCCAGGGCGCTTCATTCGACCAGGAGCCAGAAGCTCCACTCACGCCAGAGGAGGCCGAGGCCTTCGAAGACCGCGAACGCGCGAACGACCCAGACGGTCCGGCGCGCGACGAAGAAGCTCCTCTCACGCCAGAGGAGGCCGAGGCCTTCGAGAACCGCGAACACGCCGGGAATCCGGAGGGTTCGATGAGCGGCGAACGGATGTCGCCACCGAGTGACACGCCCTCCTGGCTCGCAGACCGGAGCTACCTCAATCGGCTCATGCCGGACGCGGCGCAGCAGAGCGGGCCGCACGGCGTCGACTACCGCTGCACGAAGGACGGCGACTATGTACCGAGCGACGAAGTGGGCCGAGGCCCGTCGCCCGTCTCACGCCCGTACTCCTGGGAAGCACCGGGCATCGACCCGAGCACGGGCGAGAAGTTCGCGCAGCGGCCGGACTTCGTGCCCCCGCCGGACAACCTGCGCCAAGACCCCGGTATCGAGGGCTTGCCCGGCACCTTTGACGTCAAAGGCGATAGAGAGGCGATCGCGGATGCCGGTATCGGTGGCATCGCAGGAATGCTCGGCCACGAGGTCGGTGGCAATTCCGGAGACGGCCTTCCGGACGCGGCGCGGAGCGGCCGGGCGATCGACGGGCTCGCGATGTCTGCGGCAGGCATGGTGGAAGCGCGCACGGGGATTTCAGACCTGAATGCCACTTCCGAGCGAGCGCCGCGGGACGAGCTCGAGCCCGAACGACGCGCGGAGGCCTCGCCGGAGCCGCCAGCCCCGACTCCCGGAAATGCTCGCACACCGCAGGACGAATTCGACGACTTCACGAAGTTGTTGCAGGAAGAAGGATCAACCGGGGCAACCTCGGGAGCGCCTGTGACGATGCAGCCGCACGGGGGCGCAAGGGAAGCGAGGCAGCTGCTCGGCGTCACGGGCGACGAAGCGCAATCCATGCACGGCCTGCCACGCTCCGTCGGGAAGCACATGTCCGGCTACGACCCAAACGCGGCGCTGACGACGCTCGGAGAGAAAGCGATGCACACCGAGCTCGATCAGCCGTGGAAGGACGCGTTCCAGGCCATGCGCCGCGACGGGATGACGAGGGCTAGCGCGCAGGAGGTCTACGACGCCGTCGCGGGCTCGATCGACAGCTCGACGGAGCTCTCGCCCGGTATGAAGGACACGCTGAAGTTCCGGCTGTTCGATGAGATGTTCGTCGAGTACGGGTTACAGCCGGAAGACCAGATGACGCTGCCGTACCCGAACGTCAAGCCACGTCCGTAGTGCTCCGACCAGGAAAGCGTCTCGAGGTAGTGGGAGCTGCCGGGGGTCTTGACGCTCCTCTGATGCGGTTCTAGTCTCGTCGGACATCGGCGCGGTCTAGGAGCGATCCGACCATCGGCACACCTGATTTCGTTTGCCCGCGCTGCGGCGAGGATGTTCCGCCAAATTCGGAGCGTTGCCCCTCGTGCGGGCAAAGAGTCACCGACGATGCGGCGGTCGCGGCGAGGCCTGCGGCTCCGGGCGGTGCCGGATGGCAGCCGGTCGACCAGCGGCCCGCCGTCGACGAGGCCGGCTCCGCGGTCCCGCCCCGGCTTGGCGTTCCTGCGAGCTCGACTGAGATCGAAGGTCAGGTTCGGGCGATCACGTCGCGTCCTCGCCAGGCGGGCGGAGGCGGTGAGGACATCTGGACGTTCCGAGTCGAGCGCTACGACGAGGCGGGCAATCGGGTGCTGTTCGTCCCGGTGGAGATGCAGGGTTACACCTTCGAGGGCTCGCTTGCGGAGGGTGACTGGGTTCGACTACGCGGCTCGCTGAAGCGCGGCACGTTCAGGGCATCGGAGGTGGAGAACCTGACGACGGGGGCGACAGTCCGTGCGAAGAGGGCGCCGAATGCGGTCGCCGTCGTTGTCGGCGCGGTCTTCCTGGTCCTGTTCGTCGCGGTCGTGGTCCTGATCGTGGTGATGGTGGTCCGAGACTCGAACCGCTCTCCGAACAGCCTTCCGGCCGCGGCAGTCACAGCAGCCCCCAGCTAGGACGTTGACTGTCGAAAAGCTCACCTCAGCCGACCTCGACTACCTGCAGCGGACCGGGGTCGAGCCGCCCCCGCTGCTCGACGGCGGTCCGATCACGGCGCCGGCGCTGCGTCGACTTTGCCGGATCGATGGTGTCGGCAGGTTGGAGAAGGCGGTTTCACGCCCTGCCGGTGACGCGTTTCGCCTCGTCTCCGAGGACCTACTGGTGGGCCTCTACAACTACAAGGTCCCACTGGCGTTTCGCCTCGGTAGCCGATCCGGCCGGACCGACGTGCACGTCGGCACCTGGTTGCCCGAGGGTCACTCCGAGGCTGCCCTCGCGCAGAACCACGAGATCATGGAGACCGGGTTGCGGGCTCTCAACGCCTCGATTTCGGTGGTGGAGAACGAGGAGCTCGGGCAGGACTGGCCGCCGCTCGGCGGACTGGCTCTCGGCATTCCGACGGCCAAGGCACCGGACGCCGCGGGCGACGGACTGCAGCACGACCGGATCATCCGCGCCCTTGGCGGCGGATCGTGGGTCGCTTTCGTCGTTGCTCAGCCGGTCGAGGAAGCCGTCCTCCGCGACTTCCGTCTGCGGCTGATCAACGAGATGCGGTCGGCCGCGACCGCGGCGAAAGCCGCCGGAACGCCCAGTCCGCTCACCGACCAGTACGTCGAGCTGATCGGGAACTGGGTGAAGAATCTCACCCACGCGCAGGGGATCGGCGCCTGGCGGACCGCCGTCTACCTGCTCGGTGACGCGGAGAGCTATTACCGGTTGGCGAGCGTCTGGCGCGGAGTCTTCGCCGGCGACGCTTCCCTGCCCGAGCCAATTCGGATCTGGGATCGCCAGGAGGTGCGGGAGCTCGCGGCCGACTGGGCGATGCCCGACCCGACCGGCGCGTCGAAACCGGGCTTGTTCGAGCGGCCATTCGTGCATCAGACGCTGCTTTCGTCCGCGCAGCTCGCCGCGTACGTGCACTTGCCCGAGCTGGAGACGAGCGGCTTCGAGGTGAGAACGGTTCCGGCGTTCGACGTCGTGCCGCCGCGCCCAAGCTCGGAACGTGTCGTGAACCTCGGCGAGGTACTGGAACGAGGCCGCGCGACGGGCTCAGACTTCGGCGTCGACGTCGAGCAGCTCACGCGCCACGCGTTGGTCGCCGGAGTCACGGGCTCGGGTAAGACGAACACCGTCTTCACGCTGCTGCGGCAGGCTGAGCGAGCCGAGGTGCCGTCCCTCGTGATCGAGCCGGCGAAGAGGGAGTATCGAGCGCTGGAGGGACTCCAGGTGTTCACGCTCGGCGATGAAACGGTGTCACCGTTTCGCCTGAATCCTTTCGAGGTGCCGGAAGGCATCCCCGTCGCCGCCCATCTCGATCTGCTGCGAGCCGTGTTCAGCGTCAGCTTCGCGATGTGGACGCCGCTACCTCAGGTACTCGAGGTCGCGCTGTACCGCGTCTATGCAGACGCCGGATGGGACGTGACGTCGGGCGTGAACCGGAGACTCGACGACGCCGCCGATCGGTCCGAGTCGTTTCCGACGCTGAGCGGCCTTGCCACGATGGCCGACATCGTGTCGCACGAGCTGGGTTACGAGGAGCGTGTGACCGCGGATATCCGAGCTGCCCTGCTTACGCGCCTCAACAGTCTTCGCACCGGAGCGAAGGGCCGGATGCTCGACACCGGCGCGTCACTACCCTTCGATCTGCTCCTCGGCGGGCCGACTGTCCTGGAGCTCGAGCCTCTGGGCGACGACGACGACAAGGCGTTCGTCATGGGCCTGATCCTCACTCGCCTCGTCGAGCATCGACGTGTGAGCGGTGACACCGACCAGCTTCAGCATCTGCTCGTGATCGAGGAGGCGCATCGTCTGCTGGGGCAAACCGCGGGCCCGCGAGGCGAGGGCGAGGCCGACGTGCGCGGTAAGGCCGTGGAGGTGTTCACGAATCTGTTGTCGGAGATTCGCGCCTATGGACAAGGCGTGATCGTCGTCGAGCAGATCCCCACGAAGCTTGCCCCCGATGTGGTGAAGAACACGAATCTCAAGCTCGCGCACCGCATCGTTGCGGGCGACGATCGGGCGGTCCTCGCGGCCGCGATGGCGATGGATGCCCGACAGCAAGAGGCGCTTGCGACGCTGACGGTCGGCCAGGCCGCCGTCTTCACCGACGGGGCGGACGCGCCGCTCATGGTGCAGGTGCCGCGCGCGAAGGGCGGGGCGAACACCTGGCCCTCCAACGAGGTGGTGCGTCAGAGGATGGCAGGACGCGCGGAGCTGAAGGCGCTCGCGGATCTCTACCTGCCGTCCGCCGACTGCGATGCGGCCTGCCTCGAGTCGCTGGAGGCATGCCGGCTCGCGCGCCATCTCGTCGAGTTGGACGAGCCTCGGCGCGCTGTGTCGCGCCTCGTCCTCTCGACCATCCTCACGCCCGGCGCTCTCGAGAGGACCTGGCCTGAGCTCGCAGACCTCGTCGAGGCGCGCTGCCCACCGTGGATCGACGCACACGTCCTCCTCGGTCGGCTCGTGGTGCACGCACCCTCGGCGCTGGCGGCGCAGCGCGGCGCGAGCGGCGGCTGGTCGTACTCGGAGACGCGCGCCGTTGCTTCGGCGATCCGGCGCGTGTTCGAGGCCGGTTACGAGGGTCGCGGTAGCAACGACGCCGTCAAGGCGTTGCGCACGGTCTTCGTCGAGCGTCGGGGCGGCCGGCTCGGGCCGTTCCTGGGTTGCGCCGAGAT
>Ga0137374_10003199_pt1 | contig 19308 bp, 14 predicted proteins | sample SagtaG_20_FD_104811 | JGI IMG/M metagenome (GOLD analysis project Ga0137374, IMG submission 104811) | Vadose zone soil microbial communities from Sagehorn Ranch, Mendocino, California, USA - Sage1_R_100_16 metaG | ecosystem: Environmental > Terrestrial > Soil > Vadose zone | place: USA...
CGCTGTCCACCAGGATGTGACGCATTGCTTCGGCCGCCGCGGCAAAGAAGTGGCTCCGTCCGTTCCACTCCTGCCGCTCGGAGCCGACCAGCCGCAGCCAGGCTTCGTGCACGAGCGCGGTCGGCTGGAGCGTATGCCCGGCGGATTGCTGAGCCATTTTCGAACGGGCCAACCGGCGCAACTCTTCGTAAACGAGCGGTAACAGGTCCTTCGCGGCGGCGGGATCGCCGTGTTCGATGGCTTCGAGAATCCGGGTAACGTCGCTCATTTCGCTTTGGCAATTTCCTCCCAGGAGGGGGCCCGCCAGTATTGCAGTGTGCGCCGGTCCGTTCGCGCCCCGAGCAGCTTGCCGTCTGGTGAGAACCTCACCTCATCAAACCAATCTCCGTCGGACGGCAGGGAGACGAGTTCCCGCCAGGTCTCCACATCCCAAACCTTGCACAGCCCCTCGGCGCCACCGCCCACGGCCAGCCGCTTGCCGTCAGGAGTGAACGACAGGCCCACGGCGGCGTTGAGAAAGCCGGCCACGCCAAACCCAAGGAGTTGGACGATGTCAACGGTGCGATATGACTCGAATTGCGGGCTCTGCGTCACCCTGTAGAACCCGAGCAGCCCGATAAACAGCGGGATAGTGAGAACTACAACTGGCGGCCGTTTGCGGTTAGGCATTGTGTCTCCTTCGGATACAGGCATGTCGAGTTGCTCCCGCTTCTTTGGGAAATTAAAGAGACCAGGGTCGGCCCCGCTCGTTAGTTCTTCTTCACCGTCGTCTCCAACTCCGCACCACCTTCTTGAAGACCTGGCGCTCCCGTGACGGGTTGAGGCTTTTGTCCTTCTCTCTCGGCCAACTCCTGGCGGAACTCGGGCCGGTTGGGGAACTCGGCGACGAGTTGTTTGAAGATGGCCAGAGCCTCGGCGCGCGCCGCCTCCGCCTCCTTCGGCCGCTTGGTGTCGCGGAGCACATTACCCAGGTTGAAAGTGTACTTGGCCAATTCCAGACGGAACTCGGGCTGGTTGGGGAAGTCGGCGACAGCCTGCTTCTGGAGGGTGACGGCGTCGCGGAAGGCCGACTCCGCTTTCTCCAGCCGCTTGGTGTCTTGGAATAACCAGCCAAGACTGTTGTGGCTCAACGCCAGGGCCCGGCGCAAGATGGGCGCGGCGGGGAAGTCGGCGGCCAGTTGCTTTCGAATCGCCAGGGCCTCGGCTTGGGCCGACTCCGCTTCCGTCAGCCGCCTGGTGACGTGGAGCAGGTTGCCCAGATTTTGGTGGAGCCCGGCCAGGGCCTGGCGGAACTCAGGCCGGTTGGGGAAGTCGGCGGCAAGTTGCTTCAGGATGGCGAGGCCCTCGATGTAGGCCGACTCCGCTTCCGTCAGCCGATCTGTGGCGAGGAGCAGCACGCCCAGCACGTTGAGACTCGTGGCCAGTTCCTGCCGGAACTCAGGCCGGGTGGGGAAGTCGGCGGCGAGTTGCTGGAAGAGGGGCACCGCCCGGCGATAAGCGTTTTCACTGTCCTTGGAACGGCCCAGAATCTGGTTCAAGCGCCCCATCCGATGGTAGGCCCGCGCCTGCCGCGTCCGTTCCTCTTCGGTAGCGGCCTCTTCCTGGGCAGACTCGGCGTAGTACTGGATCATTTTGTCCAGGAAATCCTTTTGTTCCGGACGCAACTCCTTCTCGCGCGTGAGTTGTTCGATCGCCGTTTCGGACATGACCGTCTCGATGGCCTGGCGGGCACGCTCGTTGAGGAGGTGTTCATGTTCATGGGCTGCTTGCAGCGCCCGGTTGCGCTCGGCCAGCTCGTTGCGTTGCCTTTCGACGACGAGGCGCTGCCGGCCAGCTTCGATCAGGCCCAGCGTCGTCCCAATGATCCCGACCACCAGTGCCAGAAGGACAATACCTCCCGCCAGCACCGGTCCCTTGTTCCGCCGGACGAACTTCCGCAACCGGTAGCCCGCCGACGGCGGGCAGGCCACGACTGGCTCGTCGCTCAGATAGCGCTGGACGTCGCCGGCGAGTGCATTGGCGGTGTCGTAACGGCGAGTGCGGTCCTTCTCCAGACACTTCATTACGATCCAATCCAGATCGCCCTGAAGTTGATGCACGAGCTTGCCCACGTCAGTCTGGCGGTGTTTGCCCGCCGTGGTCCGGGCGTCGCCTGACAATGTGTTCAGTTTGGTCGATGGCCGCAGCGGTTCCTTCTCCCGGATGATTTGCCGCAGCGCGTCGAGGCCTCCCTGCATCATTTCCTTCGCATCAAACGGCGTCTGGCCCACCAGCAACTCATAAAGCAACACCCCGAGCGCGTAGATGTCGGTGCGCGTGTCCACGTCCAGCTTGCTCATTTCGGCCTGCTCCGGGCTCATGTAGGCGGGCGTGCCGATCATTTGCGCAAACTGAGTGAAGAGCGTCTTCTCGGTAAGCCGCTGGTGGGTGGCCTTGGCGATCCCGAAGTCGATGATCATCGGCCAGGGGACACCGTCGTTGAGCGTGACGAGAATGTTCGAAGGCTTGAGGTCACGATGAATGACCCCCTTCTGGTGCGCATGTTGGACCGCCTGGCAAACCAGAATGAAAAGATCAAGACGCTGCCGGGTGGGCAAAAAATTCTTGTCGCAATACTCGGTGATGGGAATACCGCGCACGAGTTCCATGACAAAGTACGGCCGTCCCGAATCCGTCGCGCCCGCGTCGAAAACCTTGGCGATATGGGGGTGGTTCATCATCGCCAGAGCCTGCCGTTCCGCCTCGAACCTGGCCACCACCTGGCGAGTGTCCATGCCCAGCTTGATGATCTTGAGGGCCACCGAACGGCGCACCGGTTGCTCCTGCTCCGCCATGTAGACCAGGCCCATGCCCCCCTCGCCAATTTGCTGGAGCAGCTTGTAACGACCGATCCGGTCCCCGACTTTTTCAATCATAGGCGACTGGCTGGCGGTGGCCAGAATCACCGTCGATGACGGCGCCTGGGTCTTGAAGAACTCGCCCGCCGCCTCGTCCGCCTCCAGCATGCCCTCGATCCGCTGGCGCAGGTCCGCGTCCTGGCCACACCTTTCGGCGAGGTACGCGGCCCGCTCATCGGCCGCGAGTTCGCGGGCGGTATCGAAGATTTCTTCTTCGCGATCTCGGTTTGCGCTCATGACACCACACCACGGGTGTTTCTACCAAAGACTACGCTTTTTCCCACTCGAAACGGTCAAGGCGAAAAGCGATCGTTACGGCCCGTCGACCAGAATGCTTTCAGGAAGCCGATTGCGGTTGCGGGCCTCCAATTGGGAGGACGAGAAGTGTCCGGTTATCGCTGCTTCACTTGTTTTCAGGGCCGTTTCGTAGATGAACCGCTTCGGTAATAATCACGAGGGTTCGATTCCATTCACCCGCTCCATTGTCAATCAATGACTTGCACCGTTGGGCAGGAAAAGTGCAGGAAGATTTCGATTTTCTCAACTCCATTCTTTATGGTAATCCTCGAACGCCTGTTGGATCCCGCGCGGCTGTTCATCACGAACGGGCCGTGACCAACCACCGGTTCGGCAATCGGCTCGCCGTCCATGACAAGGAGTTTGATGTCCCTTTTTGCCTTCACTGTGATGCTATTCAGTCCAGTCGTCGCAAGCCTGACGAGGGTTCGACACGCCGTCGAACTCACGACGCGATTTGTTGGGCGCAAAGGATCGACAGGCTCTTCTCCGGAGGAATGCTGGATTGATACTCGTTGAACCCGAGCGCTTTTCCTCGATGCAAACAATTTGTTCCCTGGTTGGCCCGGCTTTTGCAAGACCTGGTTTATTATGGAAAATCCTAACCAGGTTCCAGTAACGGAAGCGAATACGAGACCAGCGCTATTACGTCTTGATCTCGGGCCGCTGGTTCAACGCGAGTTCTATACGAGGGCCGTGGAGTTTTGTCCCCTATAAACAGTTGCCGCAAGATTTCGCCAAGATCCCTCCGACTCATCCGAAAGCGAACGTGCCCGGCACGGTCCAGGCAAACGAAGCGATCATCGCAAACTCGATTCCCCAGACTGCCACGGTGCAACGCAACGAAGCGAAGCTGGAATTGACTTATGATGGCGCGCCGCAGTTACGGCCCATTGCAGGCACTCCGCTGCTTTATGCGATCAATAGCGGCGTCCCGGTCATCGAAGTGGACGCGCACACATACTACAGCGTGCAGAACGGAGTGTGGTTTGTGGCGACTTCGGCGACCGGACCGTGGGCGGTCGCGACGAGCGTGCCTGCGGTCATCTATAGCATCCCGGCGAGTTCGCCGAAACCTTCCACCCATGCTCTTCCCGGGCTGCTCCAAAAGCATGCATAGTTCAACTGTCGAGAAACCTGCGCCCAACGAGACATCGCACGGCCGCCCCAAAGTGGATGGCATTCTCGTCCGGCTGGTCCAGACGAATAATCCATTGGAACTCATCAACCCGGCGGCGGGAACGCTACGGTATTCGAGGCGCGCGAATGCTTCGGCCATGAATTCCCTCAGCCCGCTCCAATCAACCAGCCGGCGAGAAAAACGAGCACGCCGCCTACCACGATCTGAAACACCGCGGAGAGCAACGGCGTGTCCATGTAGCGTTTGCGAATCCAGGCAATGCCCGCCAATTCCACGGCCACGACCACGAGCGCGATGGTGGTTGCGAGGCGAAAATCACGGATGAGATAGGGCATGGTGTGGCCCAGACCGCCGAGGGTTGTCATCAGGCCGCAAACGGCGCCGCGAATCCATGGTGCGCCACGCCCGCTGAGTTTGCCATCGTCGGACAATGCTTCAGCAAAGCCCATGCTGATGCCGGCGCCAACCGAAGCTGCAAGTCCCACCTTGAATGTTGCCAGCGTGTTGCCGGTGGCGAAGGCGGCGGCAAACAAAGGCGCGAGCGTGGATACCGAACCGTCCATCAGCCCGGCAAGTCCCGGCTGGACGAAGCGCAATACAAACAGCCGGCGTGCAGCGTCGCGCTCATGGCTCAATGCACCGGATGTGGCCTGCGCATCCGTGATTTCCTCGGCGGTGGCTTCGTGTCGTTGCTCTTCCTGGGCGAGATCATCGAGAAGCTGGCGAATCCCGGCGTCGTTCGTCCGCTGCGCGGCGGCTTCGTAAAAGCGGCGCGCTTCGATTTCCATCAAGGCTGCTTCTGCGCGCGCGTGCTCGGGCCGGAGCGTTCGCGTGAACCATGAAGGGCGGCGCACGACAAAGCCCTTCACATCCTGCCGCCGCAAGAGTGGAATATGTTCGCCGAATCGCTGGCGATACAATTCGATCAACCGATGACGGTGGCCGTCCTCTTCCTCGGCCATCCTGGTGAACAGTTCCGCCGTGGCCGGGAAATCCGTCCGGAGCGATTCGGCAAAGTCGCGATAGATACGCGCGTCTTCTTCCTCGGCCGTGATGGCGAGGGCGAGTATCTGAGCTTCGTTCAGGTCGTGGAAGTGCACGCTCTAGATTCTCGCAATGATAACCGTGCCGGCGACAATAAGGCCAGCGCCAATCCCGTGTCGCCAGGTCCGGTGCTCGCCCAAAAAGAGCGCGGCCAGAATCATGGCGACCATCCATCAGATTCATTCGCCGGCTTTCAGGCTTGAGCGCGAGAGATGCCGAGCATCGCGCTCAGCGCCTGTCGCGTGTCCCGGCTGCACATCTTTTTGAACATGTGCCATAGGCTGAGCCGCTTTTCCTCCCTGGCCTGAGTCAGGCTGTTGGGCACAGCTTTCGCAATGGTTTCGAGCAATTCCGGTTCGAGACCAAACACGACCTTGCTCAGAATCAGAAGGTTGCGGGTGGCGATAATCGCTTCCGGCGTTTTCGCAGCGTCCACAAGGATCGCAAGAACTTTGTCGCTCGAACCAACAGCGCCTCGCAACAATTCGAGCACGCCGCGATCATGGAGTCCTTGGAGCACTTCATAGGCAGCCAGCAAAGCTTTCGCATGTTCCAAAGGCGCGTTCTGCAGCCGGACGTATGATTCCGCGCGCGGATCGCGCGCCGACAATTCCAATGGGATCGGTTGGGCCATATTTGTGGGAGCGCGCAGCGCGCGCCAAATTGAGGTGATCATGACTGGCGCGGACTTTCCACTGACGCCGCAGGAGATCGTGGACATCGAAGGCGAGCAATACAAGGAAGTGGAATTTGCGCAAGCCGCCACCTGAGGAAGGAACGATATGGAAATGAAAATCGGTTTCATCGGCCTTGGCATCATGGGAGTGCGGTAAATGCGGCGCCTTGCGAATCCAGTCCTGGTGGCTCTGCCTCTGGGCTGAACACTGAGCGCGGAGGCGATCGAACCACTGGATATTCGCGCCGACTCCCGGATCGGTGAGGGTCGGCACCTCGCCTGTGCCGGATTGCGCGGCACAGTGAGTCGGTCCAGGCCGGAGGCTGCAACTACGGCGTGATCTGCATTCGGTAGGAAAAGCCGGTGACCGAGGGGATTTGAATGACTAGGTCACTGCTCGTGCGGCTGACCTCTGACATCAGCACCGTGCTCGCGTCCAGGATCGCGCCATTGTTGATGAACGTGCCGTGGAAGTTGGTCAGGCCGCGTGGAGGAGGAGAATTTCGCCGCTGTTCACCCGAGTGCCGGCGATCCCAAGCAGCTCACTCCTGTAATCGCGCGCGGTAGAAGCGCCGCGGGAGAGTTGGCGGAGTGGGATCGCGGAATGGAAATGGGCTGGCGCCGAGCGTGTTGGTCGTCAGCGGTGTCCAGTTCGTGAAATCGCTGGAAGCTTCGAGAACGATGATCCAGTTGGATTGGCAGGTGATGTTGAATCCAAACTGGTTCGAGACGACGCCGAAGCCGATCAAGGAGAGCAATTGAAATTCATACGCGCCCATGTCCACGCTGCCGCCCACGATGCGTGGATTGCCGTCCAGATCGGGGCCGGCGGGCGCGAACGCATTCAGGCCGGCATTGATGCAGGGCGAGTTGGATTGCAACCGCAAATTCCCAGAGGCCTGGTCCACGAACAGCGGCGCGTTAGTGATGTTGCCGACCCCGTTGGTTGGCTGCGGCGTGGTGCAAGAATAGTTCAGGGTGCAGGAATAATAATTCGCTCCGCGTGGCGCGGTGTTGAAATAGACGATGCAATTGTTCAGCGTGCTGTTACCGGCCCCGCCGCCGTTGCCGCCGCAGCATCCGGTGGAAGGATCCGAAGCGAAGGCCCCATTGCCACTCAGGGTGCAGTTGTTCAGCGTGCAGCCATATGCCCCGCCGCCACCGCCGAATCCTACAATGTCAAAAGCGTGCGTCACGTTGCCTGTCAGCGTACAGTTGTGTAGCAGGCTGTAATACGCCCCGCCGCCGTAAGAAGCCTGGTTGCCGCTCAAGATGCAGTCCTCCAGAGTGCCTCCATACGCGCCGCCGCCAGCAAAAGCCGAGTTCGCAGCAATTACACAATTGGAAACCACTGCGGTCGCTGACCCGCAGGAAACGCCGCCACCACCCGCCGTCAAGGTGAATCCTGAAAGCATGGCGCCATTTGTGAGGTACACGCACCCAAGCGAGATACCTCCGCGGATCGTTGTGAACCGCGGGCCGTTGACACTCTGCACTATCAGCGGCTTGTCTACGGCGACCCGATTCCAGACCCTCCAACCAGTGCCGTAGATCCCGTTGGTCACCAGCACCAGAGCTCCGGCCACGGTGGCGGCATCCACAGCATCCTGAATGCGGGTGGCCGCAGTAGCCCAGGAGGCGTAGGGCGTCACCGGGTTGCCGTTCTCGGCACTGACATAATGAACGCGGACAGGTTGTGTGACTACCTGCACGGTCACAGTCGCGCTGATCCCATTAGGCTGGCTCTCATTGTAGCCGCGCAAAACCACAGCATAGTCGCCCGGTGTGGTCCAGGCGTGAGAGGTATATGGCTGGTTTGTGACCGCGGAGCCGTCGCCAAAATCCCAAACGCTGCCTGTGGTTCGTCCATCAATCAACGCCGTAAATCCAACAGAAAACCCCGGCGGGACATTTACGAAAGCCGCCGCCATCCCTACGCTCAGCGGTCCAGTCACAGCCCCGGAATGGTATTCATCGCAACCGATGGAGGGTGGGTTGGCCCACGCTTCGCCATCAGTGTCCGTGCCGCTGGCGTAGGCGGCGCTGCCCGCTCCGCGGCAGGGGGAACCCGCGCTCAGCCGGGAGGCGCTGGCCAGTTGCGGATCAGAGGAAATGTTCCCGACGCCGTTGGTTGGCTGCGGTATCGTGCAACAATAATTCAGGGTGCTGGAGGAATCATAATTTGCCCCGTTTGTGCTGGTGTTGTAATAAGCGATGCAGTTGTTGAGGGTTCCGCCAGAGGTCCCGCCGCCGGCATTTCGAGCCGAGTTGCCGGTTAGTGTGCAATTGTTCAGCGTGCCGCCAGATGCCCCGCCGCCTAAATACTGAGAAGAATTGCCGCTCAGCGTGCAGTTGTTCAAGGTGCAAAGATTCGCCCCGCCGCCGCGGTTACGAGCGAAGTTATCGCTCAACGTGCAGTTGTTCAGCGTGCCGCCAGATGCACCGCCGCCGTAAGAAGCGCGGTTGCCACTGAGCGTGCAGTTGTTCAGGGTGCTGATAGCCGCCCCGCCACCGTCATCAGCGAAGTTGTCGCTCAAGGTGCAGTTGTTGAGCAGACACCACTCCGCCCCGCCGCCGAGGCTATACCGACCCGAGGCCGAGTTGCCCGTGAGTGTGCAGTTGTTTAGCGTGCCGCCATACGCCCCGCCGCCTTTCGCCGAGTCTTCATCAAAGGAGACGGCCTGGTTGCCCATCACTAGACAATTCGAAACGACGGCATTTGTGGACTCACACCACAGGCCGGCGCCGTAACCGGCAAATCCATTGGTCAAAGTGAAGCCGGCAAGGCTGGCCCCGTTGGTCAAGTACACGCACCGAACCGACCCCTCGCCGGAGATAACTGTGGCCTGCGGGCCGTTGAGGCTGATTAGCGTCAGCGGTTTGTCCACCGCTACCCGGTTGGCACCATTCGCCGTCCGCCCGCCGGTGGCGTAAATGCCATTGGTGACCACGACTTCGTCGCCCGCCACGGCGGCATCGACGGCGTCCTGGATGTTTGTGGCGGCCGTAGCCCAACTGGTGTAGGGCGGCGCATTGCTGGCGCTGTTCACGTCCACGTAGCGCACGGCGGCAGGGATGTTGAAGGCGAGGAAAGTGAGCAAGGTCGCTGCAAATTGCAGAAACAGCGGCGTTGAAATTCTTTGGCTTCTCATAGCGATTCTCATTCCTTGAACGGGTCATCTATCCAGTAGTGCGAAATCGGAAAGGGAAACCTATCAGCGAAATGAAAGATTTTTGGAGAGAGCGACACGAATTTCCACGAATACATTTCGAGAATTCGTGCAACGTGTTCCGACGCCGTCGGGATTCGCGTCGAAGAATCAGCGCGGTTCAGATTTCTTTTCCGTAACAGCGTTGGTCTGGCCTTCGAGGCGCGCCTTGGCTTGCGCCTGCTTGCCTTCTCGTTCGAGCACAGCCTTCAAATCGTTGACCAACTGAACCGTCCTCGGATGCGAGTCGGCGAACAGTTTTCTCTGAATTGCCAATGCCTCGCGATATATCGTTTCGGCTTCGGCCAGTTTGCCTTGCTCTTGGAGCACCATACCCAGCTCGCGCACCGTCCAGTCCACTTCGACGCGGTCGTTTGCCTGCAGTTTCCTCCACATCGCCAAGGCCTCGCGATATTTGGCTTCCGCTTCGGCCAGCTTCCCTTGATACCACAGCACAGCCGCCAGGCTGCGCAACGATTTGGCGACCTCGGGATGGTCGTCGCCCAGAAGTTTCCTCTGCAACGCCAAGGCTTCGCGATTGATGTTTTCGGCTTCGGCCAGCCTGTTGCCTTCCCGCAGTATCATAGCGAGGTCAAACAACGCCTTGGCCACTTCGGGACGCTCGTGGCCGATCAGTCTCTCGTACATCGCCAATGCCTCGCGTTGCATGGTTTCGGCTTCGGCCAGCTTGGATTGCGTCGCGAGCACGTTCGCCAGGTGGTGGAGCGCATTGGCCACCTTGAGATTTTCGTTGCCCAGCAGTTTCCTGGTCATCGCCAGGCCCGCGCGGCTGTACTTCTCGGCCTCTTCCAGATTGGCGGCGTGCACCTCGCCAAGGTGCTGCAGGGCATCTCCGAGGGCAGTGAGGGAAGCTGAAACACTCTCATTTTCCTCACCCAGCCTCAATCGAGCGATTTGAAGACTTTGGCGAGCCACCCCTTCCATTTGCCTGTAAAGCCCCAGGTCATGGTAGGTGGCCGCCAAAGTGAGGCACAGTTCCACTTCCACCTCCGGCTGGTTGGTCAGGTCTTTGCCCACGCGCTCGACGGTCTTGTCCAAAATCTCGCGCAGCATTGTGGTGTCGCGGCCCAACGCGACCGATGGGCCGACACCGTTCAGCATATCTTTGAGAAACTGCGCCACTTGCTGGCTCTTGGCTGCTTCCGTCTGCGCCTTCTTCTTTTCGGATTGGGCATTGAAATACATTGCCGTCGAAACTGCGAAGCCAATGACCAGCGCGAGCCCGACGGCAGCTGCCGCGCCAAAGGCCAGCTTGTTTCGTTGAACGGATTTTTGGAATTGATAGACCTTGCTCGGCGGGCGCGCGACGATGGGTTCGTCGCTCAGATGACGGGCGATGTCGGTCGCGAGGCCGTTGGCGGTTTCGTAACGGCGCGTGCGGTCTTTCTCCAGGCACTTCATCACAATCCAATCGAGGTCGCCGCGCACCTCCTGTAGCAGCCGACGTGAGGAGGCTCTGATTTTTACATAGGACTTCGGTTCTTGGACTTCGGATTTTGAAGTGAGCCTCCTTACGTCGGCTGCTACGAGTTCCTGCGTGAGCCGCGTGCTGGGTTTGATTGGCTCGACTTCGCGGATGGTGCGGCGCAGTTCGTCCAGTCCGGCGGCCAGAAGTTCCTTCGCGTCGAAGGGCGTTTTGCCGGTGAGCAGTTCGTAGAGGAGCACGCCCAGGCTGTAGATGTCGCTGCGGGTGTCAATGTCCAGACCGCTCATCTCGGCCTGCTCGGGACTCATGTAGGCCGGCGTGCCGATGAATTGCTCGAAAGCGGTATAGACGGTCTGGTCCGTCAGGCGGCCTTGCGTGGCCTTGGCGATGCCGAAATCAATCACCATCGGCACGGGCACGCCGTCGTGCAGCGTGACGAGGATGTTCGAGGGCTTGATGTCGCGGTGGATGACGCCCTTTTGATGCGCGTGCTGGATGGCGCGGCAAACCTGGGTGAAGAGATCGAGCCGTTCGCGCAGATGAAGTTGGGTCTGGTCGCAGAAGTCGGTGATCCTGATGCCGCGCACCAGTTCCATGACGAAGTAGGGACGGCCAGTGCGAATGACGAATGTCGAATGACGAATGTCGAATTCATTTGTAATTCGTAATTCGTCATTCGCAATTCCCGTCACTCCTGCATCAAAAATCTTCGCGATATTCGGATGGTCCATCATCGCCAGCGCCTGCCGTTCGGCGTCGAAACGGGCGATGACCTGCCGGGTGTCCATGCCGAGCTTGATGACCTTGAGCGCGACGCGGCGGCGCACCGGCTCTTCCTGTTCCGCGACGTACACGACACCGCAGCCACCCTCACCGATTTGCTCCAGGAGTTTGTAGCGGCCAATTCTGTCGCCGGGTTTTTCGGTGGGCAGCGAATGGCGAGCGGCCCCCTCACCCTGGCCCTCTCCCCCGATGGGGGAGAGGGAAATAGCCGGCGCTTTCATGAAACCACCGGCACGCTCGAATGCGCCGAGCAACGCTTCCACGCGGCGGCGCAGGTCGGCGTCCTCGGCACAGGTCTGGTCCAGAAACGCCGCTCGCTGGTCAGTAGGCAATTGGAGCGCGGCCTCGAAGACCGCTTCCTCACGTGGCTCGGCTTGGTTCATGGAATTGATCGGCCATCTCTCTACCAGTGCGAAATCGCGAGGAGGATTCTATCGGCGCAATCGTGGCGGCTACGAATGGTTCTGTTCACGTTCAATCTCCTGGAAGAGCCACGCACGGCTGAAATTCCACCAGCGATCCGCCGTCGGCACGGAGATGCCCAGCACCTCGGCGGCTTCCTCAGTCGTCAGGCCCGCGAAATAACGCAGCTTGACCAGCTCCGCCTTCAGCTTGTCGCGCGCGGCGAATCGTTCCAACGCATCGCTGACGGCCAGCAATTCGTCCTCCTTCGGATTTGCCGCAATTTCGATTTCGCCGATATCGAGTTTCACTTGTCCGCCGCCGTGCCGGACGGCGCGTTTGCGCCGGGCGTTCTCGATCAGGATACGCCGCATCGCCTCCGCTGCGGCGCCAAAGAAATGCGCGCGACCGTTCCACTTTTGATTTTCGCTTCCGACGAGCCTCAGCCAGGCTTCATGAACAAGGGCCGTGGGCTGGAGCGTTTGACCAGGCGCTTCTTGCGCCATTTTTGCCGCAGCGAGTTTGCGCAGTTCCTCATAGACGAGCGGGAGCAACTGATCGGCGGCCGCAGGATCGCCTTTTTGAGCGGCCTCAAGCACTTGTGTGACATTGCTCACATTGTCAGAGTAGCGAAGCGGCGCGAGGTGACAATGCGAAATGCTTCATCCGTCGCTTAGGCGGGAATCAAGAAACGGAATCGTTCACCACTGTTCACCACCAAATACACGAGGGTTCGATTCCCTTCACCCGTTCCAAGCTTCTTCCAACCCGATAGATTCAGACTCACCGAACCGTTCCGGTGGTCCGATGAATGCCGCAGACTTCGAATACGAGCCCGAAGCCAACCACGAAATTCTGGTGAGACCGTCAAGGGGGTTGCGACCGAACCGCATTCCCTTCCCAGGCGCCAGTTCTCGCGCAGAAGTGTCGCTATTTCCAATTTTCTCCGCATCCTGAGTCCGTGAAATCGCCGCACCGCAAGAGCGGGCGCGCGCTGCGTCCGCCGCCGGTGCGCCGTTCCTTCGGCCTTTGGAAAACTGGACTGGCGCTGCTGGTGGCGGGCGTGGCCGCGGGCTGGTTTGCCTGGCAACAGCGCAAGGCGCCGGCGCGTTACACCGCGCGGCCGCGCGGCACCGTCACTTTCAATAAGGACATTGCGCCCATCGTCTTTGGGCACTGCGCCGGGTGCCATCGGCCGGGCGAAGCGGCGCCGTTTCCCTTGTTGAATTATGGCGACGCGAACAAGCACGCCGCGCAGATCGCGGAGGTGACGCAAAGTGGTTTCATGCCGCCCTGGCTGCCAGAAGATGGGCACATTGAATTGCAGGGGCGGCGGCGATTGTCCGTGGAACAGCGCGGTCTGATTCAACAGTGGGTGGCGGAGGGCGCCCCCGAAGGCCGGGCTGAGGAGCTGCCGCCGCCGCCGAAGTGGTCGGAAGGCTGGCAGTTGGGCGTTCCCGATCTGGTGGTGACGATGCCCGAGGCCTACACCTTGCCGGCCGAAGGCAGGGACGTGTACCGGAACTTTGTCTTACTCGTGCCGACGAAGTCCGCGCGCCAAGTGCGGGGAATCGAATTGCGCCCGTCGAGCAAGGCGGTGCATCACGCCTTCATTCGCTTCGACCGCACCGACGAATGCCGGCAGCAGGACGCCCATGAGCCAGGCCCTGGCTTCGCCGGGATGACAGTTCCCTCCTCGGCCTACAGCCCCGCGGGCCATTTTCTGGGCTGGCAACCGGGGCGGGGGGCCCTCGCTGGCGCCCGAGGGCCTGTCGTGGGAGTTGCCCGTCACCAAGACACTCATCCGCCAGGCCCTGGCGCTCCGACCAGACTTGCCCGATGCGCACTACTCGCTGGACATTGTTCTCATGAACCGAACCAATGCCGTCCAGGCAGAACAGGCCTTTCTGGCCGCCCTCCGCCTGGCGCCTGCCCACTACAAGGCGCGCAACAACGCCGGTCTGTGCGCCCTGCGCCTGGGCCGGCTTGAAGACGCGGCCGCGCAATTTCAGGAAGCGCTGCGATTGCATCCCGGTGATGCCATCGCCCAGGCCAACCTCGACCTGGTGCTCAAGATGCGGCGCTAAGCCGCGGCAATTCAAGCAGGGTGCTGCAACTGTGCGGGCCCACAGTTTGTGCAGGATGGAAAAGCAGACGTTTAGCACGCCGGCGTGCGACCACGTCCCGCCGCTCTCGTGGGAGGTTCGAGAGATTCGATTGCACGCCCACGCGTGCTTGGGAAATCTAGAATCGCCAGCCCGTTGGGAAGCGCATAGCCTTTCGCCCGCTCCTCGGGAGCACCAGACATGCGCTCTGGAACCCGAATCGGCCCCTACGAAATCGCTGCGTCCATCGGCGCGGGCGGGATGGGTGAAGTGTTTCGCGCGCGCGACACGCGGCTCAATCGCGACGTGGCGGTGAAGGTGTTGCCGAAGGATTTCGCGGCGGACGCCGACCGGCTGCGGCGCTTCGAGCAGGAGGCGAAAACGCTGGCGGCACTCAATCATCCGAACATCCTCACCGTCCACGATGCCGGTGTGCATGCGGGCGCGCCGTATCTCGTGAGTGAATTGCTCGACGGCAAATCGCTTCGCGAGGAGATGAACGGCGCGGCGTTGCCGGTGCGTAAGGCGACAGATTATGCGCTGCAAATCGCGTACGGACTCGCCGCGGCGCACGCGAAGGGAGTCATTCATCGCGACCTCAAGCCGGAGAACATTTTCGTCACGAACGATGGCCGGGTGAAGATTCTGGATTTCGGGTTGGCGAAACTGCGTGCAAATCCGAAATCCGAAATCCGAAATCCGAAATCGGCTGAAGCCTCCACCGTCCGCATCGACGCCGAGTCGAGCATCAACTCCACCGAGCCGGGCATGGTGCTCGGCACACCGGCCTACATGTCACCGGAGCAGGTGCGAGGTGAGCCGGCGGATCCTCGATCGGACATCTTCGCGTTTGGCTGCGTGCTCTACGAGATGCTGAGCGGCACGCGCGCGTTCCGGCGGGACACGCCAATCGCGAGCATGAACGCAGTGTTGAGCGAAGAGCCATCGGACTTCAGTCCGAGCAACGCCAGCGTCCCGCTCGCGCTCGAACGAGTCGTACGCCGCTGCTTGGAGAAACAACCACAAAATCGTTTTGAATCCGCAAGAGACTTGGCCTTTGCGATTGAGAACATTCCAGGCCTGGCCACAGGCTCCACCACGGTCGAAGCACGGGAACCGCATGGGCGGCGCGGGCTTCGAGTGGCCTTCGCCTGCGGCGCTCTTCTGGTGGTCGCCGTTCTTGCCTTCCTGTTTGGCCGCACACAGCGTCCGCTGGCGTCGAGGCAGCCGGTAGCTCTCAACTGGCGCGGCGAACGCCTCGAAGGTCCGGCGGTCGCTTTCCAACCGCGTCTGTCACCCGGTGGGAAGGAACTCGCCTTCTCCGTCATGGTCAATGGCCTGAATCAATTGGCGGTGATGCTCGTGGACTCGGGCGACTGGAAAATTCTCACGACCAACCGCAGTCGGGGCCTGATCGGCGAGGTCTGTTGGTCGCCCAATGGAGAGGAAATTTACTACAGCCATATTGCTGGATCGCCGAATGGCATTTATCGAATCTCCAGGCTCGGCGGCGAGGAGCGGCTCGTCCTGGAGCGCGCAGACGATCCGCAGATTCTTCCAGACGGCTCGATGCTTTTCGGCAAGCTTGAACCGGACGGGAGCTATCGTTTGTACCTGTTCTCACCCGAGTCCGAGCAATCACGCCCCTTGAATGCTTTTCCAAGAAGTGGGTTTATCGGCGGGCGCGCGCTGCTGCCGGACGGCAACGCGGTCTTCCTGGGCTGGACGACCAAGGACAAGAAAAAGCCCAGCAGTCTGTGGCGAATTGATCCGAAATCGGGAGATACTCAGCCGTTCCTCACCAACGTCACGCGCCGTTTTCCATTCCGAGGCGCAGACACGTTCGCCATAAGTCATGATGGGCGGCGCTTTGTATTCTCACGGACTGCTGAGACGGTGCGGCGCCTGCTCTCGGTGGAGTTGCAGGAGCCCGAGGTGATTAACCCCCTGCTGCCGCTCACCGCACTCCCAACAGCGATTAACATGGATCAGTGGGGCGACTTGTACATAGACCAGGCGGAGCGACCTCATGAGATTCTCCGGAGTGGCGCGGCTGGAGCTTTTGAACGGATTCCGCTGCCTCCCGGCGAAGAGGAGCAGAGTGTCCTGCCCCTGCCGAACAACCGCTTTCTGTTTGCGCTAAGCTGGAAGGATCTCGGGCGCCTGATGGTGCTCGAGCCCGGCAAGGAACTCCGGCCGTTCCAGGAGTCGCGCGCTGATTCCGGCGCTCCCTTCGCCCGACTTGGGTCGAACCAGGTGCTGTTCACGGTTCGCGACGGCTCGCGTTTTGTGCTGGCCAGCGCCTCGCTGGAGGGACGCGGCGTCAAAACTATCGAGCAGGTCTCCTGGGCGCCCGGAGGGGGGGCTCTCGCGGTAGCGGGCGCGCCAGACGGTAAATCGATCTACTACGCACTCGATGGCTTCGTCTATTCAATCCCCGCGTCCGGAGGTGAACCGAAGAAACTCAGCGCCGGCAACTCCGTGGCCGTGGATCCACACGGCCAGTATCTGGTGGTGAAGGTGGACAGCGAGACCGGGAGTTACCTCGTCCGTTACGGGCTTTCGGACAGGAGCGAACAGCGCATCCCGACCTCTGGCCGCTATCCGATTCACAGCCTGAATTCACTGGGACCATCCGCAATCGGCCCCGACGGCCGTATCGCCGTCCAGGTCTCGCCGCTCGACTCCTGGTTTTGGTTCGTCGCGATCCTCGACCCGCGCACGGGTGAGATGGAACTCGCCATGCCGGTTGAGGCTGACATGATCAGTCCCGGGTGGGATGACGAAGGCCGCCTAGTCACAAGTGCTTTGTTCTTTCGTTCGAGCCTCTGGCGTTTCCACATCGACAAATAAGGTTGTTCACATGATCGGCACCTCGCTCACCCGATACCGAATCACCTCCTCCATCGGCGCGGGCGGATGAGTGAGGTATTTCGCGCGCGACACGCGGCTGAATCGCGACGTGGCGGTGAGGGGTGGCCGACGGAATTTGTAGCGGACGCGGATCGACTGCGGCGCTTCGAGCAGGAGACGAAGACGCTGGCGGCGATGAACCATCCGAATATCCAAACCATTCACGATGCCGGTGTGCGCGGGGCCGTCAAAGCGCGCGCGCCAACACCAGCAACAACGCGCCCAAGGCGATGCGATACCAGCCGAAGACGACGAAGGTGTGGGTTTGCACGAAACGCAATAGCCACTTGACGACCGCGAACGCTGTGACCGCCGACGCCAGCGTGCCGATGAGGACCAGGTCCCAACGGACTTCCGCGGGGCCCGCCTGGTGGAGGGCCTGGAATGTCTCGAGCGCGCCCGCCGCAAACATCGTGGGCAAGCCCAACAGGAACGAGAACTCCGTGGCGCGCTCGCGCCCGAGTCCGGCCAGCATCGCGAACAGGATTGTGGCGCCAGATCGCGAGGCGCCCGGGAACGCCGCGGCCAGCACTTGCGCGCCGGCGGCGGCGAACGCCACGGCCCAACTCAGTTGCTCGGCACCGGGTTTGCCGCGCAGGAACCGCTCGATGCCCAGGATCAGGAAACCTCCGACCAGCGTCGCCCACGCGACGGGCCCGATTTCCTTCGGCAGCTTGAACCCGAATCGCTTCAACGCGACGCCCCCCAGCCCCGTCAGAAAAAAGGCGGCGGCCAGCTTGATCAAATAACTCCGCGTCTCCGGTCGGCGCCAATCGGTCAGGAGTTCCAGGGCGCGGCGCCAAAACACCGCCAGCACCGCCAGCATCGCGCCGCTCTGGATCACGACGTTGAACAGGTCCGTCTGCCTTGGCAGCCAGCGCTCGGCGATGAGCAAGTGCCCGGTGGAGGAGACCGGGAGAAACTCGGTGAGACCCTCGATGACGCCCAAAAGTATCGCGATGAGGTAGGACACCCGGCGGTTAGACGGGAAACGAGGCAGGGACGCAAGCCCTGATTGGCTCAAAAACAAAGCCAGAGCGCTCCTCAATACCTGTGCAACTGTGTGCGCTCTAACCCCCACAGTAGCCTTTTGCCTCTGTGGGGGAGGGAGGGTGCGGCGTATTTCGCAGCAGTTCGATTGTCACGCGGGTGCCCCCTCACCCCAACCCTCTCCCCCTCCGAGGGGGAGAGGGAGTCCGGTGGCGCCGTTGGTGGCGCAATGGCAAGCCCCTGACCGTTGGACGACTTGCGCCGTCAACGGTGCGGACTGACGGCCGGCAATTCCCCCCTCTCCCCATCCGATGGGAAGAGGGCCGGGGTGAGGGGCGAGGCGGTTCGTTTGGCCTGACCTGAGTTGGAAATGGGACGCGCCCACCATGCCAATGCGCGCTTTTGAGTGCGCTCCGAAGCCGGTCCGGGACGTAAAACCGAAGCGGCCCGCCTTGCACGCCACAGGGGCTCAAAGGCTTATCGAAAGCGACCGGTCCGGACCAGAAATGGCCCTGCGCAATTGCAGTTTCGGACCCCTTTCGACCAAGCCGGGGAGCATGAGAGGGACGCGACAATTTTTGAACGGCAGGATGAACGCCGTCGCGAGGTCGCTGTCAAAAGTATGTTCCAATAATCATGAACTCGGCAGAAAAGTTGAAAATAGTTGTGATCTTTGCTTGACACCTGCCGAGGCAATTTCGTAATTTTTGCGCGTTCCACTAAACAACCTAAACCCGGAGTACACATGAGAAATGTTATTCAGAAGGCCATGATCGCCGTTTGCATGGCCGGTTTCCTTACCGTATTCACCCCAGCGGCTAAAGCCATCAGCCAACTGGAATTTCTTCAATGGATGGTCCAACTCACCGGTGACAACGTCCAGTTCAACGCCGCCTCGACTCCCGCGGATTATGCTCAGTGGGCCGTGAGCAAGGGCATGAACCCGACCGGCGGCTGGCAACCCAGCGCCGGTTTGACCCCTGATCAACTCGCCCAGGCGCTCGTGCAGCTTTACGGACTGAATCCGCGCAAATTCGGCGGGGACTACTTCCGGATCCTGGAGCGCGAAGGCATCACCATCGACCGCAGTTCCGGCGAAGTGAGCCGGGCGGCGCTAGCAGGTCTGGTGGACGAATTCGGGTTCCAAAATCGCACGGCAATCCTGGCCAGGGATAATACGACGGAGAAGGGCAACAACGGTCTGGGCAACGGCCAGGATCCACCGCCGCCGGGCTGGCTCAACCCGCGCAACCCGCACTTCGGACAGCCGCAGAACGACGGCCCAGGAACGGGTCCTGGCAATCCCGGCAACCGGGGCGGCCGGAATTAATCTCATGCCTCGAAGGATTCCGACTTGAGGCCGGCCACCCAGGACTCCGACAGGAGGTTGGCGCGAGAGTTGGA
>Ga0137374_10003214_pt1 | contig 19282 bp, 20 predicted proteins | sample SagtaG_20_FD_104811 | JGI IMG/M metagenome (GOLD analysis project Ga0137374, IMG submission 104811) | Vadose zone soil microbial communities from Sagehorn Ranch, Mendocino, California, USA - Sage1_R_100_16 metaG | ecosystem: Environmental > Terrestrial > Soil > Vadose zone | place: USA...
GAGCATGCAGTCCGCGAGCTCGAGCAGGAAGCCGAGCTCGAGCGCCTGCGTGAGGTCGTTGTTGAAGACCTCACCCTTGTCCTCGACGAAGACGTTCTCGTAGCGCTCGCGGAGATAACCGACGATCTGTTCCTGCTCCTTCATCTGCTTCTCGCGGCGGAAGACGCCGAAGTTCTCGTGCATCGTCTTCGCCAGCTCGTCCCGGATTCGCCAGGGCCGCTCACCCTCGCGTCGGTCGAGAAGCGTCTTCAGCTCGCGCTGAGCATCCGACTCGACCGACGGCGGAACGGCGACGGTCGTGTGCGTCAGCGCCCAGTCAGCAGCGACGGCGCCCGAGCGCTTGCCATAGGTGATCGTCTCCATCAGCGCGTTTCCACCGAGGCGATTCGCGCCGTGCACCGAGACGCACGCGCACTCGCCGGCCGCGTAGAGCCCCTCGAGCTCGGTCTTCCCGTCGACGTCCGTGTCGATGCCGCCCATGTGGTAATGCGCGCCGGGCCGGACTGGGATCGGCTCATAGATCGGGTCGACGAGCGCGAAGGTCATCGCGAGCTCGCGCGTGCCGTGCAGCCGCTCGAGGATCTTCTCGGCGCCGAGGTGGCGGAGATCCAGGAGCACGCTTCCCTCCACCCCCCGCCCCTCGTCGATCTCGGTCTGCTCGGCCCGTGAGATGACGTCGCGGCTCGCGAGCTCCATCGCGTTCGGCGCGTACCGCTTCAGGAAACGCTCCCCCTCCGAGTTGAGCAGGTAGGCGCCCTCTCCGCGGGTCCCTTCGGTGATGAGCACGCCGGTGGGCGAGAGCGTCGTCGGGTGGAACTGCATCATCTCCATGTCCTTCAGCGGAACGCCGACGCGAAGGGCCATGGTCATACCGTCGCCCGTGCACGCGTACGCGTTCGTCGTCCCCTGGTAGAGGCGGCCGGCGCCGCCGGTCGCGATGATGACCGTCTTGGCGCCGATCGTCTTCAGGCCGCCGTTCAGCAGGTCCCACGCGATCACGCCCTGGCAGCGATCGTCGTCGATGACGAGCTTCCAGGCGAAGAACTCCTCATAGGTGCGGAGATCGCGCTTCATCACCTGCTCGTAGAGGACGTGGATGAGCACGTGCCCGGTGATGTCGGCCGCGTAGGCGGTGCGCGGTTCGCCGGCCGCCCCGAACGGGCGCTGAGCGATCCGGCCGTCTTCGGTGCGCGAGAAGATCGCGCCCCAGTGCTCAAGCTGGTAGACGTCGTCGGGCGCCTCGTTGCAGAGGATCTCGATCGCGTCCTGGTCGCCGAGGTAGTCGGAGCCCTTGACGGTGTCGTACGCGTGCTTCTCGGGATCGTCGTCCGAGGCGTTGCCGAGAGCCGCGTTGATCCCGCCCTCGGCTGCGCCCGAGTGGCTCCGGACCGGGTGGATCTTCGAGATGAGCGCGACGTCGGCGCCCAGATCGTGCGCCTCGATTGCCGCGCGCATGCCGGCCAACCCGGCGCCTACGACGAGGACGTCGTGCGTCTCTTCCACCAGAAAAGGAAGCTACATGAAGAAGGGAGCGACGGCGCTCGTACGAATTGCTTCGTGTTAGCGGGGTAAACTGGCCCGTTCCGCCCACTCCCGAAGGAGCACGCCGCAGTGGCAAAAATGCTGTTCCGGCTGCCGAAGGCTGCCGACGTGATCGAGAACCCGAGCCCTGACGAGGTCAAGGAGCTCGCAGCCAAGATGCCAAACGCGAAGCCGACCCGCTACGGCAACCTGAACGTCCAGACCGACGTCGTCTCGCGCTCCAAGGGCTCGACCTTCATCGTCACCGACGAGCCCGACGGGCAGAACCAGGCGATCACCCGCGAGGAAGGGCTGAAGTGGGCCGAGGCGCAGGACGCCTACATCGCCGAGCAGGAGATGGTGCAGGTCGACGGCTACATCGGGAACGATCCCGACTTCCGCACGCCGGCGCGCCTGTACATCGAAGCCGCGAACGCGAACATCGCCGCCATGCAGCAGCAGCTCTATTTCGAGCCGGATCCCGACGTTCACGAGCCTGAGCTGACCGTCGTCTACACGCCGAATTTGAAGGCCGAGGGCTACGCGGACGACCGGCTCATCGCCGTCGACCTCGAGCAGGGCGTGACGCGCATCTTCAACTCCGACTATTTCGGCGAGTCGAAGAAGGGCGGGCTCCGGATGTGGAACAAGCTCGTCTACGACCGCGGAGGGCTGCCCCTGCACGCGGGCTGCAAGATCATCCCGACCCGCCGCGGCCGCCGCGTCGGCCTGATCGTCGGCCTCTCTGGCACCGGCAAGACGACGACGACTTTCACGCGCCAGAACGGCTCGCTACCCGTGCAGGACGACTTCGTCGGCTGGATGCCGGACGGGCGGATCATGGCGACCGAGAACGGCTGCTTCGCGAAGACGTTCGGCCTCAATCCCGGGGACGAGCCGACGATCTTCGGCGCCGTCACCCAGCCCGACTCGTATCTCGAAAACGTCTCCCAGCACGGCGACGAGGTCGACTTCTATGACACGAGCTATACGCAGAACGGGCGTGCGACCTTTCCATTCCAGGTCATCGAGTCGGGCGTGGACGAGGAGATCGACGAGGCGCACTTCCTGCTGATCCTGAACAGGAACGAGAACATCATCCCGGCCGTCGCGAAGCTCGAGGGGCCACGGGCAGCGGCTTTCTTCATGCTCGGCGAGACACAGGGGACGAGCGCAGGTGGCGCCGACGAGGCCGGGAAGTTCCTGCGCGTGCCCGGCACGAACCCGTTCTTTCCCATGCCGCACGACCTGCAGGGCAACCGCTTCCTTGAGCTGCTCGAGGAGCATCCGCTCGAGGTCTATCTCATGAACACCGGCCGCGTCGGCGGGCCGGAGGACGATTCCCGCTCGAAGAAGGTCAAGATCAAGCACTCCTCCGCGATCGTGAAAGGCGTCGCGGAGGGCACGATCGAGTGGGAGCACGACCCGGACTTCGGCTATCTCGTCGCCGCCTCGGTGCCGGGAATCGACCACGAGGACGTCGACATCCTGCAGCCGCAGCGCCTCTACGAGGCCACCGGCCGCAAAGAGGAGTGTGATGCGGGGATCCGGCGCCTGAAGGACGCCCGCGCCGAGTTCCTCTCGCACTATCCGAGCCTCTCCGAAGAGATCGTCGACTCCGTCCACTAGCTCTCGCTCGTTGCAGGCGAACGATTCGCGAGCGCGAATCCCTGCTCGTGTCCGACCGCGCCCTCGCCGAGCGCTTCCTGGCCGCCCCGGATCTCTCCCAGGCGACTCGACGCGCCTACCGGGTCGACGTCGAGGAGTTCGCCGGCTGGCTGCGTGCCCGCGGCGTCTCGCTGGCCGATGTCGACGCGGCGACGTTGAGCGCCTACGCGGCCGAGCTCGGGGCCGCCCGACCGGGGCGCCGGCCGCGCAAGCTCGCGCGCGCGACGATCGCCCGCAAGCTCGCCGCTGTTCGAGCGTTCCTCCGCTATGCGCTCGGCCCGGGCCGGGTCTCGGACGCCCGGCTAGGACCGAGGCGAGCGCGCCGGCTGCCCGAGACGCTGAAGTCGGAAGAGATCGAAGCCGTCCTCGAGGGGCTCGTGGGTGACGAGCCGCTGGCGATTCGCAATCGGGCGATCCTCGAGCTCGTGTACTCGGCGGGGCTCCGGAGCCGCGAGGCAGTCGATCTCGATCTCGGCGACGTCGACTTCGAGCAAGAGGCCGTCCACGTGCAAGGCAAGGGTGGCAAGGAACGTGTCGTCCCCCTCGGCGAAGAGGCCGCGTACCGGCTTCGCCGCTACCTCGAGGACGCGCGACCGGGCCTGGCGCGGGGTGGAGAGAGCGCGCTCTTTCTGTCGGCGCGCGGCCGTCGGCTCGACACGAGCACGCTGCGCCGGCTTCTCCCCAACCCCCATCGCCTCCGTCACGCGTTTGCGACCCACCTGCTGGAGGGAGGCGCGGATCTCCGTGTCATCCAGGAGCTGCTCGGCCACACCTCGCTCTCGACGACCCAGGTCTACAGCCACGTCGACGGCCGTCGGCTGCGAAAGGTCTATGACCGCGCCCACCCGCGATCCTGAGTTCCCAAGGCGCCGCTTGCAGTGCCGACCATCAGGCCAGACGGGCTTTGCCCGTATGGCCGTCTGAAATGACCGGTCGAACCAACCGAACTTCAACCGACGACGCAAGGCGCCGCTTGCGGTGCCGACCATCAGGCCAGACGGGCTTTGCCCGTATGGCCGTCTGAAATGACCGGTCGAACCAACCGAACTTCAACCGACGACGTTAAAGGCTTTCTCGCGGTCGCGGCCGCGAGGCTGGCGCCGCGCACCGTAGAGGCCTATGGGCGCGATCTCGACGCTCTGGCCGCCTGGCTTGGACGACCGCCCTCGAGCGCAACGCGAGAGGAACTCGAGCGCTATCTCGCCGAATTGCGTGCCCAGGGCCTCGCGGGCTCGACGATCGCCCGCCGGCTGGCCGCCGTGCGCTCGCTCTTTCGTCACCAGCTCCTGATTGGCGCCCGCGAGGACAACCCCGCCGCGGAGATCAACCCGCCCCGGCGGCCGCGGCGCCTACCGCGGACGCTCTCGCCCGGCGAGGCCGAGCGGCTCGTCGACGCGGCTGCAGGCACGACCCCGCGTGCTCTGCGTGACCAGGCTCTCGTGGAGCTGCTCTACGGCGCGGGTCTGCGAGTGAGCGAGGCCGTCGGCCTCGAGCGCGGCGGTGTCGACCTCGAGGAACGCCTCGTCCGCACGGTCGGCAAAGGCGGCAAGGAACGGGTCGTGCCTGTCGGCCGGAGTGCGGTGGAGGCGCTGCGCCGCTATCTCGCACGAGGACGTCCGCACCTCGATCGTCGCCACCGGCCGGAGCTGTTCCTGAACGCTCAGGGCGGGCCGCTGACTCGTGCCGGCGCGTTCCTCATTCTCCGGCGGCTGGCCGAGCAGGCCGGGCTCGAAGCCGGCCGCGTCCACCCGCACCTCCTCCGCCACTCGTTTGCGACACATCTGCTCGAGGGCGGCGCCGACCTTCGCAGCGTCCAGGAGATGCTCGGACACGCCGATCTTGCCACGACCGAGCTGTACACCCACGTGACCGACCGCCGGCGAAGAGAGGCCTATTTCGCCGCTCACCCTCATGCCCGGCGCAAGCTCAAGGTTTCCGCCAGGGCGCCGATGGAAAAACCGAAGAACGATGGAGCAACTTGATCCTCAAATGGCACTCCTGTTCGCGGTCACGAGCGGCGTCGGCTACCTCATGGTCGTGAGCGGCGTCGGCAAGAGTCTCCTCGACTGGAAACGCCGCCGCTTCTGCCCATCGTGCGGCCGGACGCCCTGCACCTGCAGCTGAGCGCTTAGCGCCGCGTCGCGCCCTTCTTCCGGAGCCCTTCTCCGATTTTCCTCGCCGCCGCGCGAAGCTCGCGGTCCTGCTCGTCGTCGTCGGCGATCGAGCTCAGCAGCAGGATCGTCTCCCGCTGAGGTGAGCCGTTCTTGAGACAGAGGATGGCCAGCCGCCGCACGGCTTGGTTGTCGTCGTGCGTGGCCAGCTCGTGCAGTCGCGCGCGCACTGCGTTGACGAGACCGGGATGGTCGCGAGAGAGAAGCTCGAGCGAGAGCAGCGCCGAGCCACGGCAGGCGGGGCTCTCGTCTTCGAGGCCCCGGCTGAGGAGCTCGGTCTTCTGCCGGAACCGGAACTGCCCGATCGCGCGATAAGCGACCGCCCGCTCACGGTAGTCGGTCGACCGTGCTGCGCCCTCGACCTCGTCCTGCCACTTCGTCCGGAGCCCGGCGAGCTCTTGCTCGCCACCCCGGTCGGCCAGGGCATCCGCCTCGGCAGCCGCTGACGCGAGCTCAGACAGCGGACAGCGAGCGGGAGGTGGGCCCGATGTACTGCGCCGAGGGCCGGATCAGGCGCCCGGTGCGCTTCTCCTCGAGGATGTGCGCGGCCCAGCCGGCGACCCGCGCGCACGCGAACATAGCCGGAGTCAGGTCGGGCGGAACCTCGGCGACATCGAGGACGACGGCTGAATAGAACTCGACGTTCGTCGCGATCACGTAGTCGGGCTTGAGCTCGCGGAGCGCCGCGAGCGCGGCTTCCTCGAGCGCCTCGGCGACCTCGATGCGGGGCGAGCCGAGCTCCTTCGCCGTCCGCTTGAGGACCCGCGAGCGCGGATCTTCGGCCCGGTAGACCCGATGCCCGAACCCCATGATCCGCCCGTGCCGGCTGAGTAGATCCCTCACGTAGTTCTCCGGATCTCCGGTCGAGGCGACCTCGTTCAGCATCGGGAGTACGCGGGCCGGCGCGCCCCCGTGAAGCGGCCCGCTGAGCGCGCCGACCGCAGCCGACATCGCTGCGCCGCAATCGGCCCCGGTCGAGGCGGTGATCCGCGCGGTGAACGTCGAGGCGTTGAGCCCGTGCTCGGCCGTGCAGATCCAGTACGTGTCGATGGCCTGCACGTGTCTTGGATCGGCTTCGCCGCGCCAGCGCAGCAGGAATTTCTCTGCCGCAGTCTGGCCCTGGGCGACCAGGTCGTCGGGGGCCTGCTCGCGGCCGTCGTGGACCGCGGCCGACTTGGCGACGGTCGACATCATCTGCGCCGAGAGCCGGGCGAGATCGTCGCGGGCCTGCTCGGCGTCGAGGTCGACGAGCTTCTTCAGCCCCCAGACCGCCGAAAGCCTGGCCGTCTCGGCCTGGAGATCCGCCGGCGCGTTGCCGGTCAGGCTCACAGGCTCGTACGGCTCCGGATCTGGCATCCCGGGCTCGAGGTTCTCGTCCACGAGCAGGCCCCAGACGTTCTCGTATGGAACCTCGCCGACGAGCTCCTCGATGTCGACCCCCCGGTAGCGGAGAGCGCCGCCTTCGCGATCGGGCTCCGCGATCTCGGTCTGGAACGCGACGACGCCCTCCAGCCCTGGCTTGAACTCATTCATCCGAGCCGAATGTACCGAAGTGGTGGAGCGTCAGGAGGCGCGCACCGGCCAGGCCCGCTCGCCCGGCCCGATGTACTCGCCCGCAGGGCGAATGATTTTGTTGTTCGCGTGCTGCTCCAGGACGTGAGCAGCCTGGCCGGCCACCCGGCTGCACTCGAACAGCGGCGTGAAGAGGTCGTTCGGAACCCCCAGATACCGGTAGACGGAGCCGCTGTAGAGGTCGACGTTCGGCCACAGGTGCTTCTGTTCGCGCACCTCGCGCTCGGTCGCCTCCGTGATCGCGTACCAGTTCGGCTCGCCGCCCTCGTGCGAGAACTCTTCCGACAGCTGCTTGAGGATGGGAACCCGAGGATCCATCGTCACGTAGACCGGATGCCCGAACCCGAAGAGCGTCCTCTTCTCGTCGAGGTAGCGGCGAACCCCCTCCGGGACTGCTTCGACGGATCCGAACTCCTCGAAGATCCGCATCGCCGCCGCGTTCGCGCCGCCGTGGGACGGGCCTTTCAGCGCGCAGATCGCGGCGGTGATCGCGGAATGCAGGTCCGCACCAGTACCGGCGACGACTCGGGCCGCGAAGGTCGACGCGTTCAGCTCGTGCTCGGCGTGGAGGATCATCGCCACGTCGAAAGCGCGGATCTCGCGCTCGGTCGGAGCGTCGCCCCGGAGCATCCTCAGGAAGTTCTCCGCGTAAGACAGCGACGGGTCGGGCTCGATCGGTGCGAGCTTCTGCCGCAGCCGGTGATGACGAGCCACCATCGTCGGCAGCTGCGCGAACAGCTGCACCGCTTTCCGACGCTCGTTGTTGCGGTCGATCGCCGCCTCGGCGGGATCCGAGAACGAGAGCATGGAGACGCCTGTCCGCAGCATCTCCATCGGCGTGACGTCGAGCGCGTTGCCGTCGATAACGGTGCGCACGTTCGCGGGCAGGTCGCGCTCCGACAGCTCCTGTTTGAACGCGCGGAACTCGTCAGGGTCGGGCAGCTCTCCCTTGAGGAGGAGAAAGGCGACCTCCTCGTAGGTCGCGTGCTCCGCGAGGTCGGCGATGTCGTAGCCCCGATACCTGAGGATTCCCCGCTCCGCGTCGATCGAGGAGAGAGCGGTCTCGGCGACGGCGACGCCGGACAGCGCGACCGACTTCTTGGCGGGTTTCGCGGCCATCGCGTCGCACACACTAACCCCCTCGTTAGAGTCCCGGCCATGGCGCACAGGGTGACGCTGATACCCGGTGACGGCACCGGCCCCGAGCTGACCGAGGCGACTCGGCGCGTGCTCGAGGCAACCGGGATCGACTTCGACTGGGACGTCCAGGAGGCGGGCAGCGACGTGATGGCGCAGTACGGGGGCAACCCGCTTCCCGACCAGGTTCTCGAGGCGATCAGGGAGAGTGGCGTCGCGCTCAAGGGGCCGATCACGACCCCGATCGGCGGCGGCTTCCGCTCGGTCAACGTCGCGCTGCGCAAGGGGCTCGACCTCTACGCCCAGGTCCGCCCGTGCAAGAGCTACCCGGGCGTTCGCTCACGCTACGAGGACGTCGATCTGATCATCATCCGCGAGACGACGGAGGATCTCTACGCCGGAATTGAGTACGAGCTCGGCTCGGACGAGGCGAGCGAGCTCACCGACTGGATCCGCGCCCGGGACGGGGCCCTGCGTGACGAAGCGGGGATTTCGATCAAGCCCATCTCCGTCGAGGGCACGCGCCGCGTCGTCCAGTTCGCGTTCGACTACGCGCGACGGCTGGGCCGCCGCAAGGTGACGAGCGTGCACAAGGCGAACATCATGAAGTTCACGGACGGGCTCTGGCTGCAGATCTCGCGCGAGGTCGCCGAGCAGAACTCCGACCTCCAGTTCGAGGACCGGATCGTGGACAACCTCTGCATGCAGCTCGTCCAGCGGCCCGAGGAGTACGACGTCCTCGTGCTGCCGAACCTCTACGGGGACATCGTCTCGGACCTCGCGGCCGGGCTGATCGGCGGGCTCGGACTCGCTCCCGGAGGCAACATCGGCAGCGAGGCGGCCGTCTTCGAGCCGACGCACGGCTCGGCGCCGAAATACGCCGGCCAGAACAAGGTCAACCCGATGGCGATGATGCTCTCGGGGATGCTCATGCTCCGCCATCTCGACGAGCAGGAGGCGGCCGACCGGCTCGAGCAGGCGATCGCGGAGGTGATCGCCGAGGGGAAGAGCGTCACTTACGACATGAAGCCTTCGCGTGACGACCCGACCGCCGTTGGCACGAGCCAGGTGGCGGACGCGATAATCGAGAAGCTCGGGGTGCGCGTATGAGCGAGCGGCGCAAGGTGACGGTCGTCGGCGCGGGGAACGTCGGCGCCACCTGCGCGCAGGAGCTCGCGCGCCGTGACTACGCCGACGTGGTGCTCGTCGACATCAAGGAGGGGCTCGCCGCCGGCAAGGCGTTGGATATCAACCAGGCCGGCGCCGTGCTCGGCTACGAGCCGAACGCGCTTGGCTCGACGGGCTACGAGCAAAGCGCCGGGTCCGACGTCGTTGTCGTCACGGCTGGAGTCCCCCGCACCGGCGACATGAGCCGCGACGACCTCGTGGCGACGAACGAGAAGATCGTCGGATCGGTGACGCGGGAGGTCATCGAGCACTCGCCGGACGCGATTCTCGTCGTCGTCTCCAACCCGCTCGATGCGATGTGCCACGTGGCGAGGAACGTTTCCGGTTGGCCCAAGGAGCGGGTGTTCGGCATGGCCGGGATCCTCGACACCGCGCGCTTCTCGACCTTCATTGCCTGGGAAACGGGCTCGTCGGTGAAAGATGTGAGCGCGATGGTGCTCGGGGGCCACGGCGACCAGATGGTTTCCGTCGTTTCGGCGACGACAGTCGGCGGCGTGCCCTTGCGCAAGCTGCTCCCAGATGCGCGAATCGCCGAGCTCGTGGGGCGGACGGCGAAGGGGGGCGGCGAGCTCGTGACGCTGCTCGGCACGTCGGCCTGGTATGCGCCGGGCGCCGCCGCAGCGCAGATGGTCGACGCGATCATGCTCGACGAGAAGCGTGTCCTACCCTGCACCGCGTACCTCGAAGGCGAGTACGGGATCGACGGCCTGTACATGGGCGTTCCCGTGAAGCTCGGGGCGCGTGGGATCGAGGAGATCGTCGAGCTCGACCTGACCGACGACGAGCGCACCGCCCTCGAAGCGTCGGCCGAGGCCGTGCGCGAGGTCGTCGGCGTGCTCAGCTCCTAGGTGCGCTTGTCACACCTCCTGCACGATTCGGACACCCATGGGCGCGAGTTTCATCAATACGATCGCAGCGGGGAGGAGGTGGGCTGTGCCTAAAGGGACGCAGCCGAACTAACGTGGATCTGGGCCTTAGCGGCCGCACCGCGATCGTTTGCGGCGCCTCCTCGGGCATGGGTCTCGCGGTCGCGGAAGCGCTCGCCGCCGAGGGTGCGAACGTCGCGATGTTCGCCCGGCGGCGTGACCTACTCCACCGCGAGGCGGATCGGATCGGGGCACTCCCCGTCCGCGGCGACCTCACCAATCCCCTGGATCTCGAGCGCCTCGTCGAGAAGACCATCGAGGCGTTCGGCGGAATCGACATCCTCGTCAACAACGGCGGCGGCCCACCGCGCGGGCCCGCCGTCGACCTCTCCGACGAAGGGGTCGAAGGCGCCGTCGAGCTGCTCCTCCTCTCGGCGATCAGGCTGACCAACCTTTGCCTCCGCCATCTGCGCCGGAGCGGCAACGGGCGGGTCATCAACATCACCTCCAGCTCGGTCCGCGAGCCGATCGAGAACCTCGCGCTCTCGAACTCGGTGCGCCCGGGAGTGATCGGCTGGGCAAAGACGCTCGCGCGCGAGATCGGCCCCGACGGCGTGACCGTCAACTCCATCGCACCCGGCCGGATCGAGACCGCTCGCCTCGCCGAGGTCTATGTCAACCGCTCGGCGGCCGAGGATCTCGCGACCATCCCCTTACGGCGCTTCGGCCGCCCGCGAGAAGTAGCGGAGGTCGTGTGCTTCCTGGCCTCCGACCGAGCCTCCTACGTCACCGGAACCGTCGTCCCCGTCGACGGCGGCCTGACGCGGGGCCTCCTGTAGCCAAACCGAACCGGGCACCTCTCCGTATCCTGAGGATCGTGGCCCGCCTTTACTCGCCCGTGCGCCTCGTCGTCGCGGGCATCGTGCTCCTCGCGGTAGCGGGGATCCTCAATTACGCGCCGTCCGACAAGTACATCTTTCTTCCCGACCGGGCGCGGGCGGTCGCGCCGTTCGTCAAGGTCAAGGGCGAGCGCAGCGACCACGACGGAGGCGGCATCTACTACGTCGCCGTCGAAATCAGGAAGGCGAGCGTGCTCGAGCGGTTTTTCCCCGGGCTGCACCACGGATCGACGCTCGTCCCGGAGTCGGAGGTGCGCTCCCCGGGAGAAAGCGAGTCGCAGCATCGGCGAGTCGAGCTGCGGGCGATGGCGCAATCGCAGGAGATCGCCGCCGCGGTCGCGCTGAGAGCGCTCGGCTACCACGTCGACGTCCGCACGCCCGGAGCAGCGATCGCCAGCGTCGAGCCTGGCAGTCCCGCGGCGGGAAAACTGAAGCCGCAGGACGTCGTCGTGCGCGTCGACGGGAGGCGCACGCCTTCCCTTGGCGATCTGCGCCGGTTGATCGGGAAGCATGAGCCGGGGCAGTCCGTCGAGCTGACCGTACGCCGCGGTGACCGGATCCGGCAGGTCCCCGTCAAGACGATCGCGGATCCCGACCATCCCGGGCATCCGATCATCGGGGTGCGAACGCTTTGCTCGATTCAGAAGAGCGGGATCCGGCTCCCCTTCCCGGTCCACATCGATCTGGGGCAGGTCGGCGGGCCTTCGGCCGGGCTTGCCTTTGCGCTCGACCTCGTCGAGGAGCTCGGGCGCGACGTCGACGGCGGCCACAAGGTGGCGGCGACCGGTGAGCTCTGCGTGGACGGGACCGTGATGCCCGTCGGAGCCCTGAAACAGAAGACGATCGGCGCAAAACGCGCTGGGGCCGATGTCTTCCTCGTCCCGGCTGGGGAAAACACGAGCGACGCGCTCCGGTACGCCGGAAGCATGCGGATCCTGCCTGTGCACAGTTTTCGACAGGCGTTGCGTGTGCTGGCAACGCTGCCCAAGAAACAAGCGGAAACGTAAATTTTCGGCAGATTCGTTGCTACCGGAAATTGGTGGCTTTTCAGCGCCGGTACCCCTTGCCAGGCGTTGGCATGGCCCTATGATCGCCCGGTTGGCAGAATCCCAATCGTCCGGAGCAAAATAGAGATTGAGCAAGAAAGCTAGAGCAAGTTGTGAACTTTGCTACTTCCGACAGGCGGGTCTGTGCGCCCTCCCCGAGTCTCCCTGCCCGACCTATCGTCCGGTTGACCGAGGAATGCTCTCCCCTCCGCGCCAGGCCCGCCTGATTCCACGCACGACCACAGCACTCGCCGGCCACACCGCGTAGCGCCCGGCGTAGACTCAGCCGCAAATGCGCTTGTTTCGCCGACATCCGAGCGACAAGCTCGAGGACTGGCAGCCGCGGCTCTACGCGATCCTCATCGGCCTCGTCCTGATCGTCGCCTACGTGATCGCGTTCATCGTCAAGAACAACGATCGCATCAGCATCGACTTCGTCCTCTTCAGCGCCAGCACGTCGCTGATCTGGCTGATCATCTTGCTGCTGGCGATTGGCTTTCTCGGCGGCGTCATGCTTTCTCAGCTGTATCGCCGGCGGCGCCGGATCCTAGGCAGCACGGCGGAGGAACAGGCCGGCCCGGACCGCTGAGGCCAGCCTTCGCACGCCCTCGCCGATCTCGGCCGGCGAGGCGAAACTGAAGGCGAGTCGAATCGCGTTTTCGCCTCCTGGCTCCGTGAAGAAGTTCGTCCCGGGGACGTACGTGACTCCTTCGACTGCGAGCTCCGCGGTTGCCAGCTCCTCAGGGAGCTCGAGCCAGAGGAAGTAACCACCGGCGGGCTCGCTCCAACGGGCCTCCGGCAAGTGCCGCTCCAACGCGGCGATCATTGCGTCGCGCCGTGCCCGCAGCAGCCGGCAGACGCGCTCGAGGTTCGGCTCGAGCTTGCCGCGACGGAGGAAGGCGTAAATCGTCGCCTGTGAGAGCAGGGCCGGGGTGATATACCTGCCGCCCGCCGCCGCCTCGATCTCCACGGCGAGGCCAGACGGCAGAACGAGGTAGCCGACACGCAAGCCCGGCGAGATCGTCTTCGAGAAGGATGAGCTGTAGACGACGTTCTCGCCCTCCGCCAGCTCGAAGACGGTGGGCAGAGCCTCGCCTTCGAAACGGACGAGCCCGTAAGGATCATCCTCGAGAACGAGGAGACCATCCTTCGCGAGCTCGGCGAGCCGCTTTCGGCGCGGGAGCGACAGCGTCCGGCCCGTCGGGTTCTGGAACGTCGGAATCGTGTAAAGGAACGCACCCGAGCCCAACGTCCTCTCCTCGTCGAGCGGCACGGAGATGACCTCGGCGCCGAGGGCGGAAAGCATCTTCAGCGGACGGTCGTAGGTCGGGGCCTCGACGAGGACTGGCCCCTTCGGGGCGAGCAGTTCCGCCAGGAACTGGAAGCCCTGAAGCGAGCCGTTCGTGAGTACGACCTGCGCCGCTCGACGCCGTGTCGCTCCGCAAGCCACTCGCGAAGAGGTGCGTAGCCGCCGGCGGGCCCGTAGCTGAGCACGACTTCGCCGTCGTTCTCGATCGCGGCGCGCGCGCAGTCGGCGAGCTCCGCCACGGGCATGCACTCGGGCGCCGGGACACCGCGAGCAAACGAGATCGGCTCCATGACCCGCACCCTAGAATCACAGACGGATGGACACCCAGGGTCGCGGTGTCGGGATCGTCTAAGCGCGGGCGCCCGCCGTCTCGGCTGCGAACTCGGCGACCTCGGTGGGCGTCGTCCCGACGCGCACACCTGCCGCCTCGAGTGCCTCCTTCTTCGCCTCCGCCGTGCCGGACGAGCCCGAGATGATCGCGCCCGCATGGCCCATCGTCTTGCCGGGCGGCGCGGTGAACCCCGCGATGTAGGCGACGACGGGCTTCGACAGCTCCGCCTCGATGAAACCGGCGGCCTTCTCTTCCTCGTCGCCGCCGATCTCGCCGACCATGACGACGACCTCGGTCTCGTCATCGGCCTCGAAGCGCTCGAGGACGTCGATGAACGACGAGCCGACGACGGGATCGCCGCCGATGCCGACGATCGTCGAGTTGCCGAGGCCGAGCTGGGCCAGCTCGTGCCCGATCTGGTACGTCAGCGTGCCCGACCGGCTGACGAGGCCGATCCGGCCCTCGCGGAAGATCTCAGCAGGAATGATCCCGACGTTGGCCTTGCCCGGCGAGAGCGCGCCGGGACAGTTCGGGCCGAGCATCGTGACCCCGCGCGGGCGGATGTAGTTGTAGACGCGCAGCATCTCGTGGGCGGGCAGGCCCTCGGCGATGCAGATCACCGTCTCGATCCCCGCGTCGACCCCTTCGTAGATCGCGTCGGACGCGAAGCGCGCCGGGACGAAGACCATGCTCGTGTTCGCATCCGTCTCCGCGACCGCCTCGGCAACGGTGTTGAAGACCGGGATGCCGGCCACGTCCTGTCCGCCCTTGCCGGGCGTGACGCCGGCGACGACGTTCGTCCCGTAATCGCGGTTCCGCACGCCGTGGAAGGAGCCTTCGCTGCCGGTCAGGCCCTGGACGACGAGGCGAGTCTCGTTGTCGACGATGATGGCCATTAGTGCCCCTTCCAGTAATGCCGCCGAGCTTCTGGGTCGCGAGCACCAAGCCAGAGGCCGCACTCGGCCGCGCAAGGCATCGCTTGCGATGCCTCTAGGAGGTCACGGCGGCTTTGCTGCCGTGACCGTTTCATGCTAGAAGCCTTGGCAAGGGCGAGGGTGGCTCTGGCGCCGCGTGATCGCGGGCCAGAAGCCGGCATGTATTGCTGGGAGGGGCACTACCTCTTCCGTCCCTTGAAGATGCCGCGGTCGAGCTTGACGTGGCCGTCCTCGATTCGATCCGCGAGCAGCTCTCGCACGCGGGTCGCCTCTTCGCCGGTACAGCCGGCCCGTTGGAGCCACGGCTCAAGCTGGACGCGCTTGTCTTCGCGTTCGAAGGCCTCGACGGCGAGCTCTGCTTCCTCGAAGAAGCGCCGCCACTCTTCCTCGGAGTAGTTGCGCACATGAGTGGGATCGCGGAGGCGGTCGGCCTCCTCGCCGGCCTCGCCGAGGTAAAGGTTGTCGGAGACGAGCACGAGCGAGCTGCTGACGCGCGCCATCTCCCGCGGCGCGCGCTCCGGATTCTGGAAGTGGTGAGCAGCGACGCGGCAGGCGACGACGTCGAAGGTCGCGTCGGCGAACGGGATCTCCTCGGCCCGGCTGACGACGTCCGGCTTCATCCCCGGCGCAGGATCGATCGTGACGACGTTGAGGCCCGCCTCACGAAGCCGCCGCGCGACGTGTCCGCCGCCCGTGGCGACGTCGAGCGCGGTCTTGCCCTCCGCCCACGCCGCGAAAAGCTCGAGGTCGCGACCCTGTCGATGCGCCTCGCTCTCGCGGTAGGCCTCTGCACGTTCGGACCACACGTCGGTCATGCGGCGAGCTCCACGGCGCGCCGCGCCGCGTCGAGCATCGTCGGCTCGACGTGCAGATTCTCCGAGCCGGCGTCGGCGAGGAGCTGCCGCCCCTCTTCGGCGTTCGTGCCGTCGAGGCGGACGACGATCGGCTCGTCGATCGAGATCTGGTCGAGCGCCTGCAGGATGCCGCGCGCGACCTCGTCGCCCCGAGTAATACCGCCGAAGATGTTGAAGAAGATCGATTTCACCTGCGGGTCGGCGCTGATGATCTCCAGCGCGTCGACGACGCCCTGAGCGTCACCGCCGCCGCCGAGGTCGCAGAAGTTCGCGGGCCGACCGCCGGCGAGCGCGATCACGTCGAGCGTCGACATGACGAGACCGGCGCCGTTGCCGAGGATTCCGACGTCGCCGTCGAGCTTCACGTAGGTGACGCCCTTCTCCCGTGCAGCACGCTCCTCCGGCGGGTAGGCCTCGAGATCGCGCATCTCGGCGATGTCCGCGTGCTTGTAGAGCGCGTTGTCGTCGACCGTGAACTTCGAGTCGAGCGCCTTGACCTCGCCCTCCGGCGTGACGATCAGCGGATTGATCTCGCAGAGCATCGCGTCAGCGCCGACGAAGGCGTCGTGGAGGCGCCCCACGATCGAGAGAATCTGCTTCTGCTCGTCGGGGTCGTCGATCCCGGCCGCGTAGATCAGGCGCCGCGCCTGGTACGGCTGGAAGCCCTCGAGCGGGTCGACGTGCAGTCGCGCCAGCGCGTCGGGACGGTTGGCCGCGACCTCCTCAATGTCGATGCCGCCCTCCTTCGTGAGCATGAAGAGCGCCTTCTTCTCGCCCCGGTCGAAGGTGACCGAGAGGTAGTACTCCTTCGCGATCTCGGAGGCGCTCTCGATCCAGAGCTTGCGGACGACGTGGCCGCTGATGTCCATGCCGAGGATCGCCCCGGCGTGCTGCGCGGCCTCCTCGGGAGAGTCTGCGAGCTTGATCCCGCCTGCTTTGCCGCGTCCCCCGGTCAGCACCTGGGCCTTGACGACCACTTGTCCGCCCAGCTCCTCAGCAGCCGCGCGCGCCTCGCCGACGCCCATTGCAAGCCGACCTTCCGAGGTCGGGATGCCAAAGCGCCGAAAGAGCTCTTTCCCCTGATACTCGTAGAGGTCCACCGGGCGGCGACTCTAGCTTAGAGTCCTGGGTTCATCGAATGGAGGAGGCGATCTTGAGCGAGCAAGACACGACGCTGAAAGAAGAGGAGATCCGCAGCGAATCCAGCTTCGAGCCGAGCGCGGAAGTCGCCGAGCCCGAAGAGGGCGACAGCGACGGCATGGACAGTACGGACACCGACAGCACCGACTCGGATAGCGACTCTTCCGATTCCGATTCAGACGGCTCGGACACATAGGACTTCCCTCGACCGCTGCGTCGAGCCGGTCGAGGCAGAACGGTTTCTCGCTGAGTATTGGGAGCAGCAGCCCCTCCTCGTCCCCCGCGACGAGGAGGGGCGCTTCGACGATCTGCTCTCGGTCGCCGAGGTCGAGCGGCTCGTAGCGTCGGGCGGGCTGCGCCGACCCGCTTTCCGGCTCGCCAAGGAGGGCGAGAAGCTCCTGCTCGGGGACTACACCGAGGACGTCTCCTGGCAGCCGGTGCCGTTCTCCGGCACCGCTCGAGTCGAACGCGTCGCCGAAGAGTTCGAACGCGGCGCGACGATCGTCCTCCAGGCCCTCCACGTCTACCATCCTCCGCTCGCCCGATTCTGCCGCGAACTGGAGCGGGCGCTCGGCCACCCCGCGCAGGCGAACGCCTACTACACCCCGCGCTCCGCGCAGGGCTTCGGGGTCCACCACGACACGCATGACGTCTTCTGTATCCAGGTCGAGGGCGAGAAGCGCTGGCTCGTCTACCCGCCGGTCCTGGAGCTGCCGCTCCGAGACCAGAAGTACACGGAGGCGATGGGCGAGCCCGGCGAGGCCGTCCTCGACGTCACACTCCGTGCCGGCGACACCCTCTACCTCCCGCGCGGCTGGCTCCACGAGGCCAGGACCTCGGACTCACACTCGCTGCACCTCACGATCGGTGTCGCCACCTACACCTGGTTTGACGCCTTGAAGGCGGCGCTGGAGGAGACAGCACGGGAGGAGGTCGAGCTGCGGCGGGCCGCGTCCATGAACGCAGTGCGCCCTGAGCGGCTGCTCCAGCTCGTCGCGCCACGCCTCTCGCCGGAGGCTGTCCTGACGCGGATGCGCCGGCGGTTCGCCCGCAGCCGCCGGCCTGTGCGCGACGACCTCTTCGATCAGTTGCGGGCGCTCGAGGAGCTGGATCTCGACACGCCGCTCGCCAGGAACGAGATCGTGATCGCGGAGCTCTCCCTGGACGACGAGACAGCGTCGCTGACCTACGAGGGGCGCGACCTCCGGTTCCCGGCGCGGATCGCAGGCGAGCTCGAGTTCGTGCTTGCGGCCGAAGAGCCGTTCCGGCTCTCCGAACTGCCGGGGCCGCTGGACGACCAGGGACGACTGGTGCTCGCGCGCCGGCTCGTTCGCGAAGGCGTCCTGCGGATCATCTGACGACGAAGCGACGGGGGCGCTTCGGCTTTTCGTCGTTGCACGTCAGGAGGGTCAGGTCGCCGAGCTCAGCCTCGATTCGGACCGTACGTGACTCTCCCGCCGCGGTGAACGAGACCTCCCAGGTGTCTCCGATCCTCGACACCGATTCCAGCGCGAGGTCGCCGACCCCGCGGAGGCCGGCCGTCTCGCGGACGTGGCGCTCGGCGGCCTGCACGGGGAACGTGTAGGCGGAGCGGCCACGGTAATGATCGAGCTCGATCTGGCCGGCGAGGTGCTCGTCCAGGACTGTCCCGACCGCTTCCCGACCGACCCGCCCGAAGTAGAGCCCCTCGGGGAGGCAGACCAGGTTCCCCGCGAAGCGGTCGCCGCCGATGTGGCTCGACTGCCACACCCAGTCCGGGTCGAGCTCGTCGCGAAGCGCCTCGTACAGCGGCCGCCCGTAACGCGCGCAGCACGGGTCGTGCTTGCCGTGCGTGCAGACGAGGAAGAGCGGATGGCCGGCGGGAGCGCCGGCGCGAAGATCGAGGCCGCGCAGGTCCTCGTAGCTCTCGAAGACGAGCCGTGTCAGAGACTCCTGGCCCGGTCGCGAAGTCGCGGCGAACGCCACGAGCTCGGACCGGCGGCGTCGATCGGGGCGGCGGACGAACAGTAGGCGGCCGTGCCGGACCGACCCGACCTGGTCGCGGAGGTGCTCTTTCACCTGGTCTGAGAGACCGCTGCCCGGCAGCGCGTCACGCGTCCAGAGGCCCCGGTACTCGATCAGGAACCAGTGGTCGATGCGGCTCGCCGTCGCCGCCAGGGGCTCATCGTTCTCGCGCGAGAGTTCGGCGCAGAAGGGCCTCGACGCCGTCAATCGGCTTCCTGGATGACGAGGCAGACGACCTGGCCCGTCGTGACTGGCTGGCCTGGAGCGACCGACAGCTCGGAAACCGTCCCCCCTCGCGGTGCGGTGATCTCGTTCTCCATCTTCATCGCCTCGACCACGCAGACGACCTGGCCCGGCTGAACATCCTCGCCGTCGGTCACCTCGACCGTGAGCACCGTCCCTTGCATCGGGCTGACGATCGCGTCCCGCGCCGCTCCGTGATGCGCCTGCCGGGAATTGCGTTCACGGCGGCGGCGGGCGAGCTCGGCGTACGGGGGCTCCGGCGCCAAGAGCTTGACCTCGAACCGGCGACCGTCGACCTCGGCCTGCATGACCCGCTCTCGTACGCGTCCGTCCGACTCGCTCACTACACTCGTTGCCAGATGAGACAACTGCTCAGCACGCTTCGCCAGCTCCTCCGA
>Ga0137374_10003217_pt1 | contig 19272 bp, 17 predicted proteins | sample SagtaG_20_FD_104811 | JGI IMG/M metagenome (GOLD analysis project Ga0137374, IMG submission 104811) | Vadose zone soil microbial communities from Sagehorn Ranch, Mendocino, California, USA - Sage1_R_100_16 metaG | ecosystem: Environmental > Terrestrial > Soil > Vadose zone | place: USA...
GCGCGAGAACGCCGCCTACTCCGACATCACCGACGGGCTCGCCGAGACCGTCGACGGCGCCCGCACCGTGGAGGCGCTGCGCCTCGCGGAGCAGCGGGCCCGGCGCACCGACCGGGACGTCCACACCTCGTGGCGGGCCGAGCGGTACACGCTGTTCCTGCGCACGGTCACCTGGCCGGTGGCCGAGCTGTCCTACGCGCTGCCGGTGGGGGCCACGCTGCTCATCGGCGGGTGGTTCGCGGTGCGCGGCTGGGTGACGCTCGGCCAGGTGACCGCCGCCACGCTTTACGTGCAGCAGCTCATCGACCCGCTCGACCGGCTGCTGTCCTGGCTCGACGAGCTGCAGGTCGGGGCCGCCTCACTGGCCCGGCTGCTGGGCGTGTCGAAGGTACCCGACGACCGCGTCGCGACCGGCGTCACCGCCGTCGGCGAGCGGATCGCCGCGACCGACGTGCGGTACTCCTACGTGGCGGGTCGGGACGTGCTGCACGGCATCGACCTGCGGCTGCGCCCCGGTGAGCGGCTCGCCATGGTGGGCCCGAGCGGCGCCGGCAAGTCGACGCTGGGCCGGCTGCTGGCCGGGATCCACGGGCCCCGCACCGGTACCGTCACCGTCGGCGGTGCGCCGCTGGTCGAGCTGCCGCTGGACGAGCTGCGCGGGCACGTCGCGCTGGTCACCCAGGAGAACCACGTCTTCGTCGGTACCCTGCGGGAGAACCTGGTGCTCGCCCGCCCCGACGCGACCGACGCGGACGTGCTCGCCGTGCTGGCGGCCGTCGACGCCCTGGAGTGGGCCCGGGAGCTGGGCCTGTCCACGGTGGTGGGCACCGGCGGGCACACCCTGGCCCCGGCGCAGGCGCAGCAGCTCGCGCTGGCCCGGCTGGTGCTCGCGGATCCGCACACGCTCGTGCTCGACGAGGCGACCTCGGTGCTCGACCCGCGCGCGGCCCGGCACCTGGAGCGCTCGCTGGCGGCGGTGCTGCGCGGCCGTACCGTCGTCGCGATCGCGCACCGGCTGTTCTCCGCGCACGACGCCGACCGGGTGGCGGTCGTGGAGGACGGGCGGATCACCGAGCTGGGCAGCCACGCGGAGCTGGTCGCGGCCGGCGGCGCCTACGCCGAGCTGTGGCGCTCCTGGCACGGGGTGCAAGAGCCGGCGCCGGCAGCCTGACCTCACCGGATAGCGGTACCTCGGGTCGGGCCAGTAACGTGCCAGCGTTGACGCATCCGGGCTAGGAGGTCCACGATGTCCGATCCGTACGACCGGCCGCCGGGCGAGCCCTACTGGAACCAGCCCCCGCCCGCGTCACCTCCACCGGGGTACCCGCCGGCCTATCCGGGCAGCCCGGCCGGGTACCCGCCGGCCTATCCGGGCAGCCCGGCCGGGTACCCGCCGGCCGGGTCACCACCGCCCGGGTACCCGCCGGCGGGGTCGCCCCCGGGGTATCCGCCGGCCTACCCGGGCAGCCCCGCCGGCTACCCGCCCGACTACGCGCGCGCCGACTACGCGCGCGCCGACTACGCGCGCGCCGAGTACCCGCCCAGCGAGTACCCGCCCAGCGGGATGCCCACGGCCGGGTACCCGCCGACCGCCCCGCCGCCGCCCCCGCGCTCGCGCGCCACGCTGATCCTGGTCCTCGTCGGCGTGGCGGTCCTCCTGATCGCCGGCACCGCCACCGCGATCTTCGTGTTGCGCGGGGACAAGAAGCCCGCGTCCACCGCCGGCTCGACGCCCACCCCGACGCTCGGGGCCACGACGTCCGCTCCGACCACCAGCGCTCCATCGCCGACCCCGCCCGCCAGCACCGTCACCTTCGCCGCCCCCGACCGGATCGGCACGCTGCGCAAGATGGCCGACCAGTCCCGGGTCGCGCAGCTACCCGGGCAGATGGCGGCGGGCGGGTTGGGCAACACGTTCGCGGTCATCTACGAGGACAGCACCGCCAAAGGCCACACCGCCATCGTCTGGGGCGGTACCAGCTCGTTCCTCGGTGGCGCCGACGCCGCCGTGCTCGACGGGTTCTTCAGCTCCGCGGGTAACCAGATCCCGAACGGCAAGCTGGCGCCGCGGACCACGGTGGATCCCGGCTCGGTGGGCGGCACCGCCCAGTGCGCCAAGGTGGACGGGGTCGGCGTCCCGATGGCGTTGTGCGGCTGGACCGGCAGCGGGGCCCTGGCCGGGCTGCTCTTCACCGGGTTCACCGCAGACAAGAGCGCGGGGCTGGTCCGCCAGGTCCTGCCGGCGATCGTGGTCAAGAGCTGATCTGGGCGAACGCGGCGTCACGCGGCGATCGGGGCCACCGTCGCGCCGGTCAGCCGGACCAGGTCGGCGGGGGCGAGCTCGACCTCGAGCCCGCGCCGGCCGGCGGAGACGAACACGGTCGGGAGGTCGAGCGCGGAGGAGTCGATCACGGTCGGCAGCCGCTTGCGCTGCCCGAGCGGGCTGATCCCGCCGACGACATAGCCGGTCGTCCGTTCGGCCGAACTTGGATCCGCCATTGCGGCACGTTTTCCGCCTCGCGCGGCGGCGAGCGCCTTGAGGTCCAGCGCGCCGCCGACCGGTACCACCGCGACCACGAGCCCGCCGTCGACCTGCGCCACGAGGGTCTTGAAGCACCGTGCGGGGTCGATACCCAGGGCAGTTGCCGCTTCGGCGCCGTACGAGCCGGTGCGCGGATCGTGCGGGTACGCGTGCAGTTCGTGGGCGACCTTCTGCCGGGCCAGCAGCATGGTCGCCGGGGTCGCTTGCCCAGCCACCCGGGCAGCGTATTTCCGCGCCCCGGCCGGGGTCACGTGAGTTGCCGGCAGGCCCTAGCGTATTTACCGGTCGCCATGACCTGAGGGGGAGGGCCAGTCAGATGAGCCAGGTCCGGCGGGTGCGCTGGATCGCGTTGACCGCTGTGGCGATCACGGTGGTCACCACGCTCGCGGCGGGGGCCAGCGCGTTCGCCAACCGCGGCGGCGGTGGTCGCTGCGCCCCGCATGCGCCGAACGCCACGACCGCACAGGGCTCCACGACCGCACAGGGCTCCTGGCGGTCCGGCGCGTTCCGCGCGGTCGGCTGCCGCGCCTGGCGGCACATGCATCACCAGCGCTCTCTCTACCGCGCCGGGCACGCCTCCGGCGGCTCCGGCTGACCCGCCGGCCCGGGCCGGACCAGCAGCGCCGTCGGTGCCCCGGCGACCCGGGTGAGCACCACGGTCGCCTCCGCCGGCCCGGCCAGTCGCATCGCCCGGCGCAGGCCGTCGGGGTCCACGGCCGAGCCGCGCTTCTTCACGGTCAACCGCCCGACGCCCCGGGCGCGTAGCGCGGCCCGGAGCCGCTTGACCGAGAACGGCAGCACGTCGAGCACCTCGTACCACCGCCCGAACGGCGTGTCGGTGCGAGCGTCCGCGTACACGTAGGCGATGTCGGCGTCGGCGAGCACACCGTCGACCACGGCCGCGAACTCCGCCACGACATGGGCGCGCACCACCGCCCCGTCGGGCTCGCACAGGTACCGGCGCACCGGCCCGACCGGCGCCCGGGCCGCACCGGACCCGACCAGCGAAACCCCCGAGGGGAGCAGGGTCGCCCGGCGGGGTACGGACGCCAGCGGACCGCACCAGAAGGTCGCCTCCACCACGTCCCCGTCCACCGACACCCACTCCGCCTCCGCCCCGGGCGGGATCAGCGCGTGGTCGATCCCGGGCGCCAGCTTGAGCACCGTGCGCGGCATGCGGCGGGCCAGCCCGGCGACGAACTCCCAGGGCGGCGAGTACGCGCCCGGGTCGAACACCCGGCCCGTGGCACCGCGCCGGGCCGGGTCGCAGAACACGCCGTCCACAGTGGACAGATCGACGTCGCGCGCATCGGCGCAGCGCACGTCGATGCGGGAGGCCAGGCCGAGCGCGACGGCGTTGGCCGACGCGGCGGCGGCGGTCGAGGCGTCGGAGTCGACGGCGACGACCCGGATCCCCGCCCGGGCGAACGCGAGCGTGTCGGCGCCGATCCCGCAGCCGAGGTCGGCCACCGCCCGGACCCCCGCGGCGGCGAGCCGGGCCGCCCGCCGGGCCGCGACCGGGGCGCGGGTGGCCTGCTCCAGCCCGGCCCGGGTGAAGAACATGCGCTCCGCGTCCGCGCCGAACTTCGCCGCCGCCCGCGCGCGCAGCTCAGCCTGGGTCAGCGCGGCGGCCGCGAGGGCCGGCTCGACCCCCTCCCGCCGCAGCACGGCGGCGGCGCGCAGCGGGTCGGTGCCGGCGAGGTCGGCCGCACGGGCCAGCGCCGCCTGCCCGGCCGGCGTCCGCAGCTCATCGATCACGCCGCGCTACCCGCGTCGAGCGGGTCGGCGAGCAGGCGCTGGAAGGCCAGCTCGGCGGCGCCGAGCAGGGGGGCGTCGTCGCCCAGCTCGGGGGTACGCAGCCGGACGTGCTCGCGGCAGGCGGGCAGCCCGTTGCGGTTTATCCGGCTGCGGACCTGGGCCGCGGCGGCGAGGTACACGTCGCGCAGGGTACCGCCGAACACCACGGTCTCCGGGTTGAAGATGTTCACCAGGTTGGCCACGCCGAACCCGAGCCAGTCGCCGACCTGCCGCACGGCGGCCTGCGCCACGGCGTCCCCGCGCGCCGCCGCCTCGACGACGGCGAGGATGCCGTCCCGCCCGGTACCGTCGCGGTTGGCCGCGCGCAGCAGCGCGTGCTCGCCGATCTCGGTCTCCCAGCACCCGCGCGAGCCGCAGCCGCACGGCCGCCCGTTCGGGTTGACCACCATGTGCCCGACCTCGCCGCCGTACCCGCCGTGCCCGGCCACCGGCCGGCCGCCGGCGATGATGCCGCCGCCGATGCCCACGTCGCCGTGCAGGTAGATGACGTTGTCCGAGTCGATCGCCGCGCCCCGGGTGTGCTCGGCCAGCGCGGCCAGGTCGGCGCCGTTGCCCACCATCACCGGCAGGTCGCCGCCCAGCACCTCGGCCAGCGCGGACCCGAGCGGGGCGTCCACCCAGCCGATGTGCGGCCCGAGGCGGACCATGCCGTCCTCGCGCCGGACCATCCCGCCGACCGCGACGCCGCAGCCGATGCAGTACGTACCGGGCGGGGTGGCCCGCTGCATCTGCCGGACGAACTCGGCCAGCGGCGCGACCACGGCCGCCGGGCCGAGCTCGCCGCGCACCCGTACCGTCTCGCGCCGGTCGAGCACCACCCCGCCCAGGCCGACCCGCGCCGCGGTGAGCCGGTCCACCCCGATCATCAGGGCGTACACGAACACGCGCTGCGACTCGGGCCGGACGACCAGCGAGGGTCGCCCGGCCCGGCCGGTCTCCTTGGGCAGCTCCTCCCGGACCAGCCCCACCGCCGTGAGGTCGGCGGTGAGCGCGCCGATCGTCGACCGGTTCAGCCCCAGTGCCAGCGTCAGCTCCGCGCGCGACAGGGCACCCCGCACGTGTACCTGCCGCAGCAGCGCGCCCAGGTTCTGCCGGCGGATCTCCTCCTGACTCGGGCCAGCGCGCATCTTCTCAGGGTGCAGCCGAGATACCGGCTAGCGGGTGCCCGTCGCCGCGGCACGGCGGCGGGACAGCGCGTCGACGCCGGCGGCGAGCAACAGGACTATGCCGGTCACCACGAACTTGATGCCGGCGCTGTACCCCATGAGCCCCATCCCGTTGTCGATGACCGCCACCACCGCGCCGCCGAGCACCGCGTCCAGCACCCGGCCCTTGCCGCCGAACAGGCTGGTGCCGCCGATGACCGCGGCGCCCACGGCGTAGAGCAGGATATTGCTTCCACCGGTGTTGGGGTCGACCGAGCTGGCCCGGCTGGCGGCCACAATGCCGCCGATCGAGGCCATGCCGGAGCAGATCACGAACGCCGAGACCCGGATCCGGTCGACGTTGATACCGGCCCGGCGGGCCGCCTCGGCGTTGCCGCCGACGGCGTAGATGTGCCGGCCGTACGAGGTGCGGCTCAGCACGAACGTCCACACCAGCAGCAGGACCAGGATCAGCGGTACCACGATCGGCACGCCCCGCAGCGACACCCGCAACGGGTTCTGGCTGCGCTCGATGTTGAGGAAGTAGACGGCCAGCCCGCCGACGACGGCCAGTACGCCGACCCGCAGCCCGACCAGCGCGAGGGGGTCGGTGGCCAGGCCCCGGGCGGCGCGGCCGCGGATCCGCAGCAGCTGCACCCCGAGGTACCCGAGCACGATCAACGCGAGCAGCGCCCAGCTGAGCCAGAGCGGCAGGTTCTTGTTCTCGATGGACCGGATCACCGGATCGGTGACCGAGACGTTCCGGCCCTCCTTGAGCATCAGCAGCGCCACGCCCTGGAAGGCGAGGAACGCGGCGAGGGTCACCACGAACGACGGGATGCGCACCTTCGCCACGAGCGAACCGAGAACCAGCCCGATGAGCACGCCCGTGGCCGTCGAGGCGAGGACCGCCCCATACCACGGCCAGTTCCAGTTGGCCAGCAGCACCGCGAGGACGGCCGCGCACACCCCGCTGGCGAACCCAGCGGACAGGTCGATCTCGCCGAGCAGCAGGACGAAGACCAGCCCCATGGCGATGACGACGACCTGGGCGCCCTGGGTGAACAGGTTGGCGAAGTTGATCGCCGAGAAGAAGACCGGCCGCAGCGCGGTGAACACGATGCAGAGCACGACCAGGCCGGCCACGGCCGGCAGGGATCCGAGGTCGCCACCTCTGATCCGGCGGAAGTAGTCAGCCACGTGCTCGCCGACCGACCGGGTCGGCGAGCCCGGTACGGTGGCCGGGGCCGGGGATTCGACGATGGCCATCATTGCTCTCCGTTTGCTTCGCTCACGTCACCGAGGTCGATGGCCGCCGCGGCCGGCGCCAGCCCGAGGTCGCCGCTGCGGCCGGCGGTGATCAGCTCCACGATCTGCGCGTGGGTGATGTCGGAGGCCTTGACCTGCGCGGCTGTCCGGCCGAGGTACAGCGCGGCGATCCGGTCGGCGACCGCGAACACGTCGTTCATGTTGTGGGAGATGAGCACGACCGCGAGGCCGTTGTCGGCGAGCTGCCGGACCAGCTCCAGGACGTGCGCGGTCTGCGCGACGCCCAGCGCCGCGGTGGGCTCGTCGAGGATGACCAGCCTGCTGTTCCACAGGACGGCCTTGGCGATGGCCACCGTCTGGCGCTGCCCGCCGGAGAGGCTGGCCACGTGCTGCCGGATCGACTTGACGGTACGGACGGAGAGCCGGTCCAGCGTCTGCGCGGCCAGCTGCTCCATGGTCGGCTCGTCGAGCACGATGCCGGTGCGCTTCTCCCGGCCGAGGAACATGTTCTGCACGATGTCGAGGTTGTCGCACAGGGCGAGGTCCTGGTAGACGATCTCGACGCCGAGGTGGCCGGCGTCGCGCGGGCTGTGCACGGTGACCGGGTTCCCGTCGAAGTAGTACTCACCCGAGTCGATCGAGTAGATCCCGCCTACACACTTGACGAGCGTGGACTTGCCGGCGCCGTTGTCGCCGACCAGGGCGGTCACCTCGCCGGCGTGCGCGGTGAACTCCACGTCGCGCAGGACCTGGACGGGACCGAAGCTCTTGTTGATACCGCGGAGCTCAAGCAGGGGTGCGGTCACGAGATCTCCCTCGTAGTGACGACCCGGCCCGGCGCCGCGGATCGGCGGCGCCGGGACCGGTATCGGTACCTGGTACTTGCGTCCGGTGGCTAGCTGATGCCGGCCGCCGTGCACTTGGCGGCGTAGGCGCCGGTGCACAGCTCGGCCTTGGTCACGAAGCCGTCGGCCACGACGTCCTTGACGCCGTCCTTGTAGATCGCCTGCGGCGTCTCCAGGACCGCCTTGACGTCCTTGCCGCTCTTGGTGTCCTTGACGGTCTGGCTGGTCGTGGGGTTCTGCCCCTTGGCCAGCGCGACGGCCAGGTCGGCGGTCGCCTTGGCTTCCTTCTTCACCGCCTTGTACACGGTGACGCACTGGTCGCCGTCGAGGAGGTGCTGCAGGCCCTGGACGGTCGCGTCCTGCCCGGTCACCGGTACCTTGCCGTTGAGCTGGTTCTTCGCCAGCACCGAGATCACCGAGTTGGCCATGCCGTCGTTGGCCACCAGCACGCCCTTGATGTCCTTGTCGCTGGTGAGCATCTGCTCGAAGATCGTGCCGGCCTTGGCGTTGTCCCAGTCCGGTACCGACTGGTTCGGGCCCTTGACGAAGGTGCCGTCGCCGTACTTCGGGTTGAGCACCGAGTCGTAGCCCTGCGCGAACAGCGTCGCGTTGTTGTCGGTCGGCGAGCCGTTCAGCTCGGCGATCTTGGGCTTGGTGACATTGGCGTCGGTCAGGCACTTGACCAGACCCTCGCCCTGCAGCTTGCCGACCGCCACGTTGTCGAAGGACACGTAGTAGTCCGCCCCGCCGTCCAGGGTGAGCCGGTCGTAGTCGATGGTCGCGATGCCCTGTGCCTTGGCCTTGTCCAGCACCGCCTTGCCGGTACCGCTGTCCAGGTTGACGATCACCAGCACGTTGACGCCCTTGGTGATCAGCTGGTCGGCGATGGTCTGGAAGGCGTTCTTGTCACCCTGCGCGTTCTGGATGTCGTACTTGACCCCGGCGTCCTTGAACGCCTTCTCCAGGTAGGGCCGGTCGGCGGTCTCCCACCGGGCCGACGTCTTGCTGTCGGGAAGGATGACGCCGACGAACGGCTGCTTGCCGCCCGCGCCACCCGAGCTGCCGCCGCTCGGGCTGTTCGACTTACCGCACGCGGCCAGGCTGCCGAGCGCGAGAACGCCCGCGGTGGCCACAGCGAGGATCCCCTTGCGCATGCACGGGTCCTTTCGGGGTTATGCGCCGCCTGTCGGCGGCGGGCGTGTGGGGAAGACTGTTCGGGATTGTTGTGCCCGGCAACGTATTCCTGCGGAGGTGGCGGTCGCAAGAGCCCTTTGCCGCCAAGTTTGTTGTTGCCGGTAACAATTCGGCAACGCGGTTCGTACGAAAAGTACCAACCGCATCACCTACAGTGGCTGCGTCGCGCCACGCCGGCTTGGCACTCTCCTTGACGGAGTGCTAGTCGGCGGAATAATGTGCCGTTAGCACCCTCGGTACGAGAGTGCTAGCCCGCCGGTCGCCGACCGGTGGTACGCCCGGCGGGGCCGGCACCCGCGACGACGGTGCCGCCAGGGTGCGGATGAGGTACGAAAAAGATCCAGTACCCCAGGAGGGTATGCCCGTGACTACCGCGACCAAGGTTGCGATCAAGCCGCTTGAGGACCGCATCGTGGTCCAGGCGAACGAGGCTGAGACCACCACGGCATCGGGCCTGGTGATCCCGGACACCGCCAAGGAGAAGCCGCAGGAGGGCACCGTCCTCGCTGTGGGCCCGGGCCGTATCGACGACAAGGGCAACCGGGTCCCGATCGACGTGAAGGTCGGCGACACGGTGATCTACTCGAAGTACGGCGGCACCGAGGTCAAGTACGGCGGTGAGGAGTACCTCATCCTCTCCGCCCGCGATGTCCTCGCGATCGTCGAGAAGTGACCTGACAGTGCCGCCCCGGCGCCCCGGTCCGGGGAGCCGGGGCGGCACTTCATCCGTGAAGGGAAATCGATGGCGAAGATCCTGAGCTTCTCGGACGACGCCCGCCACCTGCTGGAGCACGGCGTCAACGCGCTCGCCGACGCGGTGAAGGTGACGATCGGTCCCAGGGGCCGCAACGTCGTCCTGGACAAGAAGTTCGGTCCTCCGACGATCACGAACGACGGCGTGACGATCGCCAAGGAGATAGAGCTCAGCAACCCCTACGAAAACCTGGGCGCCCAGCTCGCCAAGGAGGTCGCCACCAAGACCAACGACATCGCCGGCGACGGCACCACCACCGCGACCGTGCTGGCCCAGGCGATGGTCCGCGAGGGCCTGCGCAACGTGGCCGCCGGCGCCAACCCCAATGCCCTCAAGCGGGGCATCGACGCGGCCGCCAAGGCGGTCAACGACGCCCTGCTCGACAAGGCGACCGAGGTCGTCGACCGCGCCGATATCGCCCACGTGGCGACCATCTCCGCGCAGGACGCCGCGATCGGGGAGCTGATCGCCGAGGCGATGGAGAAGGTCGGCCGGACCGGTGTGATCACCGTCGAGGACGGCTCCACGCTGGCGACCGAGCTTGAGGTCACCGAGGGCATGCAGTTCGACAAGGGCTTCATCTCCCCGCACTTCATGACCGACCCGGAGAGCGGCGAGGCGGTCCTCGAAGACGCGTACATCCTGGTCACCACGCAGAAGATCAGCTCGATCGAGGAGCTGCTGCCGGTACTGGAGAAGGTGCTCCAGGACAGCAAGCCGCTGCTGATCGTGGCCGAGGACGTCGAGGGGCAGGCGCTGGCCACCCTCGTGGTCAACGCGATCCGCAAGACCCTCAAGGTCGCCGCGGTCAAGGCGCCGGCGTTCGGCGACCGCCGCAAGGCGATGCTGCAGGACATCGCGGTACTCGCCGGTGGCGAGCTGATCGCCCCGGAGCTGGGGTACAAGCTGGAGTCGGTGACGGTCGACATGCTCGGCCGGGCCCGGCGGGTGGTGGTCGACAAGGACAACACCACGATCGTGGACGGCGCCGGCCGTCAGGAGGACGTCGCCGAGCGGGTCGAGCAGATCCGCAAGGAGGTCGAGGCGTCCGAGTCGGAGTGGGACCGGGACAAGCTCAACGAGCGGCTGGCCCGGCTCTCCGGCGGGATCGCGGTGATCAGGGTCGGCGCGGCCACCGAGATCGAGCTGCGCGAGAAGCGGCACCGCATCGAGGACGCCATCTCGGCCACCAAGGCGGCCGTCGAGGAGGGCATCATCCCCGGCGGCGGCGCGGCCCTGCTGCATGTCGCGTCGACCCTGGCGGACTCGCTCGGGCTGACCGGCGACGAGGCCACCGGCGTCTCGATCGTGGCCAAGTCGCTGGCGGAGCCGCTGCGCTGGATCGCCCAGAACGCCGGCCAGGACGGGTACGTCGTGGTCGAGCGGGTCCGGGGCGCCGGCTGGGGCGAAGGGCTGGACGCGGCGGTCGGCGAGTACACCGACCTGACCAAGCGCGGCATCGTGGACCCGGTGAAGGTGACCCGCAACGCGGTCGCCAACGCCGCGTCCATCGCCGGGCTCCTGCTCACCACCGAGACCCTGGTCGTCGAGAAGCCCGAGAAGGCGGAGCCGGCCGCGGCCGGCGGCCACGGGCACGGGCACGGCCACTCGCACGGCCCCGGCTTCTGAGCACACGGGGCGAGGGGCGGTACCCGCTTCGGGTACCGCCCCTCGCCGTCCCGAGATCTTGGACGCTGATACCCCCTCCAGCGGGTATTGAATTTGTAACCTCGATTCATGGGCAGTGATGTTGCGGGCCGCAGGCCGGTGCTGGATGTGTACGCGCGGTTGAGCAGGGCGTACAACGGGGAGACTATCCAGGTTGATGACCAGGTGGAGGTGTGCCTGGAGGAGCTGGCCGAGCGGGGCGCCGACGCGGGCGAGGTGTTCAAGGACAACCGGGTCGACCAGCAGCCGCAGGTGGGCGAACAGGCCAGAAAGTTTCCGCGCCTCAACCCACCGGTCCGGCGCACCGACCTCCGCGCGCCATCCGTGCTCGGTCCGGCGAACCAGCACGCTTGCTCGCGACCGCATCTCAGGCCCCGCCCCCGCTCGCCTGCGGATCGGGTTTGACCGCGACCGCGCCCCACAGGTGCACATCCGCATCGGCCAGTTCCGGATCATTCGACGTTGGTCGCCAGCGGTGGACCAGGGTGACGCCCGGGTCGAGCACATCCAGCCCGGCCAGCATCGCCGCCACCTCCGCCTTCGAGCGCAGCGCCACGGCCAGCCCGTGTCTGCCGGCCACCGCCTGCGCGGCCCGCGCCCCCGCCGGGTCGCTGTCCCCCGTGGCCAGCGAAACCGCCAGTGCACTACCGCCACACAACGGTGCGGTCAGCTCCTTGAGGATCTGGCGAACCTCGGCGTCATCACCGAACAGGTGCAGGATGGCCAGCAGGGTCACCGCCACCGGCTCACCGAAGTCCAGGATTCGTCGGGCCTGCTCGACGATGCCGCCCGCATCGTGCAGATCCGCGTCCAGGTAGTGGGTGGCACCCTGCGGGGTGCTGGTCAACAGCGCACGGGCGTGCACCAGCACCAGCGGATCATTGTCCGCGTACACGACCCGGGCGGCGGGGGCGATGCCCTGCGCCACCTCGTGCAGGTTCGGCCGCACCGGCAGGCCCGTCCCGATGTCCAAGAACTGGCGGATCCCCAGCCCCGCAGCCAGATGCCGCACCACCCGAACCATGAACGCCCGGTTCGCCCGCGCGGTGACCGGCAGGCTGGGCAGCTCGCCGGCCAACTCGTCCCCGGCGTCCCGGTCGGCCTTGAAGTTGTCCTTCCCGCCCAACCAATACTCGTAGATCCGCGCCGGGTGTGGCCGGTTAACATCGAACCCCAACGTCTGATGCGCTCTCACCACAGACGGCTCCCCCGGCTCGGTCGGGCGGCATGACGGCCACCGGCCGACCGGCCGGCAACCGGTGCCGTGTGCTGGGCGGCCAGCCGGGTCATCAACGGCCGTCGATCACCACCAACCACATCCCGGCGCATCCACTCGCCCCGCGTAACGATCGGCAGCACCTGTGTCGGCTGCGTCCACCCCTCCGCCGCGTCCCGATACGGGGCCAGCGGCCGACGCCGCCAATGCGCCCGGGGTGTCGACGCGGGCACGCACACGGTCCGCAGCCGGACCAACTCCTGCGTGCCAGCGGCAAGCTCCCAACCACTGACCAACCAGAACCCTGGCGACGGCGCCGCGATCGGGCTGCCGGTCACCCACAACTCGTACCCGGGCATGCTCCCGACGCTGGGCGGATACTCCGCCGACTCCACCCACAACACGTCACCAGCACCAAACGGCACCCGCTCCACCACGATCACTCCCTCTACATCACACGACGCGTCCGGTTGCCCGCTCCACCCCGCCCGGGTCGGCGGACCCGCCCGGGTCGGCGGACCCGGACGGGCCGGGCGCGACCGGACGGGCCGGGCGCGACCGGACGCGCCTACTCACCCGACGGCACGGACCCATGTCAGCGAACCGCCGGGGACAAACCTTGCTGATCTTCGATGGCGTCGGAGCGGACGGCCCGTGTCGGCGAGGCCCCCGAGAAGCCCCCGGGGCGTAGTGCGTGCCGATGACCTGCGAGCACCGCTCCGGTGCCGGTAGCTCAAGCCTGCCGATTCGCCCAGCCGTGCGTAAGGTCGACGCGTGGTACGGGCAGCGCATTCCTGTAGCGAGCGTGTGGCACTACGCTCAACTACGCCGTTTATTCTCGGAAGGTATCCCTATGGATATGGTTCGGCGCTGGACCGGTCACGAATCGCGGGCGCTTCGACAGGCGATGCGCCTGAGCGTGCGGGATTTCGCTGCGAAGCTCGGCGTGGCCGCACGGACGGTGACCAAGTGGGAGGCCGAGGGCATACGCGCCCAGCTCCGCCCCGACTCGCATGCGTTGCTGGATACCGCCTACCACCATGCCGATGACCAGACTCAAGCCCGCTACGCTGCGTTGCTTGCGCAGGACGCGGTACGGCAGGTCACCGAGGACGCCTCAAGGGATCGCCGCGGGCCGAACCACGCAGTCCTTTCGGGACGTACGGTAGAGGTTGAGGCTGATCGATTGCCCGTGTTGCTCGGCCTCTCGGGACGGGAGCGCACGGACGAGTTGAAGGGCGAAGACGTGCGGCGCCGCAGCTTGTTGGAGTACGCAGCCCTGGGCATCGCGGGTGCTGCTGGACCTTTGGTTGCGTTGGAAGCGCTCCGGCATGATCTCGTCCAAGCCGTGGCCGGCGACGCAGCGGCCAGCCTGGAGGAGTGGGAGGCTGTCGCCTGGGACTACGGCTACACCTACGCGGTTACGCCCCCAGCGACACTACTGGATGATCTTGGGATTGATCTGCTGGTGGCACGTGGACAGCTCGGGCATATGACCGATCCCCTCTCGCAGCGTGGCATGCAGCGCGTTATCGCGGTACTGGAGGCATTTCTCGCGCAAACGTTGGGCAACCTTGGCCATGTGCAGGCTGGCCGCCGGTGGTGGCGGACCGCTCGGGCGACCGCGGACAAGTCGCAGGACGCGGAGATTCGGACCTGGGTACGCGGCCGTGAAGTGATCCGCGGTCTGTACGAACAATGGCCGTCGACGCTCGTACTTGAACATGCCGAGGAGGCCGCAGCGGTAGACGCGTCGCCCGGCATGGGATCCGCGACCGTACTCATCGGCCGGGCTCAGGCGTTGGCCGCTATGGGCCGGTCGGCTGAGGCGAAGTCGGCCATGACGGCGGTCTACGACGTTGTCGACCGGCTACCTGACCGTGTAACCGCCGACGTGACGTCAATGTATGGCTGGCCGGAATACCGCCTGCGTCACGGTGAGAGCTTTGTCTACACCCATCTGGGAGATAACCGCCGAGCAGCGGCTGCCCAGGACCGAGCGCTGGCACTCTACCCGGCCCATATGTTTCGAGAGCGTGCCCAAGTACAACTCCATCAGGCCGTCCGCATGGTTCACGGTGGCGACCCCACGGCTGGAGCAGCCCATGCGCGGCAAGTTGTGGGCGAACTGCCCGAGAAGCAACGGATCAAGGTTGTCTTGGAGGCAGCCAAGTCGGTAGTACGTGCTGTACCAGAGGCCGAACAACGCCGGCCGGAAGTGGTAGCGCTGCGCGAGATGCTGGCCTTGCCAGCACTCCCTCACGGCCGGTAGCTAGACATGGAACCCACCGACGCACTCCAACTCCAGCACCATCCGGCCAGCGTCGTTCCGACCATGCGCGATGAACTGATCGCAGTGCATGTCGATGCTCGGGCAGAACTGCTTGACCAGCCGTTCTACAGCGCGGAGCGCTTCTGGGAACGATTCGAGGGTTACCTCCGGGGTCCGGGCTTTGACCTGGTGACTGGCCGCCTCGGTGGCCAGCTTGTCGGCTATGCCTTCGGTAGTACCTTGCCTGCCGATACACGATGGTGGTCGGGCATAGAAGGGGCGGACGCCAGCCTCACCGAAGAGAGCGGCAGCCGGACATTCGCGTTCCGGGAAATCTTGGTGCGAAAAGCGTTCCAACATCGTGGCTATGCCCACCAATTGCATGACGAGTTGCTAGCCAACCGCAGTGAAGAACGAGCCACGCTCCTGGTGCGCGGCGACAACCCGGCGCGCTTGCTCTACGCCCGGTGGGGATGGTCACAGGTCGGTTTCCTGCGGCCTTATCCCGACAGTCCGCGGTTTGAGTCGATGGTGCTTCCGTTGAACCACAACCGCTGACCTTGATCTTTAAGGTGGTTTGTCTTCTTCTTGCGCTTTGGCGTGTCCACTGTGGACCGTTGCCCACCAGGTAGCGGGGTGCTGGCTGCTGTTATGGAGGACTGGGGCTGCCCGCTGCCAGGATGACGCCGGAACAGCCGTGCTACCCGGGCACCTGCGGTGTCGGGGTCGAGGTCGGGGACGGCTGTCGGTCACGTCCGTTGGTCGGTGCGGTGGGCGTAGGTGTCGGCGATTCGGACGGGCAGTGGTGGTAGGCCCGGAACGGGTCGGCCGTGCTGCACGGCACCGGGGAGAAGAACCCGGGCCCGCTGGGGCTGGGCGAGCTGGACGGTGTGATCCGCTGGGCCGGGTCGCAGATCACCACCTGGGTGCAGATGTTGGGCGTGTCGAGCTGGCAGACCTGCCAGCCGTCGCGGTGGACCACGTGGAAGGTCCACACCCCGGCGTCGATGTACCACTGTCCGGGCTGGTTGTTCTCGTCGCGGGTCATGTACACCAGGTAGACGTGCGGCGCGAGGGTGGCCCGGTCCCCTTCGTCTCGCTGCGTGGTGATCAGGTTCTCGGTCTCGGCGTTGTAGTAGCCCGCGTCTGCGCCGGCCATGGTGCCGTCCATGTCGTTGCGGATCTGCTCGGCCTGGCGACGAAGCTGGGGCCGCCGCTCGGCGCACAGCACGTGGTCGAACTCCAACCGGTCCGCGACAAGCCCGTAGCCCAGCGGCCCGGAGTTGAGGAAGCCGGTCACGGCGCACGCGGGGCAGTCCGCGCCCTCCGGTCCGTGCGAGACCGCGACGGTCCAGAACGTGGTACCCGGTACCCCGCAGCACAGCACGGTCAGAACCCCGGCCAATGCCAGTAGCACGACCCGCGGGGCGGGCGCTGGTCGGCCAGCACCACCACGGCCAGGCCGACCAGGACCAGGGCCAGCCACAGCGTGACCGCGTACGCCACCATGGCCCGCAGGCCGCCGGTTGGTGGCAGCAGCCAGCCCAACACCACAGCAACTGGCACGGTCACCAGACCGGCGACGATGGGGATCACGATCAGCCAGACCCGGCGGCGGGCGATCCCCCGCACCCGCATGCCAAGGTCATCGATACGGATCACCCATCCACAGTGACGCGCTATCAGCGCCCCATTCCAACCATTTGTCGCGCACTGGTCTTACAACGCCAGGTGTCCAGGTTCTGACGTGCGCGGGCAGTAGCCTGCAACAGAGGGAGGTTTGATCATGCCGATACGCGGCCCACGCGAGTCAGTCGCCGTGTGTCCTCAGCGTGCGGAGCAGGCGGGGCGGTCAGACCCGGCCGGCTCTCGTCGACGTTCGGCGTCGGGCAGCTCCGACCTTCACCATCGATCGGCGTACCGATTCCCATGATTGGCCGGCACCATTTGAATACCGAGCGGGACGTCGCTATCCGAGTGGCGTTGTCCGAGCGGAGTACGACATGTCCGAGCGGCGTCCTGTGTGATGAATTTCTGTACGACATCAAGGCGGCCCGCGATGCGGGCCGCTCGCGCCGCCGACCAGGGGCCGGCCCGATAAGGGCCGCCGCTCGGGGGACCCCGCGCCCTTGCTCGCAAGCTCGCCGGGCGCACCCCGGCGGTTCCAGCCCCGCCGGCGGCGCGACGGGCACAAGACAGCCCCGGGCCGCCTACCTTCGGGATAGCAGCCAGGGGTTTCGCAATGCTCGTGCAAGAGCGATTTGTCCTCGCCGGACGGGCAGGCTCCGGGATGGTCAAAGCCACCCCGACGCCTACCGGAGGCGTACTCGGAACCTCCCCCGGCCGCAAGCCTCGCTTCGCTCGACCTACGGCAACTTGCGGCCGGGGGAGAACCACGAGTACGGGCAGAGCCTAGGCGACGGGATGGCTTTGGCATTGAACAGGGTTCAGAGCCACTCTCCTACAGTTCCGGGAGACCTATTGCGTCGGCTGTTCACCACGGCCTGTAAGCGAGGCATGTGCGCCCGGATCCTGTAACTGCTTATCGCGTGCCACGGCCGTTTCAAGATCGAGTAACCGGTGGGCGGCGGTGGTGCGGGCCGCCTCGTGACTTCGATCATCGTCGGCGTGTCGTGAGCTGGTGGGCAACGAAGCTCCGGTAGGACGAGGGGTCCTCTCACAGACTTCCCGCCACCGGAGCTTCGTTGTTCGTGCATTCTCCCATCGAGGTTCTCGGCTCGGCGCTGGGCTGCCCGTTGTCGGCCGGCACGGCCATCGGCGCGGGCCGGACGGCGCCACCGGACGCTCTGGAGTGTGATGACCTGCTGGAGCGGTTGCGGCTGGTCGGTGATGGCCGTTGCGACACCGGTCGTGCGCATCCGGTCGCGGCGGTGTTAGCGCTGTCGGCAGCGGCGGTCGTGGGTGGGATGCGCTCGTTCACCGCGATCGCCGGCTGGGTCGCTGACACACCGCCGGGGCTGCTGGCGCAGTTGTACACCAGATGCGGACAGCCCTCGGCGGTGCCGTCCAAGGCCACGATCTGGCGGATACTCACGGGCGCCGATCCGGCCGCGCTGGACGCGGCGATCGGGGGTTGGCTGGCGTGGCGGGCCGGCATCGACCTCGACCCGCCGGCACCCGCCCCGCCGTCCGGCAGCCCCGACCAGGACGCCGACGACGCACCGCGCACGGTGCTGGCGGTGGACGGTAAACGAGTCCGTGGCGCCGTGGACGACGACGGCAACGCCCCACACCTCCTGGCTGCCGCGACCCACGACAACGGCCTGGTTCTCGCGCAGGTCGACGTGCACCACAAGACGAATGAGATCCCGATGTTCGCGCCACTGCTGGACAGCATCGACATCACCGGCATGCTGATCACCGCGGACTGCCTGCACACCCAACGCGCTCACGCCCGCTACCTGCACACCCGCGACGCGGACTTCGTGTTCTGCGTCAAGGACAACCAGCCGGGCCTGTTCACCGCCCTCGACACCCTGGCATGGACCGGCGTACCAATCACCCACACCACCACCGACCGAGGGCACGGCCGCATCGAAACCCGCACCCTGCAACTGATGCCGGCCCCACCCGACCTGCCGTTCCCCCACGTCAACCAGGTCTTCCTGGTCGAACGGACGGTCACCGACCTCGCCGGCGCGTCGCTGTCCAACGTGGCGATCCTCGGCGTGACCAGCCTCAACCCGCAACGCGGCACCGCCACCCGCATCGCCGAAGCCGTCCGCGGCCAATGGCGCATCGAAAGCCTCCACTGGATCCGCGACACCGTCTACCGCGAAGACGACTCCACCGCCCACACCAGATCAGGCCCCAGAGTCATGGCAGCCTTGCGCAACCTCGCCATCGGCGCACTACGCCTATCCCAACGAACCGACATCGCCGAAGCCACCCGCTGGGCAACCCGCAACATGCAACGCCCATTCACCATCCTCGGCCTCACCACATGATCTTGAAACGGCCGTGCGGAGCCCACCGTCTGCCGGACGCCTCGGTATTGTCGAGGCAACCCGCTGGGCGGGATGCTTTATGCACCGTCCATTCCAGATCCTCGGACTCGCCTCACGATCTTGAGTGGCCGGGGAGTTGCCTGGTGCCCTGTGAAGCCGCCCGCGCCTGTTCGCAAGTACGGTTCTGATGTGCCTACCGACTCATTGCCGTTGGCCGAGCCCATCAGAGCAGAGTTGCTCGATGAACTGACCGAGCGAGTCGCTGGTGCGCCTCAACGGCTGACCAGTGGTGGCTGGGCGGCGTTGAGTAGGGCCGGTGAGCTGCTGGTACTCGATGACCACTTACGCGTCGTAGGACGTTTCCGCGTTCCAGAGCGGATCGTTCCCGAGTTGGAGCACTACCGCGAGCCGCCGAGATACCGGCTCGACATCAGCCCGGATGGCCGACTGGCGGTGTTCCCTCTCTGTCAAGGTCGAGTTGGACACGCCGTAGCGCGTGAGATCTGAGCCAACTGCAGGGCGAGACAGGATGATCCATTCCCGTGACCTTGACCTACGCTGACACCCGAGACGTGCGGCCC
>Ga0137374_10003218_pt1 | contig 19267 bp, 15 predicted proteins | sample SagtaG_20_FD_104811 | JGI IMG/M metagenome (GOLD analysis project Ga0137374, IMG submission 104811) | Vadose zone soil microbial communities from Sagehorn Ranch, Mendocino, California, USA - Sage1_R_100_16 metaG | ecosystem: Environmental > Terrestrial > Soil > Vadose zone | place: USA...
CGAGCGGTACAAGCTCTTCCACTGGCCGCTGGAGTTCCCCGACGTGCTGCCCGGCGGGTTCTCCTGCGTGCTCGGGAACCCGCCGTGGGAACGCCTCAAGCTCCAGGAAGAGGAGTTCTTCGCGGGCCGCGCCCCCGAGATCGCCGATGCCGGGAACGCCGCCATCCGGAAGCGACTCATCGCGGGTCTGGAGGAGCAGCGGCCGGCACTGTGGCGGGAGTACCGCGCGGCGCTCCGAGACGCGGACGCGGCCAGCTTGCTGGCTCGACGAAGTGGACGATACCCGCTTACAGGCAGTGGCGACATCAACACGTACGCTCTGTTCGCCGAGACCGACCTCTCCCTCGTCGCGCCCGCGGGCCGCCTCGGCGTGGTCGTTCCCACCGTGATTGCCACCGGCGACACGACCGCCCCGTTCTTCCGCCAGCTGGTCGAGACCAACACCCTGGCGGCGTTCCTGGACTTCGAGAACGAGGCCAGGATATTTCAAGGGGTCCACCACCAGTTCCGTTTCGCCCTTCTGGTCGTTACTGGAGGTCGAGCGGTCGAATCCGCCCGCTTCGCTTTCTCAACCCGCTACATCACTCAGCTCGCCGACCGCGAGTTCGCGCTGCGGCCGAGCGAGATCCTTCTCGTCAACCCCAACAGCGGCACCAGCCCCGTCTTCCGCAGCCGGCAAGACGCTGAGATCACGCTGCGGATACATCGACGAGTACCGGTGCTCTGGCGTGAGCACGCTGCCGACGGTAATCCCTGGCGACTCTCGTTCCTGGCGATGTTCCACATGGCCAACGACTCGTATCGCTTTCGGACCGAGAAGGCGCTTCGGGACGGAGGGTGGAGTCCAGACGGCAACGTGTTCGTCCGAGGCTCAGAACGCATGCTTCCTCTCTACGAGGCCAAGCTCGTCTATCAGTTCGACCATCGCTACGCGACCTACGCTGGGGCCACCCGTGAGCAGCTCAACCAAGCCACCCTACCCAAACTCGGGTCGGCGCAGCACGACGAGAGCGGCTGCTTGCCGTGGCCGCGCTACTGGGTGGCCGAGCATGATGTGAGCGACGCGCTCATGGATCAGTGGGACCGAGGTTGGCTACTAGGATGGCGTGACATCGGCCGATCTGTCGACGAACGAACAATGATCGCTACGGCCATCCCGCGAACAGCCGTCGGTCACAAATTCCTCCTCGCGCTGCCCGGCTCCGGACCCTGTACGTGTCTCCAGGCGAACCTCTCAGCGCTTGTTCTCGACTACTCCGCGCGGCAAAAGCATGCCGGAACATCGATTGCGTACCACCTGGTGCGACAACTGCCGATCCTGCCGCCTGCAGCATACGACCGACCAGCGCCGTGGCACCCCGATCAGGACCTCAGCGGATGGGTGACCGACCGGGTGCTGGAGCTGTCCTACACCGCCGGGGACCTCGAGCCCTATGCTCGCGATCTCGGCGACGACGGCGCGCCGTTCCGCTGGGATGAGGGCCGCCGCGCGCAGCTGCGCGCCGAGCTCGACGCGGCCTATCTGCACCTGTACGGCCTGACCCGCGACGAGGCCGAGCACGTGATCGACTCGTTCTTCGTGCTGCGGAAGAACGAGGAGCGGACGTGCGGCGAATTTCGCACCCGACGCCTGGTCCTGGAGGCCTACGACGCGATGGCGGCCGGCTCGTTTACCAGCCCACTCGACCCGCCGGCGGGTCATGGCCCCCGCCATCCAAACCGGAGCTGACCCGATGCCGCCCACAGAAGAGCTGTACACCGCCGCGCGTCGCGTGATCGACGCCGGCCTGGCCGCCGACGACTCCGCGTTCACCCCAGGCGTGGCCGTCTGGACCGCGGCGGTAGCGGACGATCTGCATGCGCGGTTTGTCCTCGCGCCGGACACGGGCCGCGACAGCTTCCTCACGAAATTCCGCCGCCAGCTCACCGGCGCCCCAGCGACGACCGTGCAGCTCGCCGCCGAGTTGCTGTACCTACACCTGCTCGCACCGGACAACATGGGCGGCCCCGCGAAGCGAGCAGTCCTCGCCGGCACGCTCGGGCTGCTTCCCGAGCCGGTCAAGGTGCCCGGTCATCTCGACGCGGCGCTTGACGGGGGATTCGCCCACGTTGGCACCGCCTACCTCACCCAGCGTAACCAGCAGGTCGCGTATCTAATCCGGTTCATCCGGGCCTGGAAGGCGCTACCTGCCGAGGACCGCAAGGCGGCGCTGGCCGACCCGTGGAAGTTCCGCGACGTCGTCGACTCTGTGTCGGTCGACAGCGCCTACAGCCAACGCAACGCACTCCTGCACCTCGCCTTCCCGAGGACGTTCGAGTCCATCGTCTCCCGCACGCACAAGACCGCGATCCTGGCAGCGTTCGCCGACGAGATCCCCAACCCCACCGGTGACGAGGACCGTGACCTGCTGGCCCTACGGACCGAACTCGAACGCCGCGCTGGCGAGCCGATCAGCTTCTACCGAAGCGACCTGACGCCGCGGTGGCGTCCCACCAAGGACACCGACACCACGGGTCCGGCCCTGCGCGGCTGGCTGGTGCGCGGCGCGAACGTCCACGGGCGCAACCTCGTGCCGGATTGGCTCGCCCACGGCTACTGCTCCATCGCCTATCCCGAGCTGCCAGAGGTTCCTGCCGGCTCAACGCGATCACAGCTCGACACGACCCTGGCGGAATCGCAGCCCGACCTCACCGCCCGCCAGCGCGCTCTCCATGTCGGCGTGCTGGACCGGTTCCTCAACCAGATGCAGCCAGGAGACCTGGTCGCAACCGTCGACGGGCCGCACCTGTACGTCGGGACGGTCACCGGACCGGCCACGTGGCAGGAGACCACCGGTCGGCTGTCCAACCGCCGGCGTGGCGTCAGCTGGCTCACCCCCGACCCTCCATTGCGGCGCGACCAACTCTCCGACGCCGCGCGGGACAAGCTGTCCGGGCAGATGACGGTCAGCGACCTCGGGCCGGGCGCGGCCGAGTTCGCCGAACTTGCGGGTCTGGACGGCACCGACGCTGTGGTCGACGCCGAACAGGAATCCGAGGCGCAGGAGTCGGTGCAGCCCGTCAGGCTGCCAGATCCGACCGCCGAGCTGGCCGATAGCCTGCTCGTCAGCCTGGACTGGCTGGCCGAAACCGTCGACCTGCTACGGGAAACGAAGCAGCTCGTGCTGTACGGGCCGCCCGGGACCGGCAAGACCTACCTCGCGCAGGAACTCGCCCGCTACCTGGCAGAGCAGACCGGCGGGTTGCCCCGGCTGGTGCAGTTCCACCCGTCCTACGCTTACGAAGACTTCTTCGAGGGATTCCGCCCCCAGCAAGGCGCGACAGCGGGCAGCATCGCGTTCGCGCTGGAGCCAGGACCGTTCAAGTCGCTGGTCGGCGAGGCGCTCGGGAACGTCTCCGGTGCCTACATCCTCGTCGTCGACGAGATCAACCGGGCCAACCTCGCCAAGGTGTTCGGCGAGCTGTACTTCCTGCTGGAGTACCGCGACCGTAGCGTCGCCCTGCAGTACTCGCCAGCCGAAGAGTTCCGGCTCCCGCCCAACGTGTTCCTGATCGGGACGATGAACACCGCCGACCGTTCCATCGCCCTGGTCGATATGGCGATGCGCCGCCGGTTCGCCTGGCAGGGCCTGTTCCCCGGCGAGCCACCCGTGGCGCAGCTGCTGCGGCGCTGGCTTGCCCGCGAGGGGTTGCCCGCCGACCGCGCGGACCTGCTCGACACGCTCAACGAGCGAATCGGCGACCGCGACCAGATGATCGGCCCCTCCTATCTCATGACCCGCACCGTCGCCACCGAACAGGGCCTCGCGCGCATCTGGAAGCACCACATCCTGCCGCTGCTCGAGGAACGCCACGTCGGCGAAGCCATCGACGTCCCAGCCACCTACGGCCTGGCGGCGCTGCGCGAGCACTCCGTTCCGCCGACACCGGCGACCACGCCCGAGAAGCCGGCTGAGGAGCCCGGCGAGCCGACCAGGTGAGGCGACTCACGCTGCCTGAGTACGCCACTCGGGCCTACCACCCGCTCCCAGCCGACCTCGCCGCGGCACTGGCCGCGACTGGCGCGGTGCGCGTCGCCACCGACCTTGGCGGCCGTACGATGCTGTCCACATCCTCGAACGTCGGCGTCATCCGAGCCGGCGACATGGAGCTGCGCATCACCCCCAAGCTCGGCATCCGGCGGCTGCTCTGGCTGGTCGGCCACGCCCACGACCAGACCGGCTGGCGCGACGACGACATGGTGCAACTGGCCGCAGCGGACGATCTCGTCTCGGCAGTAGCCGTGGCCTTCCAGGCAGCAGCCAACCGGGCGCTGGCCGCTGGGGTGCTGCAAGGCTACCGGGTCACCGACGAGGCCCTGCCGGTGCTGCGCGGCCGGCTGCGCGAAGCCGACCAGCTCCGTGGCCGGCTCGGCCTGGCCGTGCCGCTGGAGGTCCGCTACGACGACTACACCGTCGACATTCCGGAGAATCAGCTGCTGCTGGCCGCGGCACTGCGCCTGTTGCGCGTCCCGGCCCTGCCCGGGCCGACCCACACTGGACTGCGCCGACAGGCCGCCCTGCTCTCCGACGTCTCGCTGCTGCTTCACGGCCGACGGTTGCCGGCAACGCGGGACGACCGGCTGACCCGCCGCTACCAGCCGGCGCTGCGGCTGGCCCGGCTGGTGCTGGCTGGCCGCAGCATCGAGCAGCCAGCAGGACCGGTCGTGGCCAGCGGCTTCCTGTTCGACCTCAACAAGGTCTTCGAGGACTGGCTCACCACGGCGCTGCGAGCCGCCCTTGCCCCCTACGGCGGCCTGCTGCGTGCCCAACGGCCTGTCCACCTCGACATCGATCGGCAGGTCCATATGAAACCGGACATGGTCTGGGAGCGCGCCGGACGGCCGGTCGCCGTGATCGACGCCAAGTACAAGGCGCTGCGGCCCGCCGAGTACCCACACGCCGACCTTTACCAGATACTCGCCTACTGCACCGCGCTCGGGCTGCCGGCCGGCCACCTCGTCTACGCCAAGGGAGAGGCAGCGCCAACACACCACGTCATCCGACGATCGGGAGTTCGTGTCACCATATGGGCAGTCGATCTCTCGTCGCCAGTTCCCGAGCTGCTGGAACAGGCGAATGCCGTTGCATCGGCCGTCGCCGCTGACGCCGGTACAAGCCAGTAGTGTGGCGATCTTCCGCCGGTTCGGTCAGTCGGACCCCATCGGTGTATCTCTATCCCCTCTGATTGCCGGATCTGTTTGCCGACGCCGAAACCACCTCCCAGTGCCGGTAGGGCATTGTCCGGTTCAGGTCAGGCGGCGGCACTATGCTCTGACCGCCATCCTGAGGGGGCGGGCATGGTGCTCCGACTGGCCACCTTCAACTTCGCAGCATCTACAACCGACTCCGCAGCGACGACGCCGAGCTGGTGGCCGTGCCATCCAAGTCGGCACGGGTGCACACCCTGGCCGTCGCCACGCTGGGCCTGTGCATGCTTCCCGACCTGCTTGTCGGGGTCGAAGGCTACCGTGAACGGCTGACAGCGCTCGCCCAACCGACCAGGGGCGACCCCGCCCAGGAGTCCTGATGCCCGTCCAACTCGACCAAACGGCCGTCGCCGCGCGGGTCCCGGCGCTGCTGCGTACGCTGGCCGGCCCGGCCGCGGTCCCCCACCCCGAGCAGCTGGCCGCCATCCAGGCGGTCGTCGCCGACCGGCGCCGTGTGCTGGTCGTGCAGCGCACCGGGTGGGGCAAGAGCGCGGTGTACTTCCTGGCGACCCGGCTGCTGCGCGACGCCGGCGCCGGCCCGACGTTCCTCATCTCCCCACTGCTGGCCCTGATGCGCGACCAGGCCGCCGCCGCCGAGCGGGTCGGCGTGCGGGCGGCCAGCATCAACTCCACCAACGTGGGTGACTGGCGGGCGGTGGAGGAGCGGATCGCGGCCGATGAGGTGGATCTGCTGCTGGTCTCCCCCGAGCGGCTCAACAACCCCGGCTTTGCCGCGCGGGTGCTGCCGCTGCTGACCCGCCAGGCCGGGCTGGTCGTCGTCGACGAGGCCCATTGCATCAGCGACTGGGGCCACGACTTCCGCCCAGACTACCGGCGCATCGCCCAGATCCTGCGGACCCTTGGTGAGCGGGTGCCGGTGCTGGGCACGACCGCGACCGCCAACGCCCGGGTCGTCGCCGACGTCTCCGAGCAGCTCGGCCAGCACACCCTCACGCTGCGCGGCCCGCTGGACCGGGCCAGCCTGGTCCTGTCGGTGGCGGCGCTGCCCAGCGCGGCCGAGCGGCTCGCCTGGCTCGCCGAGCAGCTCCCGAAGCTGCCCGGCTCAGGCATCGTGTACTGCCTGACCGTCCCGGAGACCCGGCGGGTGGCGGCCTGGCTGCGCTCGTGCGGTATCGACGCGCACGCCTACTCCGGCCGAGACGACACCCAGGACCGGCTGATCGTCGAGGAGGTGCTGGCCGCCAACGCCTGCAAGGCGGTGGTGGCCACCTCGGCGCTTGGGATGGGCTACGACAAACCCGACCTGGCGTTCGTGGTCCACTACCAGGCACCCGACAGCCCGGTGGCCTACTACCAGCAGGTCGGCCGCGCCGGCCGCGCGCTGGACCGGGCCGAGGTGATCCTGCTCGGCGGGCCCGAGGACCGGCGCATCTGGGAATACTTCACCACCACCGCGTTCCCGCCCCGCCGATTGGTCGCCGAGGTCCTCGGGCTGCTGGACGCCGACGCGCCGCTGAAGCCCGCCGACGTGCAACGCCAGGTGAACCTGGGGCAGGGCCGGCTGGACCAGCTGCTCAAGGTCCTCGACGTCGAGGGCGCCGTGCGACGCATCGACGGCGGCTACCTGCGCGGCGATCCCCGCTGGACCTACGACGCCGACCGCTACCGGCGGGTGACAGCGGCCCGCCGGGACGAGCAGGCCGCCATGCTCGACTACCTGACCACCGCCGGCTGCCTGATGGCATTCCTGCGCCACCAGCTGGACGATTCCGACGCCGCGCCATGCGGCCGTTGCCAGCGCTGCACCGGCCACGGCCCCCCAACCGCTGTCCGCCAGGAACTCGTCGGTGCCGCGGTTGCGTTCCTCCGCGACCAGGACGTCACCCTGCAGCCGCGCCGGCAGTGGCCGGCCGGCGCGCCGGTCGCCAAGCGCACCATCCCCCAGGCCGAGCGCGCCGAGCCGGGCCGGGCGCTCGGCGAGGCGACCGTCGCCGGCTGGGGGCCGCTGCTGGCCGACCTGCTCACCTGCGACCAACCCCTCCCCGACCAGGTCGCCCGGGGGCTGGCGCGGCTGCTGGACCGCTGGGGGTGGGAGCAGCCGCCAACCTGGGTCACCTTCGTCCCCTCCCGCACACTGCCGACGCTCATCCGCGACCTCGCCGACCAGGCCGCCCGGCTGCTCGGCGTGCCCGTGCACGCGGTCGTCGAACGTGTGCGCCCGCGCGCCCGACCCCAGACCGAGCTGGCCAACAGCTTCCACCAGTACCGCAACGCCCACGACGCGTTCGCGGTCACCGGGACGGTCCCCCACGGCCCGGTGCTGCTGGTCGACGACGTCCGCGGATCAGGCTGGACGCTCACCACGCTCAGCGCGCAACTCCGCGACGCCGGTGCCGGCCTCGTCTACCCGTTGGTCCTGTGCTCCGGCTGGCCGACCCCGGCCGGCGCCGGCCCCGTCCGAGGCGAGTAGGCCAGGCTGCCACCCTGGACCAAGGGCTACCCGCCAGGTCGGCAGGTCGCGGTCCGGCCAGACCACCAGGCCTGGGGAGCTCTCCCGGGGCGCCGCGCTCGCGGCGCTCCAGGTAGTTGACCGCACGTAGGACGCTGTTGCCGAGCCACGTCCATCGAGGCAGCCGGCCGGTACCGACAGGCACGAAGGTGCGCAGGGCGGTGTAGGCGACCAGCCCGAGATCCAAGGCCCGGCCACGCCGTCGACCACCATTGGCTGCATGCGTGCCGGCCAGACGACCCTCGTGTCGCGGCCGAGGAACTGCCGATGACCGCCACCGCCCGCCGCCACTCCGTTGCCAGCGCGGCAGGGCAACCTTGCGCCGCAGCGTCGCGTGGGAACGGTAGACTGATGTGCCGTGAACCGGATCGCGATCATCGGCTGCGGCGGCAGCGGCAAGTCCCATCTCGCACGCGCGCTCGGGGTGGCCCGCGCGATCCCAGTGATCCATCTGGACACGCTGTACTACGATTCGGGCTGGAAGCCGCTGGCCGCCGACCGGTTCGCCGAGCTGCAACACTCTCTCACCGCCCAGCCGCGCTGGATCGCGGACGGCAACTACGCCTCCACTCTGGCGATCCGGCTGGCCGCCGCCGACACGGTCATCTTTCTGGATCTGCCCGCGTGGGCCTGCCTGTGGGGGATCCTGCAACGCCGGCTCGAGCATAGGGGCGGACAGCACGACACGATCGGTGTCTACGACCGCATCACCTGGTCGTTCATCCGCTACATCCTGGGCTATCGGCGCTCGATGCGTCCCCGCGTGCAACGGCTACTGGCCGAGCACGCCCGCCACACCGACCTGGTCGTGCTGCGCAGCCGCCGGGCGGTGCACCGCTACCTGACCGCCATCCGCGCCGCGCACCCGGCTCGGCTACCTGCCAGCCTCGATCTGACCTGATCAGCCGCATCCTGCTCCCCGACCACCCGGCCGACGACCCGCTTCGCTGGCGTCTGGACGATCCCGCGTGCTCATGCGGGCCGCGCGCGCCGCCGGTAACCCGGCCGGGGTGGAGGCTGTCTGGCAGGAGCTGCTGACCGTGCTCGGGGCGGACCCGGACCTGATCGACGAGGACGTCCACCCGGAGACCATCGCGCTCTACACCGCCCTGCGCCGCCCGAGCCGGACCCGCCCGGCAACCCCACCGCCACGCCGGCGTTCCCGCGTCCCGCTGAACTGACCATCAGCGGCGGAACGCCGATTCCGGCGGAATATTCCTGCGGAATCAAATCAGCACCGGCAGGGTCGCGGCCGGGCGGCGTGCCGTCGCCCCACCGAGGGCGGCGTGTCGACCCGACCCGCGACGCCGACAGCCGCGTCAAGAGCAGCAGCAGGCCGGTCCGAAGGACCGCGAAGCGCCCTAATGGGGGACGGCGAGCGGCGGGGGATCCGGCCGGGTGGCCGCGAGCACGGCCGGTCCGCGTCCGGGTGCAGGGTCCCGGACGCGGCGCCGGCACCGCCGGCGAGGCCGTTCCGCTGGCTTCGGGGAGGCCCGGCAACGACGGGAGAGTGGGCCAATTTCAGTAGGCCGGAATCGTGACGGGCCGCAGGCGGCATGTCGTAGCGCCCTCTGGGTGGTCGGCGGGAAAAGTGTGAGGTCAGCGTTGAACTGCCAGTGAGCGTAGCGAGCGATGCTGCGGGGTCGGCATAGGATAGGTTAAGCCATGGGATGACGTCGTGCTCCCAGCACCAGGCTGGCCTTCCGTCCATGGTCCACCGGCTGGGCAGTTCAGGACCTCGCGGTTTGGGCACCAGGTGGGCGGCCAGCCATCGGAGGGCCGTGCGGTTGTCGACCCCGAGGCGGCGCGCGAGGTCGCGGACGCCGGCCGGTGTACAGGTTGCTTGAAGATCAGGCATTGCCGCATGTAGTGACCCATGCTGCATATCGCACACACGTTCGAGGGTAGCTAGCCTTGACGGATGAGCTTCACCCTCACCGTCCAGCAGCGCGCTCTGCGGTGCCGCTGTAGTCGCTACCTGGCCTGGTCGACGACCGAGTACGCCGTGTGCTGCGGCTGTATGCAGCCCTCCGAGGCGTGCGACTGCGAGCCGACCGACAACCCGGCCGAGGGCTGCCATGGCATCGACTTCGAGCGCGTGCGTGAACCTGAGGGTGAGGACCCCGAATGCGAGTGATCGCGGTGTTCGCCGACAGTCCCAAACGCGGGCTGCAGTACAGCTCGACCTTGAATCGGAAGGTCAGCGCCGCAGCAGTCGGGATGTTCGACATCGCCGACGCTCCAGCGCCGAGCAGCCAGGCCGCCCGGTCCCTACGGATTGCGTATGAACGAGCAATGTCGCCAGATCACCGCGGACCGCGTCCAAGTCAGAACCCTGGATCGACCGAGAGGGGCGCTACGAAGAGGTGGAGGAGCAACTCTCGTCCACGAGGCCGACTCCGGGCGGAGAGACCCTTGACGACAGTTCCGCCCAGCACCGCTGGATCACCGACAACGTTGCCCTGTTTGCCGAAGAGGACCTTCTGTTGCGAGCAATCGCAGCTCGTGCGGCCGAGGTCGCCGCCGGGGCGCAGCAGCGATCGGACATCGTCGCTGCCGTGGCTGAGGTTCTCCCTGCTCTTCGTGAGGGAGGCCTCACGCTGTCGGACTCGCTTGTGGCCAAGCTCGCCGTCTATCACGAGTCCTACGCTGAAGCAGGTCAGCCCGTCGCCGACGTCCTCCGTAGCAAGGTGTCTCCCGGCACGACTCGCTACCGGGAGTTGGTCTCGATCGCCAACGACCTGGGCGTACTGCTTGGGGCGACAGCGGACGCTGCCGAGGCACTCGGCGCCTATTGGTCCCTTGGCCTGCCCCCCGATGCTTCAGACCTCGAAGGCGGACACCCGAGCTATCAGGAGTACGTCGCCCACGGCGTCTTCGCCGCGTATGGCCGGCGCACCCAGGGACCCGCATCATCGTTGGACGATCATTACGTCGGCGTCTTCGGTGACGACTGGGGCAGCGGGGAGCCGTTGTACGACATCGGCCCGAGCGGGACCGACGAGGAGCACTACGAGGAGCTCGATCAGTATCGCCTCTGGCTCATCGCACGGGGCTTACGGGCACTGGAGGCCGGCGGGCAGAAGGCCATCCCCCATGGCACCGCCAAGGTCGACGTTGACCGGCTGCTCACGGCGGAGTTTGGCCCGTGGCTCCTGGACCGCGATGACCCGGCAATCCGCGCTGCCGCTGCGCTCCGGGATGACCGAGAGCTTGCCGCGACCCTGTTCAACACCCCCAACACCCAGCGGGTGCTCACGATTGCCCTCGGCGAGTTACGGCAGTTGGGGCTCGAGACGATCTCGGCCACGGCCAGCGTGCGCGAGGCGAGGGCTAACCAAGCCGCAGAACCATGGCTGCCGGGCAACGTTGGGTCGCTGCTGTCGGGGGCGCGGCCCCCAGAGGTGCCAGCAGCACTGGCCGCTCAGGCGCGAACCGCGAGCACGGCTGCTCTCCTGGCATGGGTCGAGCAGGCGCGATTGCCACACCCGGCATGGCCGGAAGGGCTGGGCGTGGTCCTCGCGCGCGACAACGCCGAGGACCTCAAGGCCGTGCACGCCGAGCAACTGCTGGTGCTCAAGGGCCTGCGGCGGGAGCTGGAGCAGGCGGGGCCGTGGTGGTGGCCCGGCAACCGGCGGCGCCGCGCGGACCTGCAGGCGCGGATCGCCGAACGGGCGGAGTTAGTCGACGAGCTCGGCGCCGAGGTGGCCCAAGCCGAGGTCCACCTCGGCCGTGGTGTCAAGCAGCAGCAGGCGGAGCGTGCGGCCTGGGATGCCAGCCACGGTGCCGTGATCAGCCGCGGAGTCGCAGCGGTCGACGAGTGCAGCGCCGCGAGGCCGAGCTGCTCGATGACTATCTCCGCGACCCTCCCCAGCACCTGTTGGGGGCGGTCGGGCCGCCGCCCCCTGACCCGGCCGGCCGGCAGACGTGGCGCGACCAGGCACGGCAGCTGGAGCGGGCGCGAGCCGGGGGCGTGGCCCTGGAGCAGGTCAGGCCTATCAGCATCACCAGTCGCGGCCAACCGGACCTCGCGCGAGATGGGCTCCCGGGTGGCGACGAGGGGCCGGCGGTGGCGATCGACCTGCCGGGGTAGCAGCCATCACCCAAACCATCCTCGCTGACCGGCTCCCGTGCGGAGCTGGAGGCCATCCGCGGCGACATCGAGACGCTGCTTGGCCAGACCGCCGAGGGTCAGGACTGCCTGAAGCGGGTGAATGCGTGCCAGTGCTCCGGCGAGGCTGCATCGCCAACGCCTCCTCGCCGCCGAAGGGTCGAAGGCTCGAACCCGCAGTTCTGCCGGCTTGTCAGCTCGCCGGGCACGGGCAACGCCGGTGGCCAGCCAGAAATGGTGGGGGCGGGCGTTGTGGTCGGTTCTCGCATCTTTATGCGATCACTGGCCAATTTAGCCTACAAATTTCGCGGGCCTGGGGCTGGCCGCTGGTGGTGGGTGGCGTCGTGGAGCCGCCTTCGCACGGTCAAGGACGAGCAGCCCAGCCTCTCAGCGATCTCGTCGATTGACTGGCCCTGGCCCAACAGCTCCAAGACCTGTGCGGGGTCCACCGTCACGCGCGGTGGCTGCGACAGGTCATATCGATAACTCCCGCGCAATCTGGCGACCCACGTGCTGCTCTTACCGTAGTGCTCGCCGATCTTCTGGTCCGACAGTCCCTGCTGGATCAACTGGGCCAGTTCCTCCTTCGACGGCGGTTCCAAGGGGGGGCTGCGTACCAGCTTGTACTTGTGCCGCCATCCGACAACCGTCCAGTCGCCCACCCCGTAGCGCTCGCCGATTTCCCGGTCCGACAGTCCCTGCTGGATCAGCCCGGCCAGCGCTTCCTTCGACGGCCGCTCCGTGCCCGGTCGCAGCAACCGGTAGTCATGTCGCCAGTCTTTGACGGTGCGGTCCGCCACGCCTTTCAGGTCCCCGATTTCCCGGTCGGACAGTCCCTGCTCGATCTGCCGGGCCAGCTCCTCCTTCGACGGCCGTCTGCCCCGCGGCCGCCGCGATGCCAGCCGTTCGGCTCGACGCCCCCGGGTGACCTGCCGGGCCGGCCCCCCGTCGCGCTCGCCGGTCTTCCAATCTGGGAGCCGCTGGTCCATCAGCCGGGCCGACTCCTGGCGGTCGGGCTGCTGGGTTGGATGGTCGGTGACCCCGGCCAGAGCGGTGGTGTCGGCTTGGGCGGGTGGGAGTAGCAGCGTGACCAGCGGCCACGGGCCGAGCACCGCGATCATCTGGCGGACATTGGCCAGGGTCGGGATGGTGGTGCCGCGTTCCCACTGGCTAACGGAGCTCTGCTGGACATCAAGCGCCTCGGCCAGCTTGGCCTGGCTCAGCCCGGCCCGGGCGCGGGCTGCCGCAATGACCGCGCCGATCTCAGCAGTTGACCTGTGACCCTCCGGCCCTTGCACCATCGATCCCGCGGCTCCAGCGGACGGTGCTTGGGGTGTTTCGGGTTGGCGATCGGCAAGTTGGACGTTGTAGCCGAGCTGGTCGGGGCTGGTCTGGTAGATCCTGCAGAATTGGCGGATCTGGCTGGTGGTGGGATGCCGGTCGCCGGTCTCCAGTTGCCACAGAAGACTCGCGCTCACCGACTCCTCGCCGAGGTACCGCAGCCATTCCACCAGGTCTGAGCTGGTCAACCCGACGGTCAACCGGCACGCTCGCAGCCGTGTGATCCCACCGACCACAACCAGTTCCGTAGCGATCTGGGTGGGCAGCCCTGTGCCCGACGCTCGGCAGCCAGTGCCGCCAGCCCGTGCTCTTGCTGCCCGGGCGTGGCCATCTCCTCGGCCAGGATCCGCGAGAAGTCGGGCAGGAGCATCACCAGGGCAAGCTGCTGGGTCGGGTTCGGAGCCAGGCCGAGGCCCAGCTCCCAGTCGTTGACCTGGCTCTGGGGGATAGCGAGCCGGTCGGCAAGTTCCGCTTGGGACCATCCATGCTGTTGGCGAGCGCGACGGACGGCCTGGCTGAGGGGAGGCAGTTCACGCACCCCCAACACCTCTGCCAGGACTAGTTGCCGCCCACCGTGGGTGCCCGCCGGCCGGCGGCGGGTCGCTCGCGTCCGCCCCCGCGACGCTGGCGATCCGCTGCTCCCTGGCCTCAACCCGCTCCAGCCTAGCGTGGGGCTCATGGCGAGCCCGCGCCCGCCGATCCTTCCGTTTGCTCATCGCGCTCGTTGCAGGCGGCTTGCAGGCCCCTGGGCTGCGGTGGCGATTTCGGGATCGCCTCGCCAGGTTTCGGTGATCGCGTTTGGGACGCGCCGGGTCAGGCAGGTGCGCACCGCCAGCCGGGCTGGTGGCCGAGTGGGCGGCATCGTTGAGCATGGGGCCTGGAGGGCTCGAAGCTAGGCCGCCGGATGGCGGGCCTCACCGTCCAGTGCAAGGGCGATCTCCTGGAGGGCCGCAGCGATTTCGGTCACCTGCCGGAGGGGCAGGCGGGTTGCGGGTGCGCTCAGGCTGATCGCGGCGGTGCCGAGAACCGGAACGGCCACACACCGACCGTCGACCTCGTGCTCGCGGTCGTCCAGTGCGTAGCCTTGGGTCCGCACCGCCGCCAGGTCAGCCAGGTAGGCGTCGGTGTCGGTGATTGTCTGCGGCGTCATCTGGGGCAGGCCCGCGGCTGCGAGGATCGTGCGGACCTGCTCGTCGGGTAGGTTGGCGGCGATCGCCTTGCCCAGCGCTGTGGAGTGGATGGGGTCACGGTCGCCGCGGCGCGGTGCCAGACGCAACGTCCGCGGGCTCTCCAGGATCTCCAGGTAGCTGACCCGGTCGCCGTCGAGCATGCCCAAGGTGATGGTCTCCTCCGATTGGTCCCGGAGGCGCTCCAGGTGCGGCCGTGCCCTGCGCGTCAGCAATTCGGGTTCCTGCGCTCGCGGCCCTCGGAACGCCGAGCCTGCCCGATAGCTGCAGGTGATGGGATCGCGTTCGACGAATCCCCGTTCCTCCAAGGTGACGAGGTAGCGAAACGTCGAACTCTTCGGAAGGTTGGCCACCCGGGCGACGTCGAGGAGCGCGACGTCGCGCGGCGATTCCTGCAAGAAGGAAAGGATATCGCAGACCCGTTCAACGGCTCGTATCGAGTACATGGAGCGTTCAGGATCCCGGGTTGGAGCTTCCATGCAGGCACGTCTCCCTTCGTGTGGTCTCGGCAGGTTCGATCCCGCCAGCCGCAGGCGATCGGCAGGTCGGCGTTGCGGTGTCGGCTCATGGGCGGCCCTCGACGAGCCGGGCGAACAGCTGCTCGTAGGCGCGCACCATGACCGCCACGTCGAACCGTGCGGCGTGCTCCCGGACGGTCTTGGGGTCGAGCCGGTCGACCCGACGAATGGCGGTCGGCAGCTCACTGAGGCGGCGGACGAGCAGGCCGGAGGCCTCCGGGCGGACCAGCTCGGCGGCGACGGTGTCGTGCAGTCCGATGACGGGTGTGCCGCACGCCAGCGCCTGGAGGATCTCCAGCGAGTACGGCTCACTGAGCAGCAGCGGCGCCAGCAGGCAGCCCGCCCGTGCGAGCAGCGAACCGCGCTGAGGGGCATCCACCACGGCGATCACCGCGTCGTCGGAGCCGACCCGCCGCGCCAGCTCGTCGGCGTGTGCGGCAGCCTCGGGGCTTGGATGGGTGCCGGCAAGGATGATCGGCCTGCCCGCGTGGTGTGCGGCGCCGAGTGCGACGCCGGCGCCGTGGCCGGGCAGCAGCGGGCCGAGGAACAGCGCTGGCCCGTCGTGTTCCAGGCTCAGCGGGTACTGGTCGAGCGGGATGGCGGGTGGGATCGTGTCCCACCAGGGCCACCACAGCGTGTGACAGCGTTGATGGACCGACACGGCCACCAGGCTGACGTGGTCGGGCAGTGGCCAGGAGAAGACCTCGAACGGCGATCGCTGGTAGACAGTCACCGCGGTCGGGACCGGCCACTGGCCAGTGGGTAGATAGCCGCTATGGGTGTGGTCTCCGACGACCTGGGGGCGCAGGCGGTCAAGAATCCTCGGGATCTCCGTGGCGTGGAGACGGTCGGCGACTACAGGATCGCCGCGCCATCGGCCGTCTGGGTCGGTGTCGACCAGCTCATAGCCGTTGGCGGTCAGCCCGGCCGTGGCGGCGCCAATCAGCGTCACGCTATGCCCACGAGCGGCCAGCCCCTCGGCGAGCCGGCCGAGGTGGAGCAGCCCGCCGGCTGCGGCCGCGTCGAAACTGGCGGTGGGCGGTGCCAGGAGCCCAACGCGCACGGGCTCTGGCGGTGCGACCTCTTCGCAGGTGCCGGCCCGCTGGTGGGGAAGCGGGCCGAGGTCAACGCTGGCTACCACGCCGGCAATGGCTGTCACCTTAGGTCGAGAGGGCCGCTGGCTGGGACTCGTGGTCGCGGCGCCCCTGGCCGTGGAGGTAGCTTTCGATGAACGCAACGCCCACCAGGAGGAGCGCCGCGATCGCTGCCGCCTGCGACCAGGTCAGCGATCCCGCTGCTGGTGAAAGGACGTCACCGTACGAGAGGGTGGACAGCTTGTTGCCGCTGTCCAGCAGGCCGTGGACAAGGAGCCCCGGCCAGATCGACCCGGACGCCAGCCGCACACCGGCCAACAGCACACCCCAGGCCGCCGTGCTGGCGACCAACGCCAACCGTGCCGCGAGGGGAGCCTGGTGGACCAGATGCGCCAGCCCGAACAGCACGCTGACGGTGACCACGGCCCGGTAGACCTCCCCTCGGGTCGTCCCCCGGTCCCGGAGCAACATCCCCAAGGCCAAGCCCCGAAACAGCAGCTCCTCGTTGAACCCGACCAGCAGCATCGTCTCGACGACGACGATCACCACAATGGCTGTCGAGCTGTGGGCCACGGCCGCCCGACCCACCGCTGACAGCTCCCCTGCCGCCATCCGGGTGACCAGGACAACAAGCCCGTCCAGCAACACCAGGATCAGCAGCATCAGTAGCAGCAGTAGGACCAGCCCCGATGGTTGGGCGGCCAGGCGGCGGAGACGTAGGATCGGGGTCGTCAGGCCGGTAAGCGGCCACCAGTCCCTCACCGCGACGATCCTGCACAGCACGGCAAGCAGCAGAGTCTCGCCGAGCAGTTGCGCGACCATCGGCACCAGCTCGACGGGCACCAGGAACCCGGCCAGCAGCTCCAGCACCACGGCGCCAGGCCCCGCGACCGTCATGTAGCCCAACACGGCAAGGACGATCAGCGCGGCCATCCGCGCACGCGAGGTGACCATTCGGAGGCGGGTCACCGTAGCGGCGGACCAGCAGGTCGAAGTCTCGGGGTGGCGTGCCGGCGCAGTTGCGGAGGGACCGCTCGACGAGCACAACGCCGAGCAGGATCAGGACCCCGGTCGGGAGTTGGGGACAGCGCGGTCATTGGGGGACGTTCTCCTTCGACAACGGGTTGACGGGTTGTTGACGGGTTGAGGTGCCCGGAGCGTGCCGAGGTGGCGGTCGTGCCACCGGCCGCGATGCAGGGGGCTGCCAGCTCATCGCATCGGCCGCAGCAGGCGATTAGCCGGCCCCCGGCGCCGTGGAGGCTGCCCGCCCGTCTGGGCACTAGCTCCACCAGCCGACACCGCCATAGCCCCACACAGCACCAGGGCCAGGGGTGTCCGGGTCGGGCCGCCACTCCGAGAGTGGCACCAGACCCGGTCTCACCAGGGCAAACCCATCGAGGAACCCCAGGACAATGGGGTAGCTGCGAAGCGTGAGCGGGGATGTCGCCTGGTCATAGGCCCGCGCCGCGGCGGTGGCCGCCTGCTCGTCGAGATCGGCGGTGGCATGCGAGATCACCAGCGCACTGCCAGGCGCGATCGCGTCCCGCAATTGTCTGACGATCCCGGCCGGGTTCTCGTCGTCGCGGATGAAATGCAGGATTGCCACCAGCAGCACCGCGATCGGCTGGTCGAAGTCGAGCACCTCCCGAACCTTGGGGGCCTGCAGGATCGCCTCGGGTTGGCGGAGATCAGCCAGCATGACCGTGGTCGAGTTGCCGGCAAGCAGCGCGTTGGCGTGCACGTGCACGATCGGGTCGTTGTCGACGTACACCACCCGCGCGTCCGGCGCGACGTCCTGGGCGATCTCATGAACGTTGCCCTGAGTCGGCAGGCCGGTCCCGATGTCGAGGAACTGGCGGATGCCGTGATCGGCGGCCAGGAACCGGACGGCCCGCTGGAGAAACGCCCGGTTGGCGCGGGCCATGGCGCCGGCAGTGGGCACAGCGGCCAAGACCTGCTCGGCAACCGCTTGGTCGGCGGGGAAGTTGTCCTTGCCGCCCAGCAGGTAGTCGTAGACCCGCGCCGGATGCGCGCGACTGGTGTCAATCTCGGGCAGGCCCGAACCCCCAAGGTGGCTCATGCTCGCCGCCCGGGCGCCTGCGGGTCCCCGCTCGTCGGGGGGATCGCGCCGGCGAGCTCGGCCGGGACGGGCAGGTCCTCCAGCGCCGCGAACAGCGCTGCGCAGGGCACCAATGCCGACCCTCCGGTCGGGGTGGTGTGCCAGGTCAGCGGCCGTCCACTGGGGAGGCGGCTGGGTGGCAGCAGCACCACCTCGCCGTGCGGGGGCTTGCGGGCCCAACCCCCGGGTAGCGGTGCGTACCGCGGCTTCGCATCGCCAGGGCTGGTCAAGAACTGGATGTGATCGTCGCCCGCCACCACGGGCATGTCGGCGAACCCGCGTTCAGCCAGCCAGGCAGCGATCGCCTCGGGTAGGGCCGCATAGGACAGGTCCACGACGTCGATCCCGCCGGCGCCGGTGACCGTCAGCACACTCCACGGCTGGCCACCGCCCCACCACTGCCCGACCTGATCAGGATCAGTGGTGAGGCGAGCCGCGGGCGACTGTCCCTGGAGCACGTGTTTTCCGGGTGACCTGCACACCGCTCGCGCACAGGTGCAGCCGATCACGCCCTCTCCCGGAATCTCGGCGGGTGGATAGCCTGGGGCGACAGCGATCCTCGCTTGTATAAGGTCGAGCGCCGCTGCCAATTCAGGAAATCCACGGCGGAGGTTTTCGGTGGTCACCGGGTTTGGGCTGCCGACGTGAGTGGACGTGAATCGAGAAGCGATTGGTGGCCTCCCGAGGCCAGGGAGTCTGCGCCCACCCTCGGCCCGAATTACCCGTGGGCCGAGGTCGCCTGGCCTCGGGAGCTGCCCGTCACCGGTCGCGGGGGGGATCACTGCGCACGACCCGGGACGTCAGGACCGCCACTGGACGACCAGGCACCGCGGTGGCGGTGCCAGCTGGGCGGTGCACACCAGTACAACAGCAACTCCTCACACCCGTGCTCTTCACACCGACAAATACTCAGCGAAGGAGACCGGCGCCCGCCGGGTCGTCGTTCGGCGACGGTCCGGTCTCCCAAGCCGAGGCGGCCACCGCCAAATAGCTGGAAGAACTCGCCGATCGCCAAGCGGTAGCGCTGACGGGTACTCTGCACGGACCGCGAGCGCCCGTCTTCACTGTGGGACAATGGGGTTTCCTCGTGCTCACAGCATGAACATCCAGCCCACCGCCCCAACCAGCCCGAGCGAAACGACACCCAGATGGCCCCACCCCGCCGCCGGCACCTCCCCA
>Ga0137374_10003219_pt1 | contig 19262 bp, 16 predicted proteins | sample SagtaG_20_FD_104811 | JGI IMG/M metagenome (GOLD analysis project Ga0137374, IMG submission 104811) | Vadose zone soil microbial communities from Sagehorn Ranch, Mendocino, California, USA - Sage1_R_100_16 metaG | ecosystem: Environmental > Terrestrial > Soil > Vadose zone | place: USA...
GGGGACGATCGCTAACGATGCAATCCAGGTAGCCACCCAGAGGTTGGCGACGCGATCACGACCGAGAATCGTGCCGACCGTTTCGCGCACTGGTCGCACAGCGAAGTAGCCGCCGAGTACGCAAAAGAAGAGGAAGAACGCGGCAACGACCGACGGCAGTTCGCGCCGCTCCACGGACGTAAGCGTCGAGAATATCCGTTCTACGAACGATGGCCGATCTGAGGAACGGGCCATGTGGACGTCCTACGCTAGCCGCGCCGCTTGTGCCACTGCGCGAGTACTTCAGCTTCGCGCTCCGGCGTTAGACCGGCCTTCGGATGCGATTGGCGCTCTTGCGGAAGCGACTTGAACCAGGCGAGCGTATCGCGCGCAGTGACATCCAGCGGCCGAAACGTCAGGCCCTTGCTCAACGCGCGACTAATGTTCGTTCGCGCAACCGCATCATCTTTCCCGGTCCAAACCGGCATGTCCGACCAGGGCTGCACTTTCTGCTCAGTCAAAAATTCCTCGTTTACCCAAGTAAATTTCGCGTTCGACTTCGGGACGCCCTTAATTCCGTCCAGCATCCCGCCGATGCCGAGGGGTTTGGCAGGTCCGGTCGCGTTGTAAATTCCTGTCTCACGGTTCTCGGCCATGCGAATGGTCCATTCAGCAAGATCACGAGCATCGATGAACTGGACGGGATCGTTTGGCTTTCCAGGCGCCAGCACGTCTCCGGCACGATCGATGCGCACAGGCCAATACGTAAAGCGGTCGCTCTCGTCGCGAGGGCCTACGATAAGTCCCGGGCGAATGATCAAAGTTTTTCCGGGAAACCATTTCTCGGCTTCGCGTTCTGAGAGCGCCTTTAGCGGCCCATAAGTTTTGAATCCGGACGCGCGCACCGCTTCAATCGTCTCCTTGTACGGATCTGCACCTTCGTATTTTTCTGTTGGCGCGTTTTCATCAGGTCCCTGTTTCGGCTCGCCGTAAACGGAAATGGTCGAAATGAACACGTAGCGATCAACATTTCCTTTGAGTACTTGCGCCGCGTCACGCACCCACGCGGGAAGCGTCGTCGGATTATCGATCACCACATCCCATTGCCGGTTTTTCAACGCGTCGAGATTACCGTTACGGTCACCGACAAGCTGCTCGACTTCAGCCGGCAATTCGCCGGGATGCGTCTTGCCGCGGTTAAATGTGGTCACCTTATGTCCGCGACTCAGCGCATATTTCACCTGGTATGGGCCAGTGAATCCGGTGCCGCCGAGTATGAGTATGCGCATCGGTGTCGGTGTCTTTTCTGCAAATAAAGATGTTGGTCTTGCGGCGAGCGAAAACATGCCTGCGGTAGAAAGTTTGATGAAATGACGGCGAGTTGTGTTCATCTTCTCACGTCATGTCGAGCGAGAGTCGAGACATCCCGATGCCAAACATTCAGGTCAATTCGCGGGATTCCTCGACTCCGCTCGGAATGACGCGCATGACGCGCCGCCAAGCAACCTGCTTAATTGGCGCCAGCGCAGCGGGATTGTGTTTGCCGGTTCTTGCATTGCGAGGCCAGACACAAGGCGAATCATCAGCGATGCTGACACGCACCATTCCTTCCTCTGGCGAGAAACTACCTGTGATCGGCCTCGGAACATGGAGGGCGTTCGATGTCGATCTTAGCACGGATGTCCGGAGGCAACTCGGAGACGTTCTGTCGCTGTTTGTGAAGCTTGGCGGCCGTGTGATTGATTCCTCGCCGATGTACGGTCGCGCGGAGGAGGTCATCGGCGATCTCACTTCTGCGCTTGGCATTCGCGAGAAGCTGTTTCTCGCGACCAAAGTTTGGACTAAGGGCAAGCAGAGCGGAATCCAGTCAATGGAACGTTCCATGTCGCTTTTGCGCACGAACCGAATCGACCTGATGCAGGTGCATAACCTTATCGATGTGAACACACAACTCGCAACCCTGCAGGAATGGAAACAGCAGGGCCGCATTCGCTACACGGGAATCACGCATTACGAGTCCGGAGCTTTGAGCGAAATCGAAAAGTTGATGCGGAGCCAGAAGTTCGATTTCCTCCAGATCAATTATTCGCTGATGGAACCCAAAGCCGAGGAACGCATTCTGCCGTTGGCGCAGGAGCGCGGGATCGCCGTGATTGCGAATCGGCCCTTTGGAGCAGGCGATCTTTTCGGCAAAGTCCGTTCGAAACCGCTGCCGGATTGGGCGGCGGAATTTGATTGCCGCTCGTGGGCGCAATTCTTTTTGAAATGGATTGTGGCAAATCCAGCAATCACGTGCGCGATCCCGGCGACGGATAAACCGCGTCATCTCGAAGATAACATGCAGGGCGGAATTCGACGGTTACCCGATCCAAAATTGCGCCGCCGGATGGCGGAATTAGTCTCATCGTTGTAGCTCCGTGCGACCTTCGTACATCCCGCGCAAGTCAAATGAAAAATTTTTTGATTTATTAAAAAAATCGGTTGCGACCCTGGCCGATATATCCGATAGAACGCGCTCTTTATGCGAAAACTTCTCACCCTCACGTTTGTCATCCTAGGATCCGCGGCAATTTGCCCGCATCCCGCAATGGCGCTGCGATTCTCGGCGCCGACCCCAAAATTCAATTACACCGACCCCTCCGGTAAAAAACAATCGGTCGAAGTTGTGGACCAGTATTATCCGAAGAAGATCGTCCAGCCGATTGCCAAGGCAGCTGCCCAGATTGATCCGAAATTGCGCCGGGCCGCCACCATCGCTGAGGAGCGCGCACGTGCGCACTCGCTGTCCAAGTGCTGGCGTTTCGTAAAGGAAGCACTGGTTGCTGCGGGCGTAGTGAAATCGCGGCCGCAAACACCCCTTGCGAAACAAGCCGGTCAGGAGCTGGTGAACAATTACGGATTCAAAAAACTGCCGGTCTCAAATCCGTACGAAGCGCCTGTGGGATCTGTGTTGGTCTACGGCGCCAAGCGCGCGCCCGGCCATGTGGAGATCCGGACCGAGACTGGATTCGTTAGCGATTTTCGCTCGAAGGTGCCATCGCGGCGTCCGCTGATTGGTGTTTTTGCGAAGAGTTAGACTGCCGCTGTTTGCGCGATCGCGCTAACACGAGCGGAGTCCATTTTCGCTGGTCAAGTCGCTGATAGCGCGAGAACCTTTGCGGATGGCTCAGCCCATCCGCATCGCCATGTGGTCTGGTCCGCGAAATATTTCGACGGCCATGATGCGCGCGTGGGGCAATCGAGACGACACCGTCGTTATCGATGAGCCGTTTTACGGCTATTACCTCAAAGTGACGGGCATAGAACATCCCGGCGCCGACGAAGTGATCGCAACCGGCGAAAGCGATTGGCGTAAAGTCGTTGCGCATCTCACCGGGCCGATCGCCGACGGCAAGCGAATTTTTTTTCAGAAACATATGACACACCATCTGTTGCCCGAAATAGATCGCGAATGGCTCGGAGCTGTGACTAATTGTTTCTTAATTCGCGACCCGCGCGAAGTGATTAATTCCTACATTAAAAAGCGAGAAGACCCTGCGCTCGAGGACCTCGGTTTCGTGCAGCAGGCAGAAATTTTTGATTTCGTCCGAAGATGTACGACTGCCGTTCCGCCCATTGTCGATGCCAGGGACGTGATGCAAAATCCGGAGGCGACGCTCCGACTGCTCTGCGAAGCGGTCGGCATCGAGTTTAGCAAGTCGATGCTTTCGTGGCCATCAGGCTTGCGTGACACCGACGGCATCTGGGCCAGGCATTGGTATGGCGAAGTGGCAAAAACGACCTCGTTTCAACCGTATCACCCGACATCGAGCGAAGTTCCGGCGCGATTGCGTGAGATCTATCAGCGGTGCTGTGAATGCTATCAGCGGCTTTATGAATACCGGCTGCATTAAAGATTTCGCATAAAGAACACAACGGGCACAACGTCATCGAAATGGAGGTTTTTATTTGTGTCCGCAGTGCATCCTCTGTGAGGTAATCCAGATGCTTCAAAAGTTCGACGAGCGAAACCGCAACCTGATCGTAAACGTTAACGGAGAGTTGCTCCATCGCGATAAGGCAGGGATCAGCCCGTTCGACTCGGCGGTGCAAGGAGGTGACGCTGTCTGGGAAGGACTGCGACTCTACAACGGCCGGATTTTCAAGCTACACGAACACCTCGATCGCCTCGAACGTTCAGCCTGCGCACTTTCCTTCGAGGAAATTCCGCCGCGCGAAAAAATCATCGACGAAATCAAACGCACGCTCGCTGCAAATAAAATGCGGGACGGCGCGCATATTCGGCTCACGCTGACACGCGGAGTTAAGATCACTTCGGGCATGGACCCGCGACTCAATCAAAGCGGGCCGACATTGATCGTGCTCGCCGAACACAAGCCGCCAGTTTACGCGAAAACCGGACTGAGTTTGATCACGAGCAAGATCCGCCGCCCGCCGCCGGAAGTGCTCGATGCGCGTATTCATCATGCAAACCTGCTGAACTCGATCCTGGCAAAGATCGAAGCGAACAATGCGGGCGCGGACGATGCACTTATGCTCGACACCCGCGGATTCGTTGCTGAAACGAACGCGACGCACGTGTTCATTGTGCGTAACTCCGATAAATCGCGAGCAAGCGGCGACTTGGCAACAGGCCGTGTTCTAGCGTGCCCTGAGGGAATAACTCGCGCGACCGTGATCGAGATTTGTGCTGCCGAAAAGATTCGTTGCGTCGAGACTGATTTGTCACTCGTCGATGTCTATGGTGCGCGTGAAATGTTTTGCACAGGGACAATGGGCGAACTAGCCGGCGTGCTCAAGGTAGACCATCGTCAAATCGGCGACGGGAGAATTGGACCGATGACCAAGCGTTTAAGCGATCTTTACGCGAAACGGACCGCGACGGAAGGCGTGCAGGTCGTCGATCTGTAGGAACTCAGTCGTTTTTCTTACAGCTGTTGTGCTGGCTTAATAACGCCGGTCAGGACCGCGACAGGAATGGATGTATAGCCGATAAAAAGAAGCCAGGCAAAGATTCGGCCGCCTGACGCGAGACGCGGCGTCAGTTTCTTGTCATTAAATCCGAGGGATTGAAAGAAGCTCGACGATCCGTGGCTGAGATGAAGCGCGAGCAAAAAAAGGCCAAGCACGTAAAACCCGGAGACGTAATAATTTTGGAATCCGTACACCATCATTGAGTAAACGTCGTAGTGCCCGAGCGGATCGGCCTTGAGCAAACCAAAACGAGGATCGGTGACACGCACTGTGAAATGCGCAATGTGGTAAATGATAAATGCAAGCACGATCAATCCGCTCATCACCATGTGACGCGAAGCGAATGTTGCTTTCACATACTCCCGCTCGAGATAGGCCTGCGGTCGCGCGCGGCGGTTTTCAATCGCCAGTTGAATCGTCACGTAAATGTGAACGACGACAGCCGCGAGCAGGAACAAACGAATTACCCAAAGCAAAGGCCCGAGATCGCGCAGGTGTTCCGAGTAACCATTGATCCAATCCGGACCCAGAAAAATCTGCAAATTGCCTAGCAGATGGCCGATAACGAAAAGGATCAAAATGATGCCGGTGACCGCAACGATCATTTTTTTCCCAACCGACGAGCGATAAAAAGCTGCCAAAATATTCACGTTACGAGTCGGCGCCGGTCGAGCGGCCTGTGTTTCAGATTATGGATGCGGCTTGGAGCGTCAAGAGTAGTGCCCGCGTCCCGCTTTCCTTGTTTGCGAATCGTACATCCGGGTCGGGCGCGCCGGAAAGCTTCGCCGTCGCGAGAACTGCTCGCCGGTTGCCGTGGCGACCCCAACCGGGCCCACAGTCGAAACAAAGTCATCTTTCACTTGGCTGCGATTAAGCATATAATTGCCGGCCTAATGGCGAACAGCGAAGAATCGCAGATAATTTCTCAGAGGCTCCTTCAGTTTCAGGAACGCTCTAAAGGCTTCGGCAAGCCCACCAGCGTCGCTCGCCGCCTCGGCCGGCCCGGTCTGTGGTCGCATTTCCTCAGCCATGAATGGGCGTCTGCACTGCTGTACCTCTTCCTGGATATAGTGAGCTGGCTCGCAATCTATCGAGTGACAGGTTGGTTTAGGTTCGATGCGTTCTATGCCACGCCGTTTCAGTTCTTCATCGTCAACATGATTCAACTCGGCGTAATCGTGTCGGCCCTTTACTTTATCGGCGGCTACGATCGTACTGTCGAGAAGCTGACCCTTGGGTATGCGGCCGAACACATTCTGGCCATCATCGCAGCGGCCGTGGTCAGTGCGATGCTGATTTATTCCGCGGCGACGTTCGATCAGACAATGAAGCCTAGTCGAGGTGTGCTGCTTTTGAGCTTCGCAATTTTTCTGCCAGTCTCGCTGGCTTACCGCCGATGGATCAGGCAGTACGTCGTTGCCAGCAGCGCTGGCCGGGCGTTTCTCGTCATCGGCGGCGGCGCGACGGCAGCTCGTTTTTACGAGGCTTACATGAACTCACCAAACGGGCAAAAGCTCGAGTTCGTAGATGTTACTGAGGAACGGATGGGCCAGCCAATCGCGGGGGAAGGATCGCCTATTGTGCAGGGGAATCTTGCCGCCAAGTTAAGCAATCTCGGCAGCCATTATAGCGGTATCATTCTCGCTGCGAAAGCGAGTTCGCTCAGCACGGAATTGCTGGAGCGCCTGGTGCATGCGCAATTTCAGGAGACACGCGTTTACACGCTCGAATCCTTTTACGAAACTCAATGGCGATATCTGCCGCTGGGTATAATCGATCCGTTTTGGCCGCTCCAGAGTGGTTTTCAGCTTGCTCGCATCTCTCCCTATCATTACCTCAAGCGGCTCTTCGATATCGTTGCTTCGGCCACAGCGCTACTCGTTTGCGCTCCGCTCTTCGTGCTTATCCCTCTTCTCATCTGGATGGAGGACGGCAGTCCGGTCTTTTTCCGGCAGGAACGAGTCGGCCGCGACGGAAGACGGTTCATTCTTTTCAAATTCCGAACAATGCGACGCTCCGATGAAGCGGACGAGGACATTTACACGCGAAAAGGCGATCGTCGTGTGACGGCTGTGGGGCGTTTGCTGCGGAAACTTCGACTCGATGAGCTGCCTCAGCTTTGGAACGCGCTTAAAGGAGACATCAGCCTGATTGGTCCACGCCCGGAGTGGAGCAAGTGCGCCGAACGCTATGAGCAAACAATCCCATTTTATCATTTTCGGCACCTGGTGAAACCGGGTATCACGGGCTGGGCGCAAGTGAATTACCCGTACGGTGAGAGTGACGAGGATGCGGTCGAGAAGTTAAAATATGACCTCTACTACATCCGGCATTACTCCTTGAAGCTCGACGCCATGATCGTGCTGAAAACGTTATACACGATGCTATTCGGCAAGGGACGGTGATACGATGGAAGTCGGTTGCCAGAGGTCGGAGATCAGAGTCGTCTGACTTCTAACATGTGATTTCTCACATCTTCCGCAGCGTGTCACGCTGGATTTTCTTCGCCGCCCTCGTCTATGCGCCGTGGGCGTACGGCGCCACAACATCGGAAAGCATCCAAATAACGAACTGGGTACTACTCGCTGCACTCGTTCTTTGGGCCATTGAGTTGCTTGTTAGTAGGCGAACGCCGCGATTTCCACGGCTCCTGTTCTTCTTAACGCCGGCTTTGATCTGTGTGGGCGGCTGGATGGTCTTCAACGCGAAGTCAGTCTACGACTCGGATTTTTCTGTTTTTGTGCCGCTACGCAACTTCGCGCCGCTTGTGACCGGCTCCGTTGATTACCCGATCAGCGCTGCGTGGATGATCCGAGGTGCTTTGCTCCTGGGGATAATCTTGTTTGTCGCAGATCTTTCTCAAAGCAACCGATGGTTGCTTCGCTTGTGGTATGTGATTGGTCTGGTCGGCGGCTCGATAGCTTTTCTCGGTTTAGTCCAGAAAGCCACCGGTACGCTCATGATCTTTTGGCAACCACCGCCACCGTACCCCGTCCGAGTAACCACATTTTTTGCGACCTATTATTATCACGGTAATGCCGGCGCATTCTTAAATCTGGTGTGGCCATTGAGTTTCGGGCTAGTTATTCGGGCCTTTGCCAGCGGATCCCACCCGTGGATGCGCGCGATGTGGACGAGCGTTTTTCTCATAACCATAGCAGCGGTGCTGGCGAATACGTCGCGCATGGCTCAACTGGTTGCGCTCCTGTTGCTGCTTGCGATTTGCGTGCAATTTGGACCGTTGCTTCTTCGCAAGCTATGGGGTGGTAAAAGCGTCGCTTTGGCAGGAGCGCTTGCCATTGGTCTGGCGCTTATTGCGTTTGCCCAGGCCAGTCATTTCGAACAGGCGCTTAAGCGGTGGCAGTTGCGGAGTGAGCACATTCCCAACGATGCTCGCTGGCAGGTTTCGCGGGTAGCCGTGCGTGCGTTGCCGGACGCTGGATTCTTCGGGTTTGGGCCAGGCACCTTTCGCGTTGTATTTCCAATATACAATCGCAGTGGAAGCAATCAGGTGTCAGGGACGTGGAGATTTTTGCACCAGGATTACCTGCAGACCGTGCTGGAATGGGGTTGGATCGGAGGAACCCTTTGGGCGCTGCTCTTCTTCGGAGGAATAACAGTCGGGATTCGTAGTTACAAAGAGCACGCCAAGCGGGAGTGGACGCCGCGAAGACGCGTGCTGCAGCCGTTAGTTATCATAGCGCTCATGGGTGTGGCGCTGCACGCGCTGGTCGATTTCCCAGTTCAGATCGAATCGATCCAGCTGTATGTGGCAACATATCTGGGTCTTTGCTGGGGAAGCATGCTCTGGAAGGACCACGGCTTGCGAACAACCGAACACGCAGTCCGCAGTACGAGTTGGCACTCTGCTACCTGAGCGGCACCGTAGTGCTTTCAGCTCTACGCTCCGTTACCTTCGTGGTCCGGCTTGGATCCGCGATGGTAGCTGTAGCTGCGAGAATACGCTCCTTCTTCTTTGCCATAACCGTGCGAAGCGTAATAGTAATAATAGCCGACTCCGCGGCTCCGCCGCAATCGATTCAAGACCAGACCGGCCGGGCGAATTCCTGACTTTGCCAGCAAGGTAATCGCGCGCCGGACTGCTGGACGCGGTGTTTTTGCCGCCCGAACAACAATGCACACAGTTTGGACGTGTGGCATCATGAGGAGAGTGTCACTGACTGCGAGAATCGGTGCGCTATCGATAACGACGCGATCAAACAGGGTTGCAGCCTCAGCGATCAACTGGCCAAAGAACGGACCGGCAAGAATCTCAGCTGGATTGGGCGCGCGTCGTCCACCTGCCAGGACAAACAACTGGCCTCCTGTCGCGGCGAGAATGTTTTCCGTCACCTCAATGCTCTCATCAACGAGCTGAATTTCTCCGGCCGGAATCTGACGCGCTGCCGAGGCTATGTCCGCTTCACCCACAAGGCAGTCCGTCACTCCGGGCGCGCTGTCTTCATCGGAATTATTTCGCGCATTCGGGAAGCGGAAAATCTTGTGCATGTTTGGCCGGCGGAGATCGCCGTCGATCAGGAGCACGCGATAACCCTGCTGGGCCAGTGCGAGCGAATAATTGGCGCTTGTGAAACTTTTCCCTTCGTTGGGCACAGCGCTCGTGAAAAGCGAAACTTTTCGCTCGGCTTCCGGACCCAGAAGAGAAAGTGCGGCGCGCAAATTGCGGAACGCTTCCGCCGCCGGACTTTCAGGAGTTTCCACCACGACGCGATAGTTCGAACTTCTGAAAGCTTTGCTTCGTCGTTTCAGTCGGCTAACGGGCCCCTCATCAGTGGTATCGGGAACAGCTGCAAAAACCGGCAGACCGAGCGTGCTTTCTGCCTGGTCCACAGTTTTAATTGAACGATCCAGCGCATCGACTCCAAAAACGAGAGCCAAACCGACAGCGAGGCCGCCAAGTAGGCCCAACAGGATCGTTTTAGTGGGTCGAGGACTAACAGGAAAGTTCGGAAGCGGGGAATGCTCAATCACGCTGACCGCATTCGCTTTGACGTCTTTTGCCAGGTTCGTGTCTTTTATCTGACGAAGGACGCTTTCGTACAACGCACGATCGGTTTCGGCTTGCCGCGCCAATTCCTGATAGCCGATCGCTGTGCGATTGAGATTGACCGCGACGCCCTGCTGGTTTTGCAAAGCTTGTTGCAAGCTGGCCTCTGTCGCTTTGATTTGCTCGAGCGCATTGCCCAAAATCGGACGTTGTGCCAGAACCGCTTGACGGAGCTTGTCTTTCGCCTCAGCCAGCGAGGCCTTGGCCGCCATCATTCTGGGATGCTTGTCCTTGTATCTTAAGGCGAGGGTAATGATCGCTGCTTCGATCTGATTAATATTTCGCCGCGCTTCCGTCACCATTGGGGCGGCAGAGATACTCGGAATCGCGAGCAACGCGTCGATATTATTGCCAATCTGGTCCACTTGCTGGAGCTGCCCTTCGAGACGAATTTGATCGGACCTCGCTGCGGCTAATTTGGTGTTTATGTCTTGCAGGTTGTCCTCTACCAAGCCGCCCCGCGGTCCGCCAGCCCCCTGTGAGCCCGTCGCGGCTGTGCCGCCGCCGAGTTGGAGAGCATCTGGATTCTTTGCCTTGTATTCGTTGGCGGCCGCCTCACTTTTCTGGAGGTTCCTCTTCAATCGCTCTTCTTCTTCCAACAAATAACGCAATGCGTCCTCGCTCGACGACGCGCGGCGCTCGATTGAGTTGCGGATGTACTCTCGACCGACTGCTTCGGCGAGACGCTGTGCCATGGCTGGATCGCCGTGCGTCACGTACAAATCGATCAAGCGAGTGCCGCGGCGGATCGCCGGATGCACCATGCCGACCATTCCTCGACCCAACGCTTCTTCGAGCGGCGTAAATGTCGTGACGCCCCTAGCGTTCTGCGTCTTGTTGGCAGCGTCCGACGGCTCCGTGCGTTCGGTCGCGCTGGAACTCTTATTGGCGACGACACTCTGCCCCAGAAGAGCGCGTCCACCGTCCTGCGCCAAACCTTCGGAGCGTACAACCCGCGCAAGAAGTGTTTGGTTAGTGAGGTTCTGTTCGATCGTTCGCAGCGCCTCCTGGCTGGCCAGAAACACCGAGCGCGTCCGCGTCGTGGCATCATTCGTTGGAACGAAACTCGGCTCCTGAAATTCCACTTCCAAAACCGTGTGAGCTTGGTAAAGCTTCGGCGTCCGCGCGAGGTTACCCAACGCGAGGAAAAGGCCAGCCAAAACGCAAATCGCGACGATCCAAATACGTTCCAGGAAAGAATGCCAATACCGGCGAAAATCGAAACTGGGTAGTCCATCGGCGTACTCCGCTGTCAAAGGCATGCCTGGTTTGTCGGAATTGGGCGCAACGGTCGCTCCCCTCAGAGATTGGGCAGGGTCAATCACGGCAAAAAGATTGGCTGGAACCTTACACCAAGAAGTGCGTTCGCAAAGACGAAGGCGGAAGAAATTCGGCTAAAAAATACTTTCGCCAACGGTGATGGTATCACCTGGCTCGACGCGAAAACCTCCGCCCTTTCCCTTGGTGAAGCGCTTAGCATTAACCTTCAAAATCTGATCCCCACTGGCGCTGTGTCGTCGAACGGTTATTCGTTCCGGCGCAGCGATGCGCGTATATCCACCAGCCATAGCGACCGCCTCCAGTAGATCGATACCCTCGGGAGCTATTTCGAAGATGCCGGGATGACCTACCTGGCCCAAAATCGTAAAGCGCCGGCTTCCGTAGCTGACAAGCGTGACGTTGATCTTCGGGTTGACCAGATAATCGCGGCTGTACAATTCTGTGAGTTTTGACGCTGCCTGCGTCGGAGTCAGTCCTGCCAAATGGATCGATCCCAGCAATGGGACGTTCAAGTTGCCCTCGGGGGTCAACCGCCCGCTTGTGCGCAGATCGTCTTCACCAAAAACCTCGACCGCCACTTGGTCGTTAGGACTCAAAATGTAACCCGCCGGCACGCTCACTCCGCCGGTTGATGCAGGCGCCGAGGCGGCCGATCGCGATGAGCCAGTGGCAGGCTGGGACGCGGCTGTCCCCGGCATGGTTTGGGCCAACATGAACCCTGGCAGCGACAACGCGAGCGCCACCGCCAACCATCCCTCTGTCCCAGCTCGCAAGCGATTCAAACCCTGTTTAAAACCTGAGCGTCGCCCTAACGCCGACCTGATTATCCTCCCAATCGAAGAACTCTTGGTTGCTACTGTCCTCCCGGTGCAGGTAATATACCCCGGCGCTCAGCCACCTGGTAATTAGCACGTCAACCGACGGTTCGATAAACCAGTAGTCGTCATCCCGTGTCGCGCTGACGTCCCGGTCAGTGGAGAAGTAATTCGAGTGTTCATAGCCGGCGCCCAAGCCCAAATAAACGCGATGAAATAAACGCTGCTGAAACCTGCCCGCAACGTATGTAGCCCCAAAATCTTGGTTAGGAAGGTACCCGGAACTGTAAATCCGCCGGCCGGCCGCCAGCGAGAGATAGCTACCTTCAAACGGATGATAACTTAGCCCGAGTTCAAACACGGGTGAGTCGTACGTATTGCGGTTGCCGTCGAACTGGCGGAACTCAACGCCTCCCGAAGCATACAGGGCTAATTTGGCCGTCACCGCATAATTAAGGCGCAAGTTTATCTGCTCGAAAGATTGGTTCGTACTTGGAGCATCCACCCAGGTGTATCCGAAGGTGCCGCCAATACCCACCGATAGCTTTGGCAGCCAATTGTAGTAAAGGTAAAGGCCGCCAGAAACAGTGTAGTCACTAATGTGATTGGGATAGAAATAGGTCGGGGAATCAAACTCGCCCTGCAGAAACATTTTCCCGGTCAGTTGGTAACTTGCCCGCAAGCGCGTGTAGAAGATGTTGACCCGCGTAGGCCCGCTTGCGTCAGTGTTTGCCCACAGGCCTGTCGTATCGAAGAAGCTGTTGAGGTTAGCCGATTCGAGTAACGCTATGTCCTGGGAGAGACTCAACGTCAACCGGCCAGAGCGATATCCCCCCTCTAGATGAATCAGCTGGTTAAATGCATCTTGATCCGAGTGATCGACGAACAAAATAGCGCTCGGCATGTAGTCCAATCGCAGATAGCTTCTGCTGCGCCCCTCCATGTCGCCGACTCCAATGGTGATCTGCGGCTCAATCGCGAAATAATAATCCGAGACCTTGTTCGTATGACTGATAAAGATGTTGTCATCCCACACACCTCGCACTGTCAGCAGGAATAGGTAGTGAAAGCGACGCGGTTCACCCGAGTAAACCGTTTCGCCGGCTGGGAATACGTTATAACTTCCGCCCCCATAAGGACCTGTTGCTACTGGCGGCGGAACAACGGTTGTTGCCGCAGTAGTGTAGTTCGTTGAAAGCGACAATGCCCCTGGTGACGATGGAAACGCCTGCTCGGACGAAGGCAACGGTGAAGACGAAGAGGGTAAGGGCTCGGCTGGTGTAGAAGGCAACGGTTCTGGTGCAGAAGGCAATGGTTCCGGTGCCGAAGGCAGTAGCGCTGCTTGCGTCGACGGCACGGGTTCACTCGATGGAAGCGTTGGCTCCGACCAGGGCGGCAGAGCGACCTCTTCAATGGACTCCTGTGCCTGCGTAGCAAAAACGACCGTGAAGAACATTGCTGCGACGAGTGCCGACGTTCTTCCCACAATCAGGTGAGCGAAGCGGTGGATGTACATGGCATAACCGGGGCGCATGGCGGCGAGACTAGATTGCCGTCATATAGCCGTCAATCAAAAAATCTTGGCAGAAATCACGAGACTTGGAGAGGTCTTTACCTCGGGGAGAGCGCCGTCGGACGCATGTAAAGACAGCGGGGTTCAGCAGGAGAAATTTGCTTTGCAGTTGTTCGCGTAAGACGTTCTACATCGGCTCAGCAGGAATCTTGAAGGACATGTCAGAGCACAAAAAGACGCTTGCAATTAACGAAATTTATCACTCCATCCAGGGCGAAAGCACCTGGGCCGGCTGGCCGTGCGTTTTTGTGCGCCTTACATTCTGCGACCTGCGATGCAATTACTGCGATACGGAGTACGCCTTTTACGAGGGGGACAAACGAAGCTTGGGCGAAATTCTGGACACGGTCGCGGCGTATCGGTGCCCCTTGGTCGAGATTACAGGCGGGGAACCATTGTTGCAGAAGAACGTGCTAATGATGATGTCGATGCTGTGTGACTCAGGTTACACGGTGCTGCTCGAAACCAGCGGTGCGCATGACATATCGAAAGTCGATCCGCGCGTGCACCGCATCATGGATCTAAAGACCCCCGGGAGTGGCGAAGTGGACAAGAATCTTTGGTCGAACATTGACCAGCTTACCGCTCGGGATGAAGTGAAATTCGTTATGGGCTCGCGCGAAGATTACGAGTGGTCGCGCGATAAAGTGCAGCACTACGATCTTCCGTCCCGTTGCAGCGCCGTGCTCTTCTCGCCAATTTTCGGCAGGATCGATCCGCGCCAAATCGTGGAGTGGATTCTCGCAGACAAACTGAACGTCCGTTTTCAACTGCAGATGCACAAATTCATCTGGAGCCCAACTCAGCGCGGCGTCTGATCATGCGTGCGCGTTTGACAAAAGATTTCACATTTGAAGCAGCGCAGACTTTGCCCAAAGCGCCGGAGGGCCACAAATGCCGGCGGGTGCACGGACACAGTTTCAAGGTTGAAGTTTCTGTCGAGGGCGATGTCGATCCGACGGTCGGCTGGATTTATGACCACGCGAACATCAGCGCTGCAATGAAGCCGCTTCTGAAAATTTTGGACCACACCTATCTCAACGACATCGAAGGATTGGAGAATCCGACGATCGAAAACATGGCCCAATGGTTCTGGAAGAAAATAGAATCTCAATGTCCCGGCCTCTGCGAGATCGTGGTGCACGAAACACCCACTGCGCGTTGCATCTATCGCGGCCAATAAGGAGCAACCGCCGTGCTCCTTCCCCAACCTACAACTCAATCGCGTAGCGTTTCAGCTTGTTGTAAAGGGTGGGTCGCTGAATCCCGAGGAGTTCGGCTGCTTTTTTCTTGTTCCCGCGGCATTCGGCGAGCGCCTGGAGAATCGCGTTCCGCTCCAAGTCATCGAGGGTTTGCACGCCCTTGCGGGGCAACCCGGCAAGTTCGGCTTGCTGCAACGCCGGAGGCAACTGTATTTCTGCCGGCAGCTCTTTAACGCCGATCACGCCTTCCCGTGCCAGCACCACCGCATATTCGATGGCGTTTTGCAGTTCGCGAACATTTCCCGGCCACGAATAATCGAGCAACTTCTGGAATGCATCCGGTGAAACGTCCGGGTCCGGTTTGCCGAGTTGTTGAGAAAATTGCCTAACGAATTGGGCGATCAACGGCGGGATATCCTCTCTTCGTTTCCGCAGCGGTGGCACTTCAATCTGGAAAGTATTTAAACGGTAGTACAAGTCGGAGCGCAGCCGGTTCTCGGCGAGCGCCTCGGGGATGGACCTGTTAGTCGCAGCGATCGCTCGGAAGTTCGCTTTCATTGTTTGCGTGCTGCCAAGCGGCCGATACTCGCGCTCTTGCAGCACGCGCAAGAACCGCGTCTGCAGATCAGACGGCATGTCGGATATTTCGTCGAGGAACAGCGTGCCGCCGTCTGCCGCGGCGATCATTCCCGGAAAATCGTGCATCGCTCCGGTAAACGCGCCTTTGACGTAACCAAAAAGTTCTCCCTCGATCATTGTTTGCGGGAACGCAGCGCAGTTGAGCTTCACCATGGGTTGTTCAGCCCGCCGGCTGCGGGCGTGAATGATGTTCGCAATCACTTCCTTGCCGACGCCGCTTTCGCCTGCGATGAGAACGTTCGCATCCGAGGGTGCCATCGCCCCGATCAATTCCTCAATTTCCTGCATCGGTTTGCTTTTAAAAACTGGGGTAGGTCGCGCTTCCGCGATCTCGAGCCGCTTCTCCAATTGCTCTGTCTTCTCCCGTAGTTTTTCAGCTTCCCGAAGCAAGAACTGTTTTTCCAATGCTTTCTCCACCAGGCTCAGAAGTTCCTCCGGTGCATACGGCTTGCTGATAAAATGGTAAGCGCCGCGTTTGATCGACTCGATGGCATTATGCAGCGAGTCGTGCGCGGTCAGAATGATCACCGGGGCTTTGGGCAACTCCGTCTTGATCCGATCGAGCATTTCCAACCCATGGGCGTCCGGCAGTTGTAGGTCCAGCAAGATGAGCGATGGCGAATTTGATTTCAGCAACTTTAGGCCCTGCGACGCTGTGCCCGCGGCATCCACGTGATAACCATGGCGCTTGAGTAAGGCTTCCAGCGTCATCAACACCGGCCGCTCGTCGTCGATGATCAGGACGCGATGGTTCTCGGTTTTCATCACTTTGCGCTGCTGGTATTACGCACGTGCAGTGGGTTGCAGTTGCTTAAACCGCGAGAATGCCATGCGGTTCAACCATGTTCGGATTGCCGGCTCGACATCGGCAATGCCATCGTCGAAACGAGCGTCGCGGCTTTGGGATCGTATCGAGCCTGCAACTCTCCGCCGTGCGCTTCTATGATAGCGCGGACGCGGTTCAGACCAAGGCCATAATGTCTCTGTTTGATGCTGCGGAGTGGCTCCCGCCCCCAATTCTGCGTATCTGAAGAGAAAACCGCTTTTGGTTCGTGGAGGCTGAACAGGAACCGCCCATCGCTGATTCTGGCTCTTGCAACCAGTTCGCCCTTGCTGCGATCGTGCTGGAAAGCGTTGGCAAAAAGCTCCACAAATACTTCCTGGAACAGCTGCGGATCGATATTCAGCATCCCATCCTGAAGTTGCACGTCCCATGTGATCTCGTGGTTTTCTTTTGAAAACTTGCGCTCGATTTGCGTGCGCATGTCGGTCATAAATTCACCGGCCGGATAAGTCACCACGTTAGGTGCAATTTCTCCGACGGCTCTCGAAAGCAGTTGCAACGTCGAATTCAAGCCTGAGACGAAGTCACGCAGGCGCTTAATCTCACTTGTCAGTTCCTGATCCTGTGTCAGTTCGCCGATGTAAGCCGACTGCAGCTCGATCGCGTTCAAATCATTGCGCAAATCGTGACTGAGTTGTCGGACAAAACGAACCGTGTCGCTCCACGGCACCGTCAGGGAGTCCGTTAGAGCTTTCGAAGTTTTGCCCGCCATAACTGCACAATTACTCGGATTCTCCGAGCGAAAACCGATCATCCGCGGGTGCATCCCCGGCCGCGACTTTGATCCGTGGATCGTTGCTCGCCAGATGCCGTAACAAGTGAAAAACGTCCTCCGGGTCGGCATCGACTGAGCGCGCGATTTCTTCTGCAGTTTTCTCTTCACCGGAAAGCTCCTCGCGCACTCGCTTCTGAAGCTGCAACAGTCTACTCGCCGCTTTCTTGCCCGCTTCGACCCCGGGCTGATCGTACGCATTGATATTAACCAGCGAGCCGTAAAAACCGACTGCTCGTTCATACAGCGCGATCAGCGCTCCAATGTAAAATGCGTTCACCTCGGGAATGCTCATGGTAATTGATTCCCGTCCCTTCTCGTACAACGCGCTGCGGGTCCCGCGCAGAAATCCCTCGAGATAATCGCCGCTCGTAATGCCATCCTCCACTTCAAACCGCGCACCGCGACGATCGTTGCGCACTTCCACAAATGTCACAAAAAAATTCAGGACGCCGTCGCGCAACTGTTGCAGGTATGAATGCTGGTCGGTTGAGCCTTTATTCCCGTACACGGCAATGCCCTGATGCACAATTTCGCCCGCCACATTCTTTGCTTTGCCTAACGATTCCATCACGAGTTGCTGGAGATATTTGGTGAACAGCGCCAGCCGATCTTTGTATGGGAGAACGACCATGTCCTTCTCGCCTTTTCCGTTGCCGGCGTAATACCACATGAGAGCGAGAAGCATGGCGGCATTTTGCGCGATGTCGGGTACGCGGGTGCGTTCGTCCGTGGCCGCGGCGCCGGCGAGGAAAGCATCGATATCAAAGCCTTGCAGCGCCATCGGTAGCAGCCCAACCGCGCTCATCACTGAGGTGCGTCCGCCAATCCAATCAGGCATTGGGAAACGCGCGAGCCAGCCATGCGCTTCGGCATGTTTGTCCAACTCGCTTCCAACGCCGGTCACCGCGACAGCGTGCCTGGCGAACTGAAGTCCTTTCGCGGCGAACTTCGCTTCCGCCTCGAGCATTCCGTTCCGTGTCTCTTTCGTCCCGCCGGATTTTGAGACAACAATGACGAGCGTTTGCGAGAGTCCCTCTCCTATCCTGTCAAACACGAGATCAAAACCTTCAGGGTCGGTGCTGTCCAAGAAAAAGATGTCCATTGGATCGGCTGGCGAGCCGAGCGCGGCTGACACGAATTGCGGCCCTAGCGCCGAGCCGCCAATCCCAATGTGCAGCACATGCTTGAAGCGCGTTCCGTTTTCCGCGGTGATTTTTCCGGCGTGAACATCTCTGTCGAATGCCTTGACGCGCCGGATCGCGTCTTCAATTTCCGACCGGATTTCCGGTATCGGCGCAAGTGCAGGATTCCTCAGCCAGTAATGACCAACCAATCGCTTCTCCGTGGGATTAGCGATTGCTCCCGCCTCCAATTCTCGCATCGCCGCAAACGCATGCTCGATTTGCGGCCGCATTTTCTCGAACAGATCGTCCGGAAATTTCATCCGGCTGATGTCGAGAGAAAAGCCGAGCTCACGATATTCCAGGAAATACCGTTGAAATCGCTGCCAGAGTGATGAAGAGGCCATGCGGTGAGAATACCCAAGTGAAATTCGATTGCGGCGTCAAGTCGCGACAATAACTTCGTCTTCCATCATTAGTGTCCCCACCTGGAAACAAATGCCGATTTTTTGCCGGTCAGATCGCGCCCGGGCTTGCGGCAATCATTTTGTTCGCTCCTGAACGGGTCCTCATTCATCTCGGACAGCCCACCATCGGCGCGCCGAATGCCCAACGAACATCCGAAAAAGTGTCGACGCTGAAGAAAGTTCCTTAGCTCGAGGGGTTCTTTACAGCCACTCTTGTCGCGGGCTGACCCGTCTCAATGTGCGCTTCTACTCTCTGAATTTGCGCGGCCTGCTCTTTGAGCTGCGTTCTGAGAACTCCGATGTCTTTCCTCAGTTCGCTGATCGTGGCCTCCTGCCGGGCAGCGTCGGATCTTAGTTGCTCGATTGTCCTGTGCTCCTTGAGAAACTCATTGAGCAACATCGCGTTGACCATTTCGTAGCGCACGCTTTCCACTTGGCCTTTGTCATTGCGATACACCAGAGCAGGATCCACTTTTTCCACCTCCTCGGCGATCAGGCCAAAACCGAGCGCCTGAGTCGGGTCA
>Ga0137374_10003221_pt1 | contig 19259 bp, 24 predicted proteins | sample SagtaG_20_FD_104811 | JGI IMG/M metagenome (GOLD analysis project Ga0137374, IMG submission 104811) | Vadose zone soil microbial communities from Sagehorn Ranch, Mendocino, California, USA - Sage1_R_100_16 metaG | ecosystem: Environmental > Terrestrial > Soil > Vadose zone | place: USA...
CCCCTCGTGCACCGACACTCGTCGAGCCAGCTCTCTCTACCGTTCGCGCGCTGACCTTGAGCCCTTCGCGCTTGATGGCTCGCTCGAAAACGCCGAGCGCTGGCCGGCTTCCGTTCGCCGCATAGGTTCGGAGCCACAATCGGCTGGACCCAAGGGCTCGTCTGCCATTCTTGTCGGCTCGCAATCTCCGGCACATGCCGTCTCGTTCAAGCGCCGCGCCCCTCATTCTGCTTCATTGGCCGATTTTCCCACTTCGATTGCCTTTGGCGCTCGATTGCCTTTGGCGCCGCTATCGGTCAGTCCATCCGATGGCCACGGCCTCCTCGAAGGGCACCCAGTGGTCTGGAAGCCCGCGATCTTCATGGACAGGAAAGTCGAGTTGCAGGCCCGCGCAACCAACGAAGTTCGAAACTTAGGACGCCCTCTCCAACTTCGAGTTGGCGTCCGTTGACACCAGGTTGACATGAGCCTCTCGCTCGTGAGGAGCGAGAGGCGGTTTGAGCGCTTCGACCAGACGTTTCTGAGCGCCCGAGCCGAGGTGCGAGTACTTGTGCGTGCTCTGCTCGGAGAGATGCCCGAGCCGAGCCTGCACTGCCTTGACCGACGTGCCGCCTGTAACCGCTTGGCTCGCCACCGAATGCCGACCCACCTTGTGGTGCCTGAGCAAACGGAGTCCGAGCTTGCGCTGCACGAGCTGGAGCGGCCTCACGTGGCTGTCGATGTAACGCGGGAACTTGCCGGTCTTCGAGAAGAGAAACTCTCGACCGGCGTAGCCAGCGCGTATGTGCCAATCGACCGCTGCCAAAATATCCGGCGTGAGGTCGAGCACGTACGCCTCGTCGTTCTTGCGTGAGACGAGCTTGGCATCGCGTTCCTTCGTTCCGCGCTGCACGGCTTGATCGACGACGAGCTGAGAAGGCTCGCGTCGGATCTGACGTCGCGCAAGGCCGTACACCTCTCCCGCGCGCAAGCCGAGGCGCATCGTGAGGTAGTAGAAGAGGTACCACTGCGGCTCGAGTCGAAACATGCCCTCGAGCAGTTGGTCCCGCTCCTTTTCGGTGTACCAGTCCACGTGTGGCTTCGGCACCGACTCCATGGGGATGTACGGCACGCTCTTCAGCTTGCCGCGCTTCCACAAGAATCGGAGTACCGCCCGAATCAGAATGAGATGCTGGTTGATCGACTTCGGTCCGAGATGTTTGGGAAGCTTCGACTTCAGGCCATCGAGGGCCGAGGTGTCCACCTCTTCGATGAAGAGATGTCCAAGCTCGGGCTCGATCCGCTTCCAGAGATGCTCGTACGCATCCCGGCCGCGGTCCTTCATTCGAGTCGCTTCCATGTACTGCGTGTACCCTTCCCGGAACGAGAGCTTCCGCGTCCCGGAGAGAAGCGCTTCGCGTGCGCTCTTCTCCGCGAGCAGGGCTTCGGCTTTCGTCGCGTAACCTCCTTGTCGTTGCCGCGCGAAGCCCGGAAGCTTGAAGTCGTACTGCCACGGGCGAACAAACGAATTGAAGAGCTTGCGCTGGAGCTCGAGGCGGCGAGACAAAAGGTCGCGGAACTCGAAGTTGTCCTTAGAACTGGGGTGGAACGGGAACACCGGTGAAGACGCTTCCGCGCTCGAAAACCCCGGAAGGAAACAACTGCGTCCCAGTCTGCACTCGTCTGGTGTGTGACGGACCCAACAAGTGCTGCGGGTACGGTGTCTTCAAGAACAGAATGGCTGGGCTTCGGTTGGCGGCCGCCGATCCGCCACGGCGGCGCCGGGGTCGTTCAGGTCGCGTAGGTGGGGAATTCCGCAGGGTTACCTGGTGGCACTCGGTGGGCTCTTCCGGCGAGGTCATGGCGCAACGGTGGTTCATCGGGCGACGAGCACACGAATAGCTTTCGTCTTGGAGCACTGGCAGAGTCCCCGTTTCGGCCATTCTTCCCAGCAAAAAACGCACACCATCTTGCCCTTCCAAGGGTAGGGCTTGGCTCATTGGCGAAGCGTGTCGGCCACTGCGTCGACACGCTCCACGACTCGCCGATTCTCGCGCGCTACCCGTTCCGCCTCCGAGACGTGACGGTCCAACTCGATCACCGATCCTTTTCGTGCACGTGCCATCGTTCTACCCTCGGAGCGGGCCCCGTCGCACCGGGGCACCGACCCAAGGCAGGATACTACGCTGCCTTGGTCGCAGCGTTCGCCGTGCCCGAATCGTCGGCGCCCGCCGCGGAACTCGTCAGTAGGTGCGGCGCAAACTGCTCCCGCATGCGTCGCGTAAAGTCTTCTCGCCGCTCCTCCGCAGCGCGGTGCGCATCAGCACGATCTCGCAGGGACACGAGCTCTTCAACCCCGCGAGTGACGCTCGCCTCTCGGACGGATTGCAGCAGAGCTTCGAAGCTCGGAGTGCAGGTCAACACGGGGCGGGCGCGACGACTGCGGGAGGGTATTCATCATGATCTTTTGGACGGAGGAAAGGTCCGAAGACTTAGCGTGCACGATCGAAATCCTTCTGAAATTTTCTAGGAGTATTTTACTAGACGGGTCAGAAGTAAAATCCTCACGACGCGCCGTGATACCGTTGGTTCGGTGACCTTGCTGATCGACGAGCCACGAGTGCCTCGGGGCAGGTTTGCAGTGTTTCGTTCCCTGCACGCGGCAGAGGCGTTCCAGCAGGAGATCAACATAGCAATGGGCATCCCAAACGTCGGGGTGTACATGGGCACCGGCATTCACACGCCGCTCGCGCAGGGAGCAACGACGAACTACGATTGCCTCTGGACACATCCCAAACACAAACTTTGGGCGTACGCGATCAATGGAAGCGTCGAGAGTGTCATCCGTCGAAGGTCCTTCCCAATTCAAGACCTCCAGATCGCTACGCTCGACTCCACGTGGGCGGGCGCAGGAAAGGTCATCGCGTCGTGGAGCCTGGCCGAAGCGATGCTTCGCAGATTCCTGCACAGAACCCCGCGCCTACCGCGTCGCAGTGGGCGTGTCGTTGCTGACGTCGGCACACTTGCCAACGTGTCGTTGGCCAATCTTGCAAGCAATACGCTCTCACCGCGCGAATTCGAGGAGGGCGTTGCGCGGATCTTCCTAGCGCGACAGTTCGCAGTGTTCCTCGGTGCGGGCAGCAAAGACGGGGGAGCGGATCTTGTCGCTGCGACAGTGGCCGGACTCACCCCATCGATTTTGCTCGTTCAATGCAAGTGCAACGCAGAGTCGAACCCGGTCGGCGAATCCGTCATCAAAGCTCTGCTAGCGGACGTGGTCCGTTTCAACGCGACTGCAGGTCTCGTGGTAACGACGTCGCGATTTACCGACGGAGCGAAACGACTCGCGCACGACTACGCGTGGCGGATTTCGCTGTGGGATCGTGGCGAGGTTTCGACGCGGTACGTCGCTCACGTGATCGAGGGGCACGACTGATCGACGATGCCAAGGCGCGGCGATTTGCCACGGCCCAATCCACCGCCAGAAAATTTCACGTTGAAGGTTGGCCAAGTGCGCCTGCACCTTGATACCTTGAACCTCATCGAGCCGAATTGAATGCAAGCCGAAAAAATAGAAAAGAAGCGGGCGTTAGAATTGCTCGAAAAGCAAATCGAGCAAGTAGGGACTGTCAAGGGTGCCAAGGATACGACCGACATTGTGTTTCAGGTCTGGCAACGCGCCACGCGCGTGGCGGTCGAACGAATCTTCGGCGAGAACAGCACTCAAGCTCTTGAATTCTCGCGTGTTGCATTTTCGCCAATGCGCAGGTTAGACAGCGGCAATCCCACTGCGGCTGCGAAGGCCCGAAAGGATGCGCTGCAAACCGGGATGGTCAGCGCCGATCTGCTGCTGCGAGGCATGTCCAGTGAGATCCGGGAATATTGGCCGGACGGACCAAAGCAGGCGCTCCCCGACGCCCCTCATCCGAACGAAGCTGCCCGGAAAATTCTCGCGATTCTCCAGAGACTCTACGACGAGCACATTGGAAAGAGCTGGCACATCGATCCCGGCGCGGACGAGTTTGCAGAGACCGACCTGTCGGAGGAGCAGCAGTTAGCAGCACTCGAGCGCCTGGTCGACAAAGGTCTCGCGCAACACATGGGCCAGAGAAGCTACGCGATTGCGCGACACGCGATCGATGTCGCGGACAACGAGGCAAGGCTAGCAACGCTTTTGCCGATCCCGGAAAGGGCGAAACCTCAAATGGCTCCACAAACAAGGCGGACGTCGCGCAAGATCTTCGTGGTGCACGGTCGCGACGAACAGATAAAACTCGACGTTGTTCGCTTCCTCGAAAAGCTAGCCTTTGACGTGACCCTGTTGAGTGAGCAGGCGAGCAAGGGGCGCACCCTCATCGAGAAGTTCGAAGATCACTCGGAGGACGCCGCGTTCGCCGTGGTGCTGCTCACGCCTGACGACGTCGGGTCACTTGCTGCCGACGGGACCTCGAAGTTGCAACCCCGAGCGCGACAAAACGTTGTGCTTGAATTGGGATACTTCGTCGGGAAGCTCGGCAGAAAGTATGTCTGTCCGATTCGGACCTCCGACGTCGAAACGCCGTCTGATCTGCACGGCCTAGCCTATGTTCAATATGATCCAGCGGGGGCCTGGAAACTCGCGCTCGCCAAAGAGCTCGAAGCGGCCGAGCTGGAATTCGATCACAAGAAGCTTCTTGGCTAGCGGCGGTAGGACGGGAAGGTGCGATGAAGACCGAGCTTCTTTTCGTCGACGATTCGGACGCGACCGCTACGACCGGTGTCCTTGCACTGACCGGCATCCTGGTTGACGTGGCGCAGTACGACACCGTGCGCACCGCGTTCTACCGATCTGTGCAGGATCTCTTTCCTTGCGGGCCGAACGAAATCGACATGGGGCCGCCCGAGTATCACGGGTCCGACCTTTTCAAGAAAGTTCCCGACGCCACCGACGCACATCGTGTCCAAGCGCATCGAGACGTCGTGGAACTGTGCAACCGATTCGAGCTGGATATTCTTCGCGTCGGTTACTCGAATGCGGTCGCAATTGATCGGTTCGCAAGCCCGGGCTGCGCTGCGACGATGTGTTGGGTGGGGATGGTTGAAATGCTTCAAGACCGGCTTGAGGGCGGTGCAATCATCCCGATCATGGATCGCTGCAAAGACCGCGCGGCAGCCAGCATCAGCGGTTCGATGAGGAACGCCACCCTCCTCCGCATGGCCCGGCCGGATGCGATGACCTGGAGGAACACCGAGAACATTCTAGGTGAAGTCTTCTACGCGGACAGCACGTTTTCCCCTCTTGTCCAGATCGCGGACATGATCGGGTACATGCTGCACGCGTGCGACTGCGTCGCACGTTCGATTGCGACCGACTACAAGCGCTCGATCGCAGGCGCTCGCACGGAGCTGAAGGACGCCAGGATAAGAGATAGCGTCTTGGCGATGACGTTCGACAAAGACGGGATGACCTCGGAGAAGGGATGAGCGGAGGGCGGGCAACGTCTCATCGAGCTACCCCGCTCGGCAGTGCGCGTCCGTTCGAGCAAACCGAGCTGCGCTAGAGCCCACCGACCCCCCAGCACGCTCACCCAGCCGCGGTCCCCCATTCTGGAAGAGCGTCGTGCTGCGTCGCACGATGCTCGAGGGGGGGCGTAGTCGGAACCTAACCCGCGGCCGGCGTCGGGAATACCACCCGGCGCCGCCACCGTACGGCGTGATCTGTCCGAATCCCCCAAGAAGGGCCACCCGCGACGTTCCGATCACTCCCCACGCATCGACCGTCTCGCCGTCCGCGTGGCCCCCGAGGATGCAGAGCGAGCCTGCGGCGGACGTGTCTTGCTCCGACCGAGACCGCTTGTTTCGCGAACGCGCCGCAGAAAGTCGGCGCGTTCACCCCATGTCCGGGGTGCGGGTACGCTGCCCTCAACCCGGCCCACCGAACAGCGGATCGAGGCCCCACGACATGTTGAAGTCGAAATCCCAGCCGTAGTTGGCTCGCTCCCCGGCGTACTGAAGATGAGCCCTCAATTCGCCCTTGCAGTACGTGCGTGACACGCCCCCGAGGTCGGTGAACCAATCCTTGAGCGGTCTCTCGCCGCAGGGTGTCCAGCCGTGCCGGGCCAGCTCGTTGTCGTAGTAGCTCCGCAGCTCCGGGTAGCGAGCCGACGTCGTGTAGTTGCCGTCCACGAGAGCCTGTGACGTCTTGTTCGTCCTGCTTAACGCCCCGAGCAATCTCGCGCCCGGCGGCGGCCGGACTTGCTCGTATTCCTGTTCAAGAGCCTTCAGGACTGAGCTGCCGTGGGGCTTCGACATGAGCCGCCCGGCGAACGCCATCGCAAGCCCAAGGACGGCCAGTGCCACGGCCGTGAGCGTGACAACGAGGGCTGCTCTTGCGATGCTGCTCTTCGGTAGCCACACGACTGACCCCTACCGCGCCGGCGTTCTCGCGCCAGTGGCGATCATGAGCGATGCTGCCGTCATCGACCATTTTCGCGGCAGTGGCATCGCCTTCGCCATGACCGACTTGCTACCATGGCCGAGACGAGGCTTGGGCCGGATCTGACCGCACCCTGCGACGAGACCATGCGATGACGAAGGGCATCTTCATCTCGACCGAGAACACCGCCGACGAGCGAGTCGTCCGAGTGATCGATCTGCTCAAGGCGGCGGGACACACGGTCACGACCTCACCGATTAATCCGGCAAACGGCAGCGATCTACGCTGGAAGGACTGGTACGAGCAGGGCTGCCAGACGGCCATCGAGTCGAACAACGTGTTCCTCGCCATCGTGACGCCAGGCTATGACTGCTCGACCTGGATGGCGATCGAGTTCGAGACGGCTTGGAAGGCCAACCAAGCTAGTGGGCGCCCACGACTCTACGTGTTGGGTGCCGAACGTCCCCTCCCAGCGGGATTCCGGCAATACGAGCAAGCAGCGACGCTTCTACCGTTCGACGTGAATGAGGCCGTCGCCTTTCTGCTTGAGCGTTTCAAGCCGGGACTGGAGGGATCGGCCGAAGACGAGGCCCGCGAGCTCTGCACGGTTGGCGGTCTCGTCGATGAGACCAGTGTCTGCTTGGCCGTTTACGGTGAGGACCTTGATCCCGAACGGGTCACAGAGCTGCTGGGACGCCCGCCTATTTCGTCGCATCGTCGGGGAGATCGAGGCCCGAAGAGCCCGTTGTATAAGCGTGGCGGTTGGTTCCTGGAACTACGTGGCGCAGCACCGGAAGGGCCGGAAGAACTCGTTTCGAAGGTCCTTCGTCAGGTCCCCGACGATGAGGCGGTCTGGCGAAAGCTGGGTCAACTCTACGAGGTTCAGCTTCGATTCGCCTTCCATATGACGGGCTCGAACCGAGGCTTCGACTTTCCCGCTGACCTTGTCGGCAAAGTGGCTCATCTGCACGCCAGCCTGGTATTCGACATCTACGCCTACGGGGAGGAGGAGCGATCTTCGTGAATCCTGTGAGCACGGCGATCGAGCGCTACCTTCGTTCTGGAGGGTACGAGCACGACCATTCGGAATGGCCGGGGCAAAACTTCTTGGAGCGCGCGAAAAATGGGCACGATGATTTGCTTCGCGCTCTCGCGGCCGAGGTGAAGAGGCGTTCGGATGGCCGACAGCATGCCGCCGTTCCTGAATTGGATCTCGCCTCGTGGACGCGGTGCAAGCTGACCCCGATGGTGAATGGTTTCTTCCCCGAGGCAGAGCGAGATGCCGTTCTGCAGTTGTTCGAGAAGTCGGTGGTCTTCCTGACGAGCGACAACATCGAGACCGTCCTTCTCGGCCAGACCTGGCTTCACTCGGCATGGGATGTCGCGAACCTGTACCTGTCCTCCGTGGGTGCCGAGCTACTGGGTGAGAATGCCCCGGCCCTGCTCGGGCTGAGCCAGGAAACCACGTGCTATGTGTCCACCGAGTACTTCGTGGATCGTGGGCGAATCGAAGACTTCGTCTTGCATGAAGCTGCGCACGTTTTTCATAACTGCAAAAGACGAACAGCGGGCCTGACCGAGACGAAAAGCAAGGAGTGGCTGTTGGCGCTGGAGTTCCGCAAGCGCGAGACGTTCGCGTACTCCTGCGAGGCGTACGGCTGGATCGTCGAGCATGCTGCCACCAAAGCCGAGCGACTGGCCATGGCCAAGAAGTTCGCGGCCCACGGCTTCGGGCAATGCGACGAGACGATGGACCCGAAGGAGGTAGCGGACATCGTCCAGTTCGCGTGCGAAGCTCGTAACGGCTGGAAGGTCATCTTGAGGCGATGCTCACCCGTGAAGCGCTCCACCCCGCGAGCTGAAGTAGGCGGCTCGGCGGGAATGTGAAGGGAGAGACGTGTTCTTCCTTCGCTGCACCAGGAAACTTCTGGACCGTCTTCCTCGCTCAGTTGCGCCGGCAACAGAGCAAGCGGCCAGCACGACTCGCATGGGCGACTGGACCGGGAACCTGCTTTTCATCGCGCGGCAGCAGGTCGTTCTCGGAGTGAACAACAAGACCTTGCTCCCGGTGCTCCTGCCGATCGCGCCCAACAAGACCTTCCTTCCGCGCTTCACCGAGACAGCAGGTGAGATGCTGATGGTCCTCGGAATCGACCGCCCGAAGGTACTCTCCGAAATGGCAGGCATGAACGAATGCTTCGTGGCGCCGACCAACGATCGCCGCGTGCTCGGAACCATGAACGACTTCGGAAGAATGCTCGAGGACTACTTGGACGGGCGAGCATTGGTCGAAGTCGCGCTTCACCTTGCAGATGCTCCCTGTTCACCCATCGGAATGCGGAATCCGCGAGATGTGACCCGGGATCTCTTTGCGGCTTCAACCCTCCGGTTGGTCAAGGGATAGACCGCAAACTGCCTTTGAGCTCCTGGGCCCGGTCCTCGGCGGTCGCTTCTCCGGCATCCTACCGGGCGAAGGTTGCGACGCCCCTAGGCTCCAGTATCTCGGTCAGTCCGACTTCCGAACCGCTGAGCCCGAGATGTCCCTCTGGCAGGCCTGTGCTGCGCGATTCGCATAACCTTCGGGGTGCACTCGTCCGTGTACCCCGACATAGGCGTCAGGTGCTAGCCTAGGCGGGACGACCATGGTGCAAGAATCCAAGAGTGACCGGCGGGACGTACCGCGATACACACCGCAAGAAGCGGCGCACCATCTGTCCATGCCGCCGGCAACGGTGCGCGCCTGGTCGGTCGGCTATCGCTATGGGGCGAGCGGCAAGGAAGCGCGACGGTTTCAGCCGCTGATCACGCTGGCGACGAGATCTCCGTTGGCCCTTTCATTTTGGAATCTGGTGGAACTATACGTGCTCGCGTCGCTCCGCAGGCGTTACGAGGTACCGATGCCGAAAGTCAGGTCCGCGCTTCGGTACACCGCTCGCGAGCTGGGTGCTCAGCGACCGCTGATCGAGGAGACGTTCTACACCGACGGGATCGATATCTTCGTCGAGAAGTTCAGTACGCTGATCGATGCGACGGACGGGCAAACGGTGATGAAGAGCGTTCTCGTGCATTCTTTGGAGCGGGTGGACCGCGGCACCGATGGGCGAGTCCTGCGACTCTATCCCTGGCTGCTAGACCCCCAGGAGCCGCGCGCGTTCGAGGTCGACCCCGAGCGTGCGTTCGGGCGCCTCGTCCTCGCTGGCACGGGTATCCCGACGGAAATCATCGCCGAACGCTTTCGAGCGGGTGAGACGATCGACTCGCTAGCTACGGATTTCGGCATGCAAAAGGATCGCATCGAGCAGGCGCTTCGATGGGAGCAGCGCGCCCCGAGTGCCGCCTGAGGAGCCTGTCTTCTTCGTCGATCGGTGCCTCGGTGCGCGGACTGTCCCCGAGGCCCTGCGAGCGGCGGGCGCTCGAGTCGAAGTCCACGCGGCTCACTTCGCAGACGACGCGCCCGACCCGCAAATTCTGAGGGTCGTACTCCATGGACAGCGCCGTGGCGGCGTACGGCGGTGAAGCACTTCGATTCCTCCATGACATGGAGATGACCTTGTCGGAAACCGCAGGCGTCGAACTAGTCGTTTTCGTGGGGCTTCAGGCCTCGGGCAAGACGACTTTCTTTCGTCATCGATTCGCAGAGTCACACGTGCACGTGAGCAAGGACTTGTTCCCGAATGCGCGCAGTCGGGAGCGAAGGCAAAATCGGCTCGTTCGCGAAGCGCTCGAAGCTGGGAAAAGCGTTGTCCTGGACAACACAAATCCAGGTCGGCAGTTGAGGGCGCCCGCGATCGCGATCGCCCGGTCCTGCGGGGCGAAGGTCGTCGGCTTCTATTTCGAGTCTCGCCTCGCGCTGTCCATGGATCGGAACAGTCGACGATTGGGTCCGACCAACGTGCCAGAGGTCGCCCTCCGAGCGACGGCTTCGCAGCTTGAGCGACCAACGAGAGATGAGGGGTTTGCGGAGCTATGGTACGTGTCTATCCGCGACGGAGAGTTCGTCGTGCAAGCTTGGAACGAAACCGATGAAGGCGGATGATCTCGAAGCGAAAATGAGGGCAGGCGAGTGCTACCACTCCCTTCGCGTTCCGCCGGGAGTGTTCATCGTTATCCGCGCGGATGGTCGATCGTTCTCGCGCCTGACCGAGCGATTGGTCGAGAAGCCGTTCGACCGGACGTTCCACGAGTGGATGATCAAGGCGGCGGAGGGTTTGCTGACTACTTTGCACGCCGCGTACGCCTACACGGAGAGCGACGAGATCTCAGTCCTCTTGCCTCGCGACACGGAGCTTTTTGACCGTGAGGTCGAGAAGCTCGTGTCCATCAGCGCTGCGCGTGCAAGTGCGATCCTTTCGTTACGTTGTGGAGAAGCTGTCGAATTCGATTCCCGCATTTGGGTGGGGGCCCAAATGCGGGACGTTGTGGACTATTTTCGATGGCGACAGGCCGACGCGACTCGTTGCGCACTAAACGGGTGGTGTTATTGGACTCTCCGAGGCGCGGGAAGGAATGTGAAGGACGCCACCCGAAGCCTCGAAGGGGCAACGGTTTCCGCCAAGAACGAGCTGCTCTTTTCGCACGGGGTCAATTTCAACGAAGTCCCGTTGTGGCAACGGCGCGGAACGGGCATCTATTGGGAGCAATTCGAAAAGGCGGGCTTCAATCCGAAAACAGGAAAGGCGGTGCGGGCAACCCGCAGACGAATTGTCGTCAACGAGGAACTACCCATGAAGGAACGGTACGCCGCTTTCGTCGAGGCGCTCGTCGGAGAGCACGGCGAGGACGACACCACACCGAGCGGCGCCAACGGTTCGAAATGAACCGGCGGCTGCCGGACCGAATCCGTCGGAGACACGGGTTTGAGAGCTCCATCAAGAACACCGGGCCGTTCTACCGGTCGCAGTCGGCGGTATGCGGGTCGTACGTCGGATCGATCACATGACAGCAACCATCCAGTATCGTGTCGGTGATGCAAACCGAGCCGATCGGTATCGGATCGCGCATCATCGTCCACGCCTGCAACGACATCGGTGGTTGGGGCACGGGCTCCGCCGAGGCGGCATAAGGCGGTCGTGATCCCGCGGCGAGATTGCGTCGAGCCGCGGCGCGTCCAAGACGGGCGTGGCGCCGGCCCCTCTCGATCTTGAGGCTGCGGAAGGGTTGGCTAAGCTTCGCAAGTTGACGAGAATCGTTCGCGTCGCCAGGACCACATGATCAAGCCGTCCGCAGCCGCCATCGTCGAACTTCATAAGATGGTTGCCCTTCCTACGCCATCGTTCATGGACCGCCTGTCAGGACGCGCGGGCTTGGTCATGAACTCGCCCATTCCCGCTGAGCGTACTCCGCTGGAGGTCGCCCTCGATGCCCTCGTGCAAATAGCTGATTGGCGGGCGATCCCGTATCTTACGTGGCTCTTGGCTGTCGACGACACACGGCGCATGGCCTTGAGGGCCATTCGTGCGCTGATGCCGCGGGACTGCGACGCGCTCCGCCGACTCGATGAAGGCGTGCGCGAAGCGGGCTACACTTGCCCGGGATGGTGGCCGCAGGGTAAGCCCTTTCCGTGGCCACGTCGGTTGGACGATCGATATGCTTTGGCGGTCGTGCATGAAGCCGTTGGAGATGCAGTCGTTGCGGGGTTCCTGAGCTTCTCACCGAACGGGCATGCTCGAGAAGCAGCTGTTCGCGCTCTTGCAGCGTGCAACGACGGTCGCGAGGTCCCGTTTCTCCTGCTCCGCATCAACGACTGGGTGGAACCTGTGTCTCGGTATGCGCTAAGCGCCTCCTCGGCACGATTGCGGTCCGGGTACGAACGGCACTTCGCGAGTTCATTGCCGTTAGTCGCGCGTCTTCGCCAGCAGAGACGCTGGGATCACATCGCATTCGTCGACCTTGTGGAGCGCTTCCTCTCGGAAACCGACGACGGTCGCCGAGCGGTTCTGGACGGATTCCAAGGCGATCTACTTTTGCGCAGGGTAGGGGCCGACCTTGTTTCTCGGCGCTTTCCAGGAGGCGCGCAACTGGTTGAGCAGCTTTTCGGACTCCTGGACGATGGGGATTCAGTCGTCCGCTCTCGCATGGTGGACGCGGTCGCCCGGCTCGCATCGGACAGCGAGGTGCAGCGGTTGATTCAGCGGACAATCGGTGACCACTCGGCTTCCATTCGACGCCGAGCTTTCGCTGTCGCCGAGGCTCGCATGCCCGCCCTTGCCGACGAACTCGCGCTTCAGCTCATTTTCGACCGCAACGCCTGGCTTCGCGAGTTCGCCCGGCAACGTCTGCAGAAGCTAGGCGTTGCCGATTTCGCCGACCGGTATCGAAATGCCATCACGTCGGGTGTCGAGATCGAAGGCGCCCTTCTTGGTCTGATGGAGACGGGCTCTCAGAAGGACGCGCCATTGGTCGCGCCGCTCGTCGACATGGGATCGTCTCGCGTGCGGAGGGCTGCTCTCCGAGCAGCGACTTCCCTGGATTCGGAGAAGGCGGGCAGCATACTCGTCAAAGCCGTCGCCTCTCCGCGGCCGGGCCTATCGCACGCGGCTGCAGTTGGGGTCGTGAACGGCCGAGCGTTTGTGCCCGCCGAAGAACTTGACCGACTTCTCGGTGCCGGTGAACCTCACGTGCGTCGCAACGTGCTTCGGGTCCTTGCCGCTCGCGACCCCTGGACGGCGCTGGTCGGAGCATTGCGGCTGCGTTCCGACCGAGACGAGCAGGTTGTGCACGCCGCGCACCTCGTTCTGGAAAAATGGCGGAGGCTACCCGTGGCGCTCTATGTCCAGCCTTCATCCGGGCAGCGATCGGAGATCACCCGAATGATCACCGATCTCGACGACTTCCCGGAAGTTCGGACTACCCTGGAGCAACTCCTCCATGCCTGACGCAACGAACAGCATGATCGTGATGCAGCAAATCACGACGATTTGGTCGAAGAGTGCGCGCGGCGCTCAAGGCCGAGAGGTCCGGGCCCGCTTGCCCCAGTGGTACCCGTTGCCCGATGCCGCGCTTGTATCCCGCGCGAGCAGGGTCGGGCATTTGGTTCAGCGCAGAGAACCTGACTACGCCACGACGGAGTCCGTTGAGACGACGTCCGGCGACTCCACCGGGCCCCAGCATCGCAGCGTGGCAGCGGTGACCGATGGTGACGGGATCGCGGTTGTCTTCGAGTGGCCGGGCGACTGCGGCGTTCCGGCTCGACATCAACGTCGCATCGTACTGCGGTCCGGATCTTGGGCTCGGGTGTATTACAACGGACGCTTCATTGGTCACGAGCACAGCTGGTACGAAGACAAGATCGTGAACGTTGCTTTCGGCATCCTTCCGATTCGCGATCTCTTTCAGGCGCCGCCGACAGCGGAGCTCGAGTGCCGAGTCGACCTCTGGTGACGGGGCAAGGGGTCGCCAAAGAAAATGCTAAGCCAGCTCGCCCGCCGCAACCTTCGATGTCCTTCTTGATCGGACCGACTACATGACATCGACCATCGAATACGTCGCCGGCGATGCGACGGCGCCGATTGGAACCGGATCGCGCATCATCGTCCACGTCTGCAACGACGTTGGCGGGTGGGGTGCCGGATTCGTGCTCGCGATCTCGAGGCGGTGGTCGCTTCCTGAGTCCGAATATCGACGGTGGCATGCCGATCGCGAACGTAACGGTTTCGGGCTCGGCGAGGTTCAACTCGTTCAAGTGGAAACAGAACTCTTCGTTGCGAATCTGATAGGGCAGCACGGAATCCGCAGGAGCGGCCTTCAGCCACCGATCCGTTACGACGCCGTGAGTGCGGGTCTGGCCAAAGTCCGGACGTATGCCATCACCCGCAGGGCAACGGTGCACATGCCCCGAATCGGTTGTGGACTGGCGGGCGGCAAATGGGAAGAAGTGGAGCCTATTGTCGAGCAGCAGCTCACGTCACATGGCGTGAACGTGACCATCTATGACTTCGTGACGGGCACGAAGAGAGACTCCAGATGAAACTCGACAAGCCGTCTGGGTACCACCGAACGCATTGCGGCTCTCGCGTTCGGCAAATCCTTGCCGTTCAGAAAAGTGGCTCGCCCAATATCGTTGCTCGGTGTGGCTCGTGAATCCGGTGAGGATGGCTATCGAGCGCTACCTTCGTTCGGGAGGGTACGAGCACGACCATCCGGAATGGCCGGGCCAAAACTTCTTGGAACGCGCCAGGAACGGGCACGACGATCTGCTTCGCGCTCTGGTCGCCGAGGTGAAGAACCGCTCGCAGGGTCGAGCGCATGCTGTCGTTCCTCAGATGGATCGCACCGCGTGGACCCGGCGCAAGCTGACGCCGATGGTTCATGGCTTCTTTCCCGAGCTAGAACGAGATGCCGTTCTGCGGTTGTTCGAGAAGTCGGTCGTCTTTCTCGCGAGCGACAACATCGAGGCCATCCTTCTCAGCCAGAGTTGGCTTCACACGGCATGGAATCTGGCGAACCTGTACCTGTCCTCCGTGGATGCCGACCTACTGGGTGAGAGTGCGCCGGCCCTGCTCGGACTGAGCGAGGAAACCACATGCTACGTGTCCACCGAGTACTTCGTCGATCGTGGTCGAATCGAAGACTTCGTCTTGCACGAAGCCGCGCACGTTTTTCACAACTGCAAGAGGCGAACAGCGGGCCTGACCGAGACGAAACGCAAGGAATGGCTGCTGGAGCTCGAGTTCCGCAAACGCGAGACGTTCGCCTATTCCTGCGAGGCGTACGGCTGGATCGTCGAGCATGCCGGCTCCAAGGCCGACCGACTGGCTATGGCCAGGCAGTTCGCGGTCAACGGATTTGGAGAATGCGACGAGACGATGGACCCCAAGGAGGTAGCAGACATCGTCCAAGCCGCGTGCGAGGCTCGTAACGGCTGGAAGGTCGTCTCGGGGCGATGCTCTCCCGCCAAGCGCAACGCCCGACGTGAAACGGGCGGCGTGCCGGGAATGTGAACGGGAAACATGTTCGTTTTTCGCTGCACCAGGAAACTTCTTCATCGTCTCCCCCAGTCGGTTGCGCAGGCAACGGAGCAAGCGACGAGCACGACCCGGATGGGCGACTGGACAGGAAATCTGCTTTTCCTCGCGCGGCAGCAGCTCGTTCTCGGAGTGAACAACAAGACCTTGCTTCCGGTGCTCCTGCCGAGCGCGCCCAACAAGACTTTGTTCCCCCGCTTCACCGAGGCAGCGGGTGAGATGCTGATGGCCCTCGGAATCGACCGTCCGAAGGCGCTTTCCGAGATGGCGGCCATGAACGAATGCTGCGTGGCCCCGACGAACGATCGCCGTGTGCTTGGAACGATGAACGACTTCGGACGAATGCTCGAGGGATATTTGGACGGACGACCATTGCCCGAGGTGGCGCTTCATCTTGCAGAAGCTCCTTGTTCGCCTATCGGTATGCGGAATCCGCGAGATGTGACCCGAGAGCTCTTTGCGTCTCCGGTTCTTCGGTTGGTGAAGGGATGACGCGGCTCCTTGCGGTGTCCACCGCCGGACATTCGCGCAGTCTGCCCATCGAGCCAAGCGCGGACTGGGCGGCTGTAAATAGACTGTTGTTGCGGATTTCTGCGCATCGACTCATGCTGCCGCCATGAGTGGCGGTGACAAACTTCGTCTGAACGAGCTTCAGCGCTTCCGCAAGGCTTCGACCCGTCTTGCGCTGGAGGCGCACAGCCACTGTGAAGTCCCCGCCGGCTGCGGCGGGGTCGTCCTCCGCTGGAGGCGCACGGGGGCGCCGATCGGGCTTTCGTTCTTCAAGTACGTTGCGGGCACAGCAGACGAATTCTGCATCGATGGTCGGCCTCTGGACGAGCAACGGACGCAAGTGGAGCCCGGTGAGCATGTGCTCTCGTTCGTCGTCGCTCATCCTGGGAGCGAGGGTTTCATCCTACTAAGGGTCAGCCTGAGCCCCGAGATCGTGACGGCGCGTATGCCGACGGCGGTCTCGATCGCTGACGGGCGGTGGCGCGCCTCATTGACGTTACCTCCGGAGGCGTGGCGGACGACAGGGTTCGACGAAGCGGGGTTCGTAGATTTGGTCGAAAAGGCGGTTCCCCAGCCCGATGACAGACGCAAATGGACCTGGGAGTTTCTTCAAAAGGAAGCCAAGGGTCTGGGCCTTCCACCATCCTCGGAGCGGCAGCCGAAGGGATGGTTATCGTCCTGGCGTCAGCCGAAGATCGAGCGGGTGTGGGTTCGCTGGCGGTTCCGAGTCGATCACGAGGGCTTTGGATGAACGACCGTCCATCACTCGTGCTGGTCCCGCAGTACTTCGGAGCGCTCCTGTTCGACCGCCGAACATCTCGCTACATGCCATTCGATCGGGCGGCGACCCGCGTACTTCAGGCGATGATCGAGCATTCGGCCGATGACGTGATCGGCGACACCCGTCCCGAGAACCGTGATTCGGTCGAGGGATTAGCGGAGCACCTCGCGACCCGCGGCTTACTCCGCCTCGATGGCCGGCTCGCAGCGGCGCGAATCGATCGCGAACCCCCGCCGGACCATCTTCTCGGGCCGCTGGCCGTACACGTCGAGGTGATTGGCGCGTGTAACCTGACGTGCTCGCATTGTTTTGCCGGGGAGCTTCCCCGCAACCACGACCCGCTCTCGCTCGTTGAAATCGATCGGCTATTTGCCGAGCTGGCGAGCATCGGAAGCTTCCGCCTCGGCGTAACCGGCGGAGAGCCACTCCTGCGAAAAGATCTGTTCGACATCCTCGACGCGGCGACCGGTCACGGGCTTCATCCGTGCGTGACGACCAATGCTCTACTCATCGACAAGCACGCGGCTCGGGAGCTCGGCCGGCGCGAGCTCGTGTGGCTGAACGTCTCACTCGAGGGAGCTCGTGCCGAAACGAACGATACGATCCGCGGCGCCGGCGTGTTCGATCGCGTTCTCGAAAAGCTGGAGCTGCTCGGAAAGCACGCGCGCTTCACGCTTGCGTTCACACTCACTCGGAACAACGTCGATGAGGTTGAGGCTTGCGTCGCGCTCGCGCGCTCCGTCGGTGCCCACACGGCTGTCTTCAGGCCGCTTTACCCTGTTGGTACCGCTGTCAATTTCCCGGCGCTGATGCCCACCTTCGATCGTTACGTCGAGGCCCTCGCACGCGTCGAGCGCGCCGACGCCGATGGTGACGTATTCGCGATCGATCCTTTCAGTCCGTCGGCTCGCGAGGATTTGCGCGGCGTGGTAACGCCAGGGCCGAGCTGCGGCGCGGCCACCACGGTCGCTTCAGTTTCCGTTCAGCAATTTCGCGGGGCTCCGCCCGCCCCGAGACGACGTGAAACTTGAGTATCGTTTTCCCGAGCGGTTCCATCCCACGGAGACCTCGGTGCACCGAGACCGACCACCCAGTGGTGACTTGTTCCCGTCGTTCAGCCTGGTTTGGGGAGTACGCGATACCGCGAGTGGTGGCACCGGCGTCGTCGGTGACCCCGTTTAGGAGAATGCAGCCAAGCGACTCCCTGTGCCCGAGGTCTCACCTACGGAGAGGAGCTCGACATGGCGAAAAAAGGACGAGATGGTGGATCGTTGCCGATTCTGAAAGCAAGCGCAGCGGGGATTGACATCGGCAGTGCCGAACACTGGGTGGCTGTCCCTATCGATTGTGCCGACGAGCACGTGCGTTCGTTCTCTGCGCTTACTCACGGCCTCCATGAGGTCGCAGACTGGCTGCAGGCTTGCGGCATTCAGACGGTCGCGATGGAGGCGACCGGGGTTTACTGGGTACCGCTGTACGAGATTCTCGAGGAACGCGGAATCGAGGTGTGTTTGGTCAATGCGCACCACGTCCACAATGTTCCTGGACGAAAGAGCGACGTACTGGACTGTCAGTGGCTGCAACAGTTGCACTCGTATGGCCTGCTACGCGCCAGCTTTCGGCCCAGCGCCGACTTCGTCGCGCTTCGTACGTATCTTCGACACCGCGAGTCCCTTCTGCGCTCCAATGCACGCTTCATTCAGCAGATGCAGAAGTCGATGACGCTGATGAACATCAAATTGGATCGCGTCGTAACTGACGTTGCCGGCGATACCAGCATGCGCATCATCCGCGACATTGTTGCCGGACAGCGCGATCCAGTTTTACTCGCACGCCATCGTGACCCCCGATGCAAGGCCAGCGAAGCGGAGCTTGCCGACTCTCTTCGCGGTGAATATCGCGCGGATCTCCTGTTCACGCTGCGCCACGGTCTCGAGCTCTATGATGCGCATCAGCAGCGGCTGGTCGAATGTGACGTCGAGATTCAGAACCTCGTCGACGCGATCGCCGTCAACATGCCAGCCGTGGAACCACCAAGGACCGCCACCAAAGTACGCCGTGACCGACGGCGAGATCCGAAGCTCAACGTTCACGCTTCGCTCCATCGAATCGCCGGCGGCGTGGATCTATACCAGGTTGCTGGCATCGCCGAGATAACGGCGGTTCAGCTCATCGCCGAAATCGGCACAGACATGACGGCCTGGCCGACGGCCAAACACTTCGCATCGTGGACGACTCTCGCGCCAGGTTGTCGCATCACAGGGGGGAAGAGGTACCGACCCAAACGTCCTCATTCCGCTCATCGTGTTGCGCAGATCCTTCGCATGGCGGCCGTCTCGGCTGGCCGAACGCAGTCTGCGATCGGCGCGTTTTATCGTCGACTATCCGCTCGCATCGGCAAGGCCAAGGCCATCGTCGCGACCGCTGCAAAGCTAGCTCGAATCATCTATGCCCTGCTCAAGAACGGCACTCGCTTTGAAGAGACGGGCGCCGACGCGTACGAGCAGCATTACCGCGACCGAGTCCTTCGCAACCTCAAGCGAAAAGCCCACGCCCTTGGTTTCGACCTCGTGGAAAAACCCGCACTTGCGGAATCAGTTTCTTAGGAGGG
>Ga0137374_10003238_pt1 | contig 19239 bp, 18 predicted proteins | sample SagtaG_20_FD_104811 | JGI IMG/M metagenome (GOLD analysis project Ga0137374, IMG submission 104811) | Vadose zone soil microbial communities from Sagehorn Ranch, Mendocino, California, USA - Sage1_R_100_16 metaG | ecosystem: Environmental > Terrestrial > Soil > Vadose zone | place: USA...
AGCTCTCCGGAGAAGGCGAAACGAGGTAAAGATACCCATAGCTCTTGTTGCTCGTGCGTCTCCGCGAGCAGGGCGTCCACATAATCGGTACCAATGGCCGCCTCGAGTGTCGGCAGAGCATCGTAAGATGGCGGCAAGAGCACCACCATCGAAACCTCGTCGTCTTGGTAATTGAGTTCGATGAGGCTGACGTCCTCGCGGTGTGCGACGCGATAAGAGCCAACCTGCCTCATCATCGTGACGTCGACCTGTTCGCCGTTCGCCAATCGAAACGGAGCCGCATGGGTCTGGGCCGGATCGAATTGTCGCGCCCAGTCCCCTTTGAAGTAGATGGCATTGGCGAGCACCAGACGCGTCATGGCGTCGAGGGTGCCTGGAGCGAGCATCTGCGGGATCCTGTCTCTTGTCTGCTCCGCGACCCAATCGTTGATGGTGAGTCGAGCGGCCTCCGCAGCGTTTGCGTAGTCCACTTCCCCGAGCCCGGCTCCGTAGTCGCGCGACGTCAGCGCGAGAAAGTCCGGCTTGAACGGCTCTTGTGCCTGCGCGAAAAGCCGGTTGGCAACATAGAGCTGATATCCGCGCCCGGGATGTTCGCCGCTGAGATCCCGAACGAGTGCTCCGAACCCGCTGTGAAAAGTGGCGTCTCCAGCGGTGCCGATCGCGAGCACGCTGCGCATTTCCGTCGCGGTGTCGCCCGCTGCTCCCGCCCAAGTCATCCCAAACGCCGCCGAGATGCTGAACGGCGAGAAAAAGAGGTTTCCTCCATTGCCCGCGGCCGCACGATAGAGCGACCAAGCAAACGTGTTGTTGCCCCGTACGATGGTGGACAAGTCGGCACTGAGGTCGGTGATGGCGCGTTTGTCGCGCGCTGGCGCCGGTTCGGCGCTGCCGCAACCGAACAATCCCGAGAGCACGATCGTAGCGAGCGCAGCAAACCCACGTACCTGATTTTGTGCAGGGCATTGATTCGACATAAGGGCCTCCCTCCTTTATCGAGCCAGCTCAAATCTTGACGCATCGGCCTGTTGAAAGGGGCCGAGGGCCGCGATCGATTGCCGTCGAATCGACATCGGTCGCGTGAAGTGATCGGGGCCGGCTGCGGACAGGACCCACACGGCAAATTCCTCTGTATCAACATAAAGGGGAATTCCCCAAACATAGCCGGCGGGCGGCGGCGGAACTTCGAGAAACGCCCCGTCGGCAAGCCTACTCAGGACGAGTCGGAAGATGATGGGGTCGGTGCCTCTCCGACCTTCCACGGTCAGAGCAAAACCGCCTCCCACCACACCGGCACCGCCGGTGAGGTAGTTCTGGTAGGCTCGATGGAGCTTGCGTGGCCGGAGAGCGGCGGGCGCGGTAACGAAGGGCGATGTCATGGCCCAGACTTCCGTGAATGGGTCTCCGAGCTCCTTCTTCCAACCGGATCCCTCGAACCAGATCATGTCGGTGCCGTCGGTGTGAACACAGCAGGCGCCTCCCTGGTCGATCGAGGGATACTCGACCAGAGGCTTGGCTCCGTCGGTGGGGTTCCACAACGATGTGCCATAGAAGCGTCCGATCGTGACCGTGTTGAAGAAGATCGTGGACCCCATGGCCTGCATGCCCGTGATGACGCGACCATCGGGCGTGCTCCAGCCTGGGTTCGCCTCGGTCGCAAAACTGAGATCATGCCACTGCATCGCTCGACCGCCTGCAATGGCTACGGCCCACAGGTTGGTCGATACGGTGCGCAGTTCATCAACCGTCATGTCATCGCCATCGAAGACGAGGTGGGGCATCGATTCGCCTGGTTTCATCGTGAACCGCGATCGATGAATCGCAAGCCCGTTGCTCCCGCTTTGGTAGAAGCCTTCTAATAGAACCTCCTCGGGCGACATCGCATCGACAACGAAGGTACATCCGTTCTTCTGACCGAAGAGAATGCCGTCGAACACAACAGTGTTGTCGGGCAGACGCACGATCTTGGACTCCACCTGATCAGTCGCACCCGAATAGTTGTCGAAGGCAATGTAGCGAGCCCCGTCATGAGACGCTGCGAACGCGTGCTTGATGCCGGTCCATGTGTCCGGGTTGGGCACCTCGAACTGCGTGCAGCCTTCTCCGCAAGAGGTCCACGTGGGCGCAGGGTTGGCATGTGTCGGGTCGGGCGACAGCACAATCCGGCATGTCGGAGCGACGGGGGCAAGGGGTACCCAGCCCGGCGGAGCCCCCTCGGGAATACCCACATCCTCGTTTGTCTCGCCCGCCACGTCGGTGGCGGGCGCAGGATGATCCGCTTGTCGGTCGGGGTGGGCAGCCGCTCCGGCATCGAACGCCGCGCCGCCGCCGCCCTCGCCTCCGCCGCATGCGCCCTGCCCCATCGCCGTGGCGACTGCGATGGCAGCCGCCACGGCAAACAAGGCGAGAGCGCTACGTCGTCGGTCCATGTTCAGGGGCACGATACGAGTGTGTCGCTGGCGGGGTCCCCAAAGCAAGTGTCCGTGCCCTCGCCACCATCAATGAAGTTGGTGCCTGGGGCAGCGTTGATGGTATCGTCCCCATCGCCACCGAAGACAACATCGTCGCCTTCGCCCGCAAAGATGGTGTCCCGGCCACTCCCCCCGGAGACGAAGTCATTGCCGCCGCGCGCGTCGATGACGTCGTCGCCATCGAGAGCGAGGATGCAGTCGGCGCCGTCCGTGCCCACGATGACGTCGGAACCGCTCGTCCCTACGATGATGTTCGTGCCGCTCGGACAACACGACGTGCTGTCTCCCAGTAGGGCCGTGACCGATTGGGCCCAGAGACAACCACGACCCAATGAAGTTCCTTCGTCCGTTCTATGGCGTTTGCGCCACAGAACTCTTTACAGCGCCGCAACAGAAAGTCTTCACAGGCTTCCTTTGCGCGTAGCTTGTCGGTTTAGCCGAAATAAAACCTTGTGTGAAGAGCACGTTTGTACTCAATCGTTCAGATTTTTTTGGCTGGGGGAGCTCCTAACCCAAGCAAAAGGACGAACACCGCCTCGGCTCGTCGCGACACGCCGAGCTTGGCGAAGCAGGCAGCAATGCGATTGCGAACGGTGTTCGGCGAAACCTCGAGCAGATGCGCGATCGTCTGGTTCGTCAGACCGCTGCGGAGTGTCGCTTGCGCGCATGCGGGGGCGGTGGCGGCGACTCAGCGAACGGACGTGCGCTGAACCACCGTCATCGCTCCTGTTTTGGCCCCGGCAGCCCCGCTCGCTGCGCGTAGAACGCGAGCACCGTATCGACAAGGATGCGTCCGAGCGCGCCGAGGAACGCTCCGTCTTGCGCAAACCGTCGCCGCCACGAGAAAGGGAACGTCAGAACCCATGAGCGCCACCGCAGGCGGCAGCACGTGCTCGATGAGATTCGCCGCCGTCGAGCACATTCGCCTGCCCATGCAGGATGGACAAAATCCTCTGCCTCGGCAGGAGAATGCCACCAGGCGACTCTCGCCACATGAGCCACGTCGAAGGCGCGCGAAGCCTCGACACAAGAGACCGCAATCAAGATACGCTTCAAGCTCCTTTCTCGCGTGCTTCGGCAGCTTGAACGCGAGCGCCCCTTCATCGACCGCGGCGTACAGGGTCTCGAGATTGTCGCACGACCTCGTATAACGTGCTGCGCTCGGGGCGATGCCGCTCGTACGAGCGCGCGGCTCCATGCGCCAGAGCGGTGACCTCGGTTCGCGCGGATTGCGCCATGCCCCCAAGGCAAGAGCCCACCGCGTGCCATCACGCAACACCGCGCATTTCCGAACGCGCGAGACCCTACCGAACCATCGCCGCCATGGCGGGATTGGCGCCCGCCGCCCTCCTCGCTCGTCGGTCGATCGTCCAGCGCAACCGTTCCTGTTCTTCGTGCACCTGCTTGGCCGGCGGCGTTGCTCAGCCGTCACTCACCAGGTGGATGAACGGGGATGCAACCGAATCCTTCCGAGCGACGAGACCTACGAGACCCTCGGGAGCGTAAGCGCGCTCAGCGCTGTTCGGGTTCCACCGGAGCTTTGGGAGCAACTTCGAGTTCGGCGACCTTCTGTCTCGCCGCCTGCACCTCCGTTGCAAGCTCCGCGATTCGCTTGTTCGCCCGTTCGAGCTCGCCTTTGAGGCGGTTAGCCCTGTTGAAATCCTCGATCGACCGGGCCGAGATCCTGCCGTTCGCTTCGTCCATCGAGCGAATGAGGACCCTCAACGATTCGCCTGTGAGTTGGACGCCTTCCTGGCAAAGGCCGAGCGCTTGGATCTGGCGGCAGTGTTCCGCCGAAACCCCTTGGCCTTGCGCAGCGCCGGGTGATAGCGGTGGTTGAAACCGACTCGCACAAGGGCACCCGTCTTTGCCGCAGCAGCAATGACCGGTTCGAGCTCAGCCGCGCGCCGTGCTGCAGGCTTCTCGATCAGGACGTGCTTTCCTGCGAGAGCCGCGGCGTGCGCGACTTCTGGTAATGCCACGTGTGTCGTCGATACGATGACGATGTCGACGTCGGGCCGCCCGATCAGATCTTCCCAGACCGCAACCGGCTCGGCTCCCGGCCACTCTTGAGCCAATGCCACAGCTCGACTGAAATCAGAATCAGCACACGCGACGAGCCGGCCCTCACGGATCGATCGCGCTCGTTTCTTACCGATGAGCCCACATCCCACGATACCGATACGCATTTCCATCGTGCCCGCCTTGTCGAGCGACGCTTCAGTGCCTATCCTCGACACACCAACGGTTCTGATCGATGAACTGAACGGTGCGCACGACGGCTTCGCGAATCGTGAGCTTGGGTCGCCATCCAAGGCTGCGGATGCGCGAGCAGTCGAGTAAGATGAACGGGCTGTCACCGATCCAACCGTGCTCACCGCCGGCGTAACGGCGCGTCGGCGACAAATTCAGAGTCTCCGAGATCCAGCTGATTGAATCATCGACTTCACAAAATTCGTCGGTGCCTAGATTGAAGATGCTGATCTTCTCGCGAACTTCGAGCGCCAGCAGGATCGCGTCGAGGCAATCCTGGACATAGAGGTAGGACTTGCTTTGCTTGCCGTTGCCGAGGATATCGAGGTACTCGGGATGGACGGCGAGCTGTTTGTGGAAATCGATGATGTGGCCGTGCGTGTAACGCTCGCCGAGTATCGATACGAATCGGAAAATGTACCCCTGAAACCCGAAGCCCTCGCAGTAAGCGTGCAGAAAACCTTCGGCAGCGACCTTCGACGCCGCATAGAGCGAAGTTTGGATGGGAAAGGGGGCACACTCCGGAGTCGGGAAAACATCAGGTTCACCGTAGACCGAACCAGAGGACGCCATCGCAATGCGGTTGATCCCGTTTTTTCGCATTGCTTCGAGCACGTTCAAGGTTGCCACCGTATTTAGCTCGAGATCTTTGCGGGGATGCGCCAGCCCGAACCGGACGTCGGCGTTCGCTGCGAGGTGAACTACCAAATCACAGCCGATCATGGCCTTCGCGAGAGCTTGCTCATCGCGGATATCTCCCTTGATCAACGCGAAGCCCGGGTTCTTCCGCGCCTCGGCAAGAAACATTTCGCGCCCCGTCGAAAGGTTATCGAAGCCCACCACCGAGTGACCAAGCCCGAGCAGCCTATCGGTCAAATTAGATCCGATGAATCCCGCTGCTCCAGTGATGAAACCCCCCACGATCGTGCTCCAACCAGTTCGCGTGTTTCCTCATCTATACGGGCGGCTGGGGGTATACCGCAACATGCCAGCCGCATGCGAGGGTCAGGCGGAAACATGAAATGGCCGAGTCGCTGCGCGCCGGCCACGGCTTCTTCTGCGCGCGCGCAGAAGAAGCGGGTGGACTGCCGAGAGTTGTCGAGCGAGAGTTCGAGGAACCGATGGCGTCCACCAGCTCCTTCCTCCAGAGTAAGCTCGCGGTCATGCGTCCCCTCTTGACCGGGCGGGCGACCAGGCTGCTGACCAACTGGCGCTCTACGATGCTCTGGGCGGGCGTGCTCATCGCCACCGTGTACGTGGTCGTCTACCCGTTCTTCCTTGCAACCTATCCGCCCATCACGGACTTGCCCCTGCATGGAACCGACACATCCATTCTTCGGCACTACTTCGATCCCGCGTACCACTTTCGCGAACAGTTCGAGCTCCATTTCTTGGAGATGCCTTACGCGACGCAATACTTCTTGGGGGCATTCTTCGCCCTGTTTCTGTCTATCACGTGGGCCACCAAGCTCACCGCCGCGATGATGTTGTTGCTGCTGCCGGCCGGTCTCGCGGTTCTGTTCCATGGCATGAAGAAGAGCGCGCTTTGGGGTGTTTTGGGGCTCGGCTTCGTTTGGTGCTCGCTGACCCACTGGGGCTTTCTCAACTTCATGGCTGCGATCGGCCTCTTTACGATGTGCGCCGGGTTCACTCTTTTGGTCGTCAATCGCCCGACCCGATCCCGACAAATCTGGCTGGGCGTGACTCTCGCCGCTATTTTCGTTACGCACTTCTACCGGTTTCCTTTTGCGCTGGCGACGGTCGTGGGCATCACGGTCGTCATGTATCCGTCGACGCGCAAGTGGAAGCCTGTGCTCGCGCCTCTGGCCGCGGCGATGACACTGTTCGGTCTGTGGTCGCTGGTCAAAAAATCCGGCCTCTCGGGCAGCATTGGCCCCATCGCTCTGCACCGCGAGCGCCTTGCCGAAATCCCAGAATATCTCTTTTCGGCGTTCGTCGGACCCGAGGAGACCGAGGCGGCAACCGAGATGCTTTGGGTGGTGGGCGGCCTGTTCGTGTTGACCGCCGGTCTCTTCTTTTTGCAAGGCAGACATCGAGGCCGCCATTTCCGCTCGCTGTGGTGGGGCGCAGGTGTCACCGTAATTCCCCTCCTTTTGGGCTCGGCGTTCATGCTGGCCTATCTCATTCTCCCCATGAGCATAGGGCCTTGGTGGTTCGTGTATCCGAGAGAAGTCACCACGGCGGGCTATGTGGCGCTTGCCGCCATGCCCGACCTGCCGAAGGCTTGGTGGCTTCGGCTGCCCTTGCTCGCGGTTTTCGCCGTGATCAGTGGGCGCCTGGCCTTCATCACGGCGACGCACTGGCACGAGTTCCAGGAGTCGACTCATGATTTTCGCGCCATCAAGGAGCAAATCCCCAACGCCCCCAAGCTCTTGTTTCTGATCTTCGATCACTCGGGCTCGGCTCGGCGGGTCAGCCCCTACGTGCATCTGCCGGCCTGGGTGCAGGCCGAAAAAGGGGGATGGTTGTCCTGGCATCCGGCGGTCACGGGCGATTTGCATCCCATTCGCTACCGCCGCGGAGCGGATCTTCCTCCTCCAGTTCCCCTACGTTGGGAATGGACGCCAGAGAGATTCGACCTCAAAGCGAACGGCACGTACTTCGACACGTTCCTCGTTCGCAGCGCCGCTGCGCCCGACTACCTCTTTGCCGCCGACCCATCGATCCGATCCGTCGCGCACCTGGGACACTGGTGGCTCTATCGACGGGATCGACCTAGCCCACTCAAGGACGCCGCGCACCGGGAGCAGTCCGCCCCCGAGCATTAACGAGCTCGCGCACGTTGCGCATGCTCGCCACCGCAAGCCGGCGTGAAGCGAGATCGATGGGATGATCCTGGCCAGCCTCTGCTTCGGGCAGAGAGGTCAGATCGTCGCTCCAGTGGCTGCCAGCCGCGTCATAGGCCAGCACGCGATAGCTCCGTTCGCCGCAGACGAAGCCGGCACCGCCCCACACCGGGGCGCCGTGGTCGTTGGCAAGCCTTGGCCAAGGGAAGGTGTCGAAGGCGGTCATGATGCGTCGTGGTCGTCTCGTGCTCGGAAGAACGGCCGGTATCTTCGAAGCGAACGTAGCAGACGGTCGAGGAGTGGCGCTCCTCGATTCGCCTAGCGTACCGCGGGGAACCCCCCGGCTCTGCTGGGGCATGCATTAGTTCCGCCTTGACGCAAGGACCTCACGCTTACATGATTCAGCGCTTCCGAGCTACTCCCGGGTCGTGTCGATTGCTGAGTCGATTACACAAACGAGATGGCGGTCCGCCCCGAACTCAGCATCGTCGTTCCCGCCTACAACGAGGCGAAGCGCATTGTGGAATCGCTGCTGGCGATAACCTCCTACCTGGAGGCCCACCGTCCGTCGTTCGAGATCATCGTGATCGCGGATGGCAACGACGGTACCCGAGAGAAGGCACGAGACTTCGCCGCAAAGGCAAGAGCTCCCATTCAGGTAGGAGGATCGCCTTCTCGTCGCGGCAAGGGCCGCGGAATCCGCGAAGGCATCGCCCTGTCGAGCGGCCACATCATCGGCTTCGTGGACGCAGACTCCAAAACTCCGATTGACGAGGTCGAAAAGCTGTTGCCTTGGCTCGACGAGGGCTACCACATCGTCATCGGATCTAGGGCGCTCCGCGATTCGAAGATCGAAGTTGCCCAGCCTCTCCACCGTCGACTCGGCTCGAAGGCTTTCGGCCTCGCCATGCACCTCACGACGGGACTGTGGGGTATCCACGACACGCAATGCGGATTCAAGTTTTTCCATGGTGCGGTGGCCCGTGACCTGTTCGGCCGCCAAAAGGTCGATGGGTACATGTTCGATGTCGAGGTGCTGTACCTAGCCCATCGCAGCGGCTACCGAATCAAGGAAGTAGCGGTTCGCTGGCGCGATGACGGCGACAGCCGACTCGATCTTGTGGTAGGCAACTGGCAGAACATGATCGACATTCTTCGTATCCGCCTGGCGTCGCGAGCAGCGCGACTTCCCCCGGCCAAAGAGCCCGCTGAGCTCGCAAGGAGACCGCGCCGTCTCGATTGAGGCAATTTGCTGGACCTGAGCTGCGCGTGCTCCCATGTCCTTCGAGCAGCCGTGTTACTTGGAAAGCAGCACATGAGCTGGGGCATCCGCAGGCGGTCGCGCCGGCGAGCTGGCATCGCCGGCGCTTTCGCGCTCGTGATCGCGTTTTACTTTTGGACCGCAACGAGCTCCGAAGGGCCGTGGCGACCAACGGCGAACACTGGGTCCTACTACAACCACCTCGCGGACGCATTTCGGGCGGGCCAGCTGCATCTGCTGATCGATCCAAGTCCGCAATTGCTGGCGCTCCCGGACCCGTACGATCCGCATCAGAACGCGGGCTTTCGTCTCCACGATGCGGTGCTTTTCAAGGGGAAATACTACCTCTACTACGGGCCGACTCCCGCGCTGTTGCTCTATCTGCCATTCAAAAAGCTCACGGGGCTGGAGTTCACCGATCCGCTGGCCGTGGCGCTCAGTTGCTCGATCGGTCTTTTTTTCGCGTTTCGGCTGATCGAGTTCCTGTGCCGTCTGCACATGCCTCAAACACCGTTTTGGTTGAGGCTCGCGACTGTGCCGGCATTAGGGTTCGGAAGCGTAATGCCGTTTCTTCTGAGACGGCCCCTTCATTATGAGGTTGCGATTTCGGTAGGCTATGCGTTGGTATTTGCCGGTCTGTACTACTTCGTCGCTGGTTCGCTGGGTGGACGTCTCAAAAGAGGCCGCATCTCGGTTGGGAGTCTGCTTTTGGGATTGGCCGCCGGCGCCCGGGTTCCTTTGCTGGCGGCGGGTTTGGTGCCGGCCGTGCTCGCCGGCTACGTGGTGTTGAATCGCAAGCGCGAGCCCGTGCGTGATCATCTGATGACGCTGCTAGCGTTTGGCGCGCCCTTGACGGCCTGCGTATTCCTACTGGGACTCTACAACCATCTCCGCTTTGGCTCGTGGACGGAGTTCGGCGTAAGCTACACGCTGCAAGGCTTGCAGAGCGCGCGAACGTACAAGTTCTACAGCCTAGCGCGAGGTTCAGCAGGCTTCTTCTACTATGTGCTGGCGCCGCCACATCTCAGTGCGGACTTTCCTTTCATTCGACTCGATCCCGCGTTCTATCTCCCCCCGCCATCGGGCTACATCCTCGAGCCCGTGGCTGGCATCTTGCCCAACGTTCCGTTGCTTGTCATCCTCCTCTTGGTACCGCTCCTCTACCTCGGATCGTCTCACCCGCCGCTCACGCTCTGGCTTGCGGCAGCCCCCCTGTTGGCCGCGGGTCTCGTGCTCCTGCTTCAAGCCACGCTGGCCGCTGGAACGATGCGCTACGAGGTGGATTTTGCGACCTTCTTGCTGGTCCCTGCACTGCTGCTCTGGTTTGCTTGCGTGAACGCGCTCAGGTACGCACGCGCGTGGCGGATGATCACCGTGACAATCTTCGCGGGCCTATTGTTGGTTACCATCATCGTGCACACGGCTTTCAGCCTTGTCGGGTATTACGACAACCTGAAGCGTGGGAGCCCCCGGACGTACGAAATGATTCATGCCGTGTTTCTGCCCCTGGAGCGCTGGCTGCACTGAATTGCCCAGCCAATTCCTGGCGTTGCGAGCCCGAACAGTACCACGTGTCGGCGGGATCTCCTGGTCAGGGACCGTCGCGGGTGGCGTTGACCTCGTAGGCGACGACATAAGAGGGCGGCGCTTCACCTCTTCGTAGATGCGGCCGATTTACTCGCCGAGAATGCCCGTCATGAGAAGCTGGGCGCTCGCCCCGAGCGAGACGGCCATCATGATGGTCGCCCAGCCGGGAACGAAGCGGCCGTACAAGCGACCGTAAAGGGCCCAACCGGCCACGACGATCCCGATGATGCCGGCCAGCGTGCCGAGCCAGGTCGCCGCGCGAAGCGGGACGATCGAGAAGGACGCGATGCCGTCGAACGCGAACCTCAGCATCTTGCGAAACGGGTAGTGCGTCTCGCCGGCGAAGCGTGGCTTTCGATCATAGGGGACGGTCGTCTGACGAAAGCCCACCCACGCGACCACTCCTCGCACGAAGCGGCTCGTCTCGCGAAGGGCCCGCAGCGTGAGCACGACGCGCCGGCTCATCAACCGAAAGTCGCCTGCGTCGACCGGTATGTTGATGCCGACCACGGTCTTCAGAAGGCGATAAAAAACATAAGCGGTCGCACGTTTGAAAATCGACTCTCTTTCGCGCGTTCGCCGCACGCCGTGCACGACGTCGTAACCCTCTCGAAATCGCGCGAACATCTCGGCGACGACCTCAGGCGAGTCTTGCAGGTCGGCATCCATCATCACCACCGCCTCGCCGCGCGCGTAGTCGAGGCCGGCAGTGATGGCGAATTGGTGTCCGAAATTGCGAGACAGCGAAATCACCCCGTAGCGAGGCTCGGCGGTGCAGAGTTGCTTCAATCGGGCGAAGGAACCGTCGCTCGACCCGTCGTCGACGAAGACCACTTCCCAGGTGGTGCCCACCGCTCCGAAGAATTCGCCGAGCCGGCGATGCAGCTCGTCGATGGCGCGTACGTGAAACAAAGGCCCCCGCGACGACAGGGCAGGTCGACGTGACGCCCGGTTGCCCCGTCGGCGGCGGTGCGACCGGCAGACGAACGATGCATGGAGAAGGGTCGAAGCGTCGATGTCGTCCCTTCGCTTCCGTAACGGTCAGCGATGCGCGGCAGCGGTGTTGCAGAAAGTCTGCCAGCTGTACAGGATCAAGCTTCTCGCTCAAGTCGCCTTTGACCAAGATCTTGGTTCGTCGACTAGCCGTTCGAAGGTTCGTGACGGGAGCTTGCCCAGCCCAACGCGAGAGCTTGCCGACGCTTCGACCGCCCAATGAGCCGACGTCGGAACCGCGTCTCGCCGTCTGTGCCCCGGCCAGCGAGAGCTGTGAGGTGGAGATACCGCGGTCGAACTCGGTCGGCCGATTCGAACGCCTAACCCAGCCATTTCGCCGAGTTTGAGCAACTGTAGGACGTTGGGCCGCCCAGGTGATCCAACATCGTGCGGTTGCGGATGTACCAAAAATGGTACATATACCGAGGGTGACACGGTGAAACTCAAGCTCGCGTGTCGTTTCTACGCCAATGAATCCGGTACCGAACCTGTTCGCGAATGGGTCAAAACGCTGCCCAAGAGGGTCAGGCATGAAATCGGCACCGACGTCGCCAAGGTCCAACGGGAATGGCCGGTCTCTCGGCCCCTCGTCGGTTCTCTCGGCAAGGGACTCTACGAGGTCGTCACCTCGTTTGACCGGAACGAGTATCGGGTCCTCTTCTGCATTGAAGGTGGCGTGATGGTGCTTCTGCATGGATTTCAGAAGAAGAGCCAGAAAACGCCGCAGCGTGATCTGGAATTGGCCAGGGAACGGCAAAAGGAAACGCAGTCATGAACAAGCACATCGGTTCAACTCTCGAGTCACTCTTTGACGAGCTCGGCGAGCGCGTGGAGTTTGAGGCACTGACCATTAAAAAGATCATCGCCGAGCGCGTGCGAAGGAAAATGGAAGCGAAGGGATACAACAATGCCGCGCTCGCAAAAGCGATGCACGCGACCCGCACGCAGGTTCAGAGGTTGGTTGATCCCAAGAACACTTCCTTGACGCTGGACACCTTAGCCAAAGCAGCGTTGGCACTCGATTTGAAAATTGATTTGGTCCCGAAGCGAGGCGCCTCGGCGGCGAAGAAGCCTACTAAAGTCGTTGCAAAGGCCGCGAAGCACGTGGCGCATAAGGGACGTGGATATTCTTCGGCCGCGCGCGCGGCGCACACGAGGTAACGGATTTCCTATGTCACGCAAGCGAATCGGGTCACTGCGCTACACGAAGAAAAAGGATGGTGCGGACGTGTATGGACCGAACGCGAAGGCGAGAAGATTCGTGATTGGATCGTCCTCGGGAGCGTAGGTAAATCAAACGCGCGAGGGAAGGTCGAACGACAGTTCGCTGCACCACGGTGATCGCTCCGCCTTTCATGGCGGGCTCGCCGTGCTCGCCAGACTGCTTCGCGTAAAATCCGTGCACCGTCGCGACGAAGATGCGCGTCAGCACCCGAAGCAGCGCGCCGTCGTGTGAAAGCCTGCGGCGCCACGCAAACGGGAACGTCAGCACCCCACTGCCGCAGCGCCACCTCGAGCAGCACGTGCTCGATGAGATTGGCCGCAGTCGCGCACATGTGCCGACCGAGGCACGACGGGCAAAATCCTCTGCCTTTACAGCTAAACGCGACCAGCCGGCTCTCGCCGCACGATCCACACCGGCAATAACCCTGGCGCGGTGTTGGACACGTTACTTCACCGCCTCGATCAGGTGAAAGACGCCAAAGAAATTGCCCTTGGCGCTCTCGAGAGATCCTCGAATCATCCAGATTTCAACCCTTGCGGCGCAGCACGAACGGGTAAACGAGGTACGTCAGCGACCTCGGAGCCGCCCACAACCACGGTTCGCCGAGCATCGGCCGCTCGCACGTCGCGGCCAGCTCGACGTCGCTACAAAGGATCTGCCGCACCAGCAAAGGGTTGCAGACCGTGTAGGCGATGTGCGCGGCAGCCAGCTCTTGGGTCAAGCCGCGCAGGTCCGCGCCCGGTGCCAGGTCGTCGAGCATCGGGTAGAAGCGCGATGAAGTGAGATCCGACACCAGGAGTGCCGCGCCCGTCGGCCGAATGAGGCGCAGGACCGTCCGCAGATGGATACGGAGCAGCGCCTGCTCGAGCATCGGGACCAGCGTGGGATCCGGCGAGGCCAGATGGCCGAGCGCCCAAGACATCTGGCTCACGACGCAGCAGGACGCCACCACGTCGAACTCCGACGGGAGATGCCGTATCACGTCGGCCGTCCCTGAGCTCACCATGGTGTCGAGGGGCGGTAGCCGATTCGCACGGTCGAGCTGGTGGAAGAGCCCCGATAGATCCACGGGGGCGTGGCTGCGCAGCTTGGCTCGCACGGTCGCGTTCTGGCGAGCCATGGCACGCGAGAGGGCGCCGGGATCGATGTCCACCAGATGAACCTCGTCGAAGCGCGCTGCGAGCGCCTCCAGATCCAGATCGTTGGCGTTCCCCGCGCCGAGCAAACAGAGCCGGCCCCCGTGCGCATTTCCCGCGGGAGCGAGCGCGAGGATCTCGCCGGTCACGCGCTGCCGATGGCCCGCGAAGCGCTCCCAGAAATCGCGGGTCTCCCGGTTCCCCTTGTGCTCGGCTTGCCGCGCCCGTTCGAATAGCGTGCGTGAGCCCTTGCCTGTTCGCATGTTCGGCCACGCGCTGAACATCGGTGCTCCTGGCGCGATGGAGGATTAGAGCCCCGGTGCTGGTCCCGGGCAGTATTTCGGGTCGCCGAAGGTCGTGTCTTGGCTACCGGTCAAAACGTTGTAAGCCGTGAGCAGCACTTGGTTGCTTTGGATTCGAGGTGCATAGTTGAGAAAGCGGCCCATCGTCAGAGCACCCCCGGCGCCGCCGGCGAGAACGAAGGGGGCGCGGTCGGAGAGGTGAGCGGCCCCGTCGCCGAGCTCGTTCCACCACATGATGAGCGTGTTGTCGAGCAAGGACCCTCCACCGACGTCGGTGTACTTGTCGAGCTGCTGCATGAGGTAGAGGAGCTGCTGGCTGAACCACGTGTTGATTTCTGTCATCTCTTTCAGCGCATTGGCGTGCGCGAGATTGTGGTGGGTGTTGGTATGGCCGAGCCAGCTGAAGGTCACGCCTCCAGATCCCATGGCGAACCAGAAGTAGTTGGCTACACGCGTGACGTCACACGCCAGTGCCAGAATCATCAGGTCCAGGTTCAGCCTGCTCCACGCCGGAATGTTCGACCCCGCCATGCTGAAGTTGTCCGGGGGCCGGGAGGGGAGCATGCATGTTATCTGTGGCGGCATGGTCAACACTTGGGTCTCGATCTCGCGGATCGACGACACGTGATTGTCGAGGCGCGCCTTGTCCTCGATTCCGACACGCGAGCGCAACTCGGCAAAGCGACTCATGACCGTATCCAGAATGCTCTTTCGGCGTTTGCGTAGGGCCTCGGCAGCCGCGGCGCCCGTCGCGCCTGGGACACCGTCGCTGAACAGATAGTCGAACAGCCGAGATGGTTGCACGATCGGCGGTATCAGCTCCGTTGCGCCACGCCAAGAACCGATCGCCTGGAAGGGATTCCCGTTGCCGCTACCCGCGGGGACTGTACCGGTCGGCAGGTGTTTGATCCTGGTGGCGCCGCCGATCTTGTCGGCAACTCGCTGATCGATCGAAGGCCCGGTCGGGCGCATCGCATCGAAGCCCGCGGCCGTGTGCGGCATGCCGCTGATCATCGCAGCATGCGAACCCTGGTGACCCCCGTACGCCGGAACCTTGGACGCGTCGTTGTTGATCCCGTCGAAGAGGATGAGCTTGCTCTTGTAGGGTTCCAGCGGGGCGTGAACCTTGTTGAGGGTGAAGTTCGTTCCGGTCCCCGTGGGGTACCAATACGCTGGCATCTGGCCGTTTCCGGTGAACCACATGACGAGCCGCTTCGGGGCTGCCGCTTGCGCCCAGGCGACACGCAGCTGCATCGCTTCGAGAAACGGCAGGGCGATCGCCACGCCGCCCACGCCTCGGAGGAGTGTGCGTCTGGATAGCGGCTTCATCACAGGCCTCCTTGAGGAACCTTGCGATACAGGAACGGCGCGGTCTGCGGAATGGAGCGTACCAGCGCCAGCGCGCCTCCCTCTTTCAGGGCAGTCTGCAGCGCCTTCACCGCGCACCGATCGCCGTCGGTCATCAGTGCGGGGTCGCGGCCGAAGGCGAAGCGGAACCATTGGGCGGCGGCACAACCGAGCGCCTCATCGCTCGAGGCGAGCTTCGCACCGAGCTCGGTTGACCCGTTGAAGGTGCCGGCCACGTCAGACCCCATGATCGACCCGGACATGTCGACGGGTTGGCCCGAGTCGGTGGTCCGCCAGGCGCCCGATGCGTCGAAACCTTCGAAGCCGAACCCGATGGGATCCATCATCGTATGACAACTCGCGCAGAAAGGGTCCTCTACGTGCGCGGTCATCGCTTGCCGTCGAGTCTGATTGGGTTGCTGAACCGGCGGAACGATGTTGACGTTCGCTGGCGGCGGCGGGAGGTCCTCACAGAGGAGCGCCTTCCGTACGAAGACGCCCCGACGGGTGGGCGACGTGTTGTTGCGATCGGCATGTTCGGCGAGGAGGCCTCCCATGGTCAGGATGCCGGATGCGGGCCGCATTCCCAACGCGGCCCGATCGACGCGCGCGAATGTCACGCCCTGGCCCGGCACGCCGTAGAACCTGCCCAGAACGTCGTTCATGAACGTATAGGGCGCGGTGAAGAGCGAGGCGACCTTGCCATCGCCCTGCCAGACGACGGCGTCGACGAACGATTTGACCTCTTGCTGCATGGCGGCCGCGACGGCCGGCGTAAAGCGGGGAAACACCGCCGGGTCCTTTTCCAGCGTGGGGATGTTGGTCACCTGAAGCCACTGCTCGTGAAACCGCGCGATCACCTCTTTCGCCCGTGGTTGGCTCATCATTCGCGCGACTTGCGCGGAGATCTGGGCAGGCGTCTGCAGCTGGCCTGCTTCTGCGGCGGCGAAGAGCGCTTCATCGGGGCTGCTGTTCCACAAGAGGTAGGAGAGGCGCGTGGCCATGTCCCAACCGTCCAGCGCAATCAGCTTTTGGGCGCCGACCGGCGGGCTCATCTCGAAGCGGTACAAGAACTCCGGCATTTGCAGGATCGCCGCAATCACCGATTCGACGCCGGTCTTGAAGTCGCCGGTATCGCGGCCCACCTGCCAGACCGACAGCAGTGCCTGCGACTGAGTGGCGTCGATGGGGCGCCGGAAGGCCTTGCTCGCGAACGCCGAGATGAAGGTCTTGGCACACGCGAGCTCGCCGGCGGCCGCGGCGGGATCGCACGAAAGGACGCGCGACAGGCGGCTCTTCACCGTGTCCGCCGCGATCTTTTCGGCAGCGGTCAGGTACTGGTAGGCGAGAACGGGCGGCGTCTGCTGCTCGGCCGCCTTGTTTCGAAACGGGTAGTCGGCGGTCGTTAGCTCGGCTGCGAAGTCGAGATTGAGGGCCGACACGTCGCCCAGCAGATCCGAAACCGTATTCAAGTACTCCGCGTTCGTGAGTCGCCGCAGAGCCGTGGTGTCGACGTCGGTCACGGGGTCGGTGCAGCTCATGGGCGGCGGGACGACCCCGGTCCCGGTGCTGCCGGGTCCCGAACCGATCCCGGGGCTGCCGGGCGCGGGCGGAGGGTCGCCGATCTGTCCGGTGCAGGCCAGCGTCAGCGCAAGGCACATAGCTGCCGCAGTTGTACGCGTCATGCAGATAAAATGACCCTCTGTCCGCGAAGTGGTTCACGCTGCCGTTCTCTTGACAACAATCGACGAGATTGGAAGAAAAAGTGATCGAAACCGAGCGGTTCTTCCACTTCCCCTGAGTTGTCATGCGACCGCACCAACCGAGCTGATTTGGCGCTCGTCCCGGATTCTGGGTCCATGGAGCCGACGTGGACCGAATCCGCCAGGTGCGGTCATTTTCAGGGAGAATGATCTCCAAACCGCATCTTCGTTTGGCCCCGCCCGTGACCGACGTCGTCGATCGCGTGCCCGTGCGGTTCGAGGCGCTGTTCGAAAGGTATTCCGGGTACGTCGCCGCGGTGGCGGCTCGCTTGCTCGGTTCGGAAGATTCGGATTTGGACGACGTCGTGCAGGAAGTCTTTTGGCTCGCGTCACGTCGTATCGCGAAGATTCCCGATCTCATTCAGGCCCGCGGATGGCTCGCGACCGTCACGACACGGGTCGTCCGGCGAAAGCTGGTGCGGCGGCGTTTTCGCGCCTCATTGTTCCACGCCGCTCCGCGCAAGGTCGACGCCCCGACGCGCGGAGCGACGGCCGAAGAGTACGCGCTCATCAGCCGGCTCTACGAAGTCCTCGAGAGTTTGCCCATCGACCAGCGGATCGCCTGGTCGCTGCGCTATCTGGAGGGCGAGTCGCTCGACGCGATCGCCGCCGCGTGTGGATGCAGTCTCTCTACGGCCAAGCGCCGCGTTGGCGCCGCGAAAGAAGTGATCGACGAGGTGTTCCGTGATGAGTGAACGGCGGTGGGATGCCATTGGCAAGAAGATCGAGCCCGCTTGGGGACCCGACCGCGACCGCAAGGCTCGCGTCGCGATCGAGGCACGGGCAGCCGGGCGACGCGCTGGCATCCGCAGGGGGGCGGCGGTCCTCGCGCTCGGCCTCGTCGCGGCCGGTGTCGGCTCATTCGTCGGTCTGCGAAACCGCGCGCCGAGCGCGACGTCGGTCATCGCGACCGCGGCGCCGTCGGTCCCGGCGACGGTCAAGGTGACGAACCTTTCGCCGGAAACGGTGCTCGAGCCGATGCCCGATCGCGCGGGGCGAGGTTTCATGCTTCGTTCCGGCGGTGCACGGTTCGTCGTGCCGCACGACGACGATCATCCGTTCGTGGTCATCGCCGGCGACGTCATCATCGAAGATCGGGGGACCACCTTCGTCGCCCAATACGTCGAGGGCGACACCTTGGAGGTGACGGTGGAGGAGGGGCGCGTCAACGTGCGGTTCCGAGGCAACGACGTCGACGTTCGGGCTGGCGAGACGCGACGGTTCGCGCCGCCGCCCCCGCCGTCCTCGCTCGACAAGCCGAGCCCCGCGGTGGGGCCGTCATGGCGTCCACTCGCGGAGAGTGGGCGCTACGACGAGGCGCGCAGCGCGCTGAAAAAGGCGGGCCCGAACGCGGTGCGTGACGAGACGGCCGATTTGATGCTTGCCGCCGACGCGGCACGTCTCGGTGGCTATCCCGCCGAAGCCGTGCCCTACCTCGAGCGCGTCGTGCGCGCTCACTCGAGTGATCCTCGATCGAGTCTCGCATCGTTCACGCTCGGGCGCGTCTTGCTCGACGAGCTCGGGCGCCCGCGCGAAGCGGCCGATGCATTCGCGCGCGCGCGCGCGGCGGGCGGTCCCCTCGCCGAAGACGCGCTCGCGCGCGAAGTCGAGGCGGCGTCGCGCGTCGGCGAGACCACGAAGAGCCGCGATCTCGCCCGCGAGTACCGATCGCTCTACCCCAACGGACGGCGTGCGAAGGCGGTGTCGAGATTCGGCGGGCTCGACTGACAGCGAGGTTTCCCGCGACGGTTCTCGCGGCGCTCATGACCGTCGCGACGAGCGCAAGCGGCGAAGTGCGTGAAGACAAGCCGCGCCTGTCGATCGCCGTGCTGGGCTGCGACGACGCCCTGGCTCGCGAAGCGCAGCGGATCGCGGCGGTCGAGCTTCGCGCCGCTTTGGTCGAAGCATCGCCCGACGAAGCGACGACCGAGGTCACGGCGACCTGCACCGCGGAGGCGGCCGCTCTCCGGGTCCTCGATCCGACGACGGGCAAGTCCGTCGAGCGCTCGGTGGCTCTCTCGCAAGCGGCACCGACGGCGCGTGCGCGCCTGCTCGCACTGGCGATCGCCGAGCTCGTCGCAGCGAGCTGGTCCGAGC
>Ga0137374_10003246_pt1 | contig 19218 bp, 26 predicted proteins | sample SagtaG_20_FD_104811 | JGI IMG/M metagenome (GOLD analysis project Ga0137374, IMG submission 104811) | Vadose zone soil microbial communities from Sagehorn Ranch, Mendocino, California, USA - Sage1_R_100_16 metaG | ecosystem: Environmental > Terrestrial > Soil > Vadose zone | place: USA...
CGATGCGCCGGACGCGGCCGAGATCGTGGCCCGGGCCGCCGACACACTGGCCCGGGCGGGGCGGCGGGCCCAGTCCCTGGCCGCCTACGAGGAGGCCCAGCGCCACTACGACCGGGCGGCCGAGCTGGTCGAGGGCACGGCCCGCCGGGCGGAGCTGCTCGAGCTGGCCGGTGTCGCGGCCCGCCTGGCGGCGCACAACGACGCCGCCCAGCCCCGCTTCGAGGAGGCCATCGCCCTGTTCGAGTCGGAGGGCCTGACCCACCCCGCCGCCAGGGTGTCGGCCCGCCTGGCCGAGATCCTGTGGTGGGAGCGGCGCGAGACCGAGCGGGCCCTCGACATGATGGAGAACTCGTTCGCGGTGCTGCGCGACGAGGAGCCCGACGAGGACCTGGCCACGCTCACCGCGCAGCTGGCCCGGTTCCACTTCTTCAACGGGAACCTGGACGCGACGATCGATCGGGTGGAGACGTCGCTCGAGATCGCGGAGTCGCTGGGGCTCCCGGAGGTTCTGTCCCAGGGCCTCAACACGAAGGCCCTCGTGCTGACCTCGCGGGGCCGCAACGAGGAGGGCCTCGCCCTCCTGAAGCATGCGTTGGAGATCGCGCTCGAGGCCGATGCCGTGGTCGCCGCCCTGCGGGCCTACATCAACCTGTCGCATACCTCCCAGGAGCTGGACCGCCACGAGAACGCCCGCGCGTACCAGGAGAGCGGCATCGCTCTGGCCCGGAAGTTCGGCGTCCGGTGGTTCGAGTGGTGGCTGACCGGGCACCTCGCCACCACGCACGAGTTCCTGGGGAACTGGGACCAGTCCCTGGAGCTGACCGCCCGGATCCCCCACCCGGAGGAGGTCCCCGACGCCCGGGTCGGCTACGCGACCGGCGCGTGGCCCGCCGTCAGGATCCACCTCAACCGAGGTGAGCCGGAAGCAGCGGAACGGATCGCCGCCGTGTTCGACGAGGCCGAGTCCGGCGACATCCAGGTCGCATCCATGACCGCGACGGTCCAGGCGATCGTCCACGAGGCCCGAGGTGACCACGAGCAGGCCCTGTCGCTCGCGCTGCGGGCCACGGCCGCCTCGTCATCCATCGGCCTGGCCCATGGAGCCACCCGGGAGGGGTTCGTCGTCGCGGGCAACGCAGCCCTGGCCCTGGGGGACCTGGCCAGGCTGGAGGAGTTGCTGGCCTGGATCGAGACGAGCCGTCCCGGCCACGTGCCCCCCTACCTGAAGGCCCACGCATCGCGGTTCCGTGGGTTGCAGGCAGCCGTCGCCGGGAAGCCCGAGGAGGTGGAGCCTCGCCTGCGGTCCGCCATCGGGACCTTCCGCGAGATCGGCATCCCGTTCTGGGTGGCGGTGACCGAGCTCGAGCTGGGCGAGTGGCTGGTCGGCGCGGGCAGGGCCTCCGATGCTGAGGACCTGCTGGCCGGCGCGCGCTCCACGTTCGACCGGCTTCGGGCCCGACCGTGGCTCCAGCGCGTCGACCGGGCCATCCCGGTGCGCGCCGCGGGGTGAGCCGGCCCGTTCCGGCGCCTCGCGGGTAGATTCCCGCCCGTGTTGCTGGCCATCTCGTTCCTGGTGATCGGGGCCGCCGTGCTCGCGGTCGGCGCGGAATCGGCCGTCCGCGGCACCGCCCGGTTCGCCGCCGCGGCGGGGATCTCCGCGTTCGCCGTTGGCGCGCTGCTGTTCGGGATCGACTTCGAGGGAACCGCCACCGCGCTCATCGCGGCCGGGCGGGGACAGACCGCGCTGGCGGCGGGCGAGGCGTACGGCGCCGTCATCTTCCTGTTCACGGCGGCGTTCGGTGCGGCGCTGCTGTTCACGCGACGGCCGGTCCAGTCGCCGTCCGTGACGATGGTGCTGGCCCCGGCCCTGCCGGTCGCCGCGGGCGCCCTCTCCCTGTACGACGGGATCGTGACCCGCCAGGAGGGCATCCTGCTGGTGCTCGTGTACGCGGGGTACGTAGCGGCGGTGGTGGCCGAGGGACGGGCGGTGAAGGCGCGGGCGGAAGAGCTGGCCCGGGAGGCCGGGGAGCTGGGAGGCGGCCGCATGAGGGCGGGGCTCGTCGCGGCGGCCGGCTTCGCGGCGCTGCTGGTGGGGGCGTGGCTGCTCGTCCAGGGCGGGATCCGCATCCTCGACCGGACGGGCCTCGGCGCCGGGTTCGTGGGCGCCGCCATCGTGGGGACGCTGGCCAGCCTGGACGAGGTGCTGCTGGAGGTCCTGCCGATCCGCCGGGGTCATCCCGAGCTCGCCACCGGGAACCTGTTCGGGACCCTGGCCGCGTTCACGTCCGCGGTCCCCGGGTTGGCCGCGCTGGTCAGACCCCTGACGCTGGACGGCGCCGCATCGGTGGCGTTCCTGGCCGCCGCCGCGCTGTACGCGCTGGTGTCGGTGTGGTTCCTGCTGCGCGAGCGAGCCGGGTGGGTCCTCGGGGTCGTCGTCCTGGCCGGGTACGCCGCGTGGCTCGTCTACGCCGCCTCGCTGTAGGCTCGCCGCCGACGTGAAGGCGGCGCGATTCCTCGGGATGGGTCAGCCGGTCACCGTGCATGACGTGCCCGACCCGGCCCCGGGGCCGTACGACGTGGTCGTTCGCGTCGAGGCCTGCGGGATCTGCGCGTCCGACCTGCACCTGCTGCACGGGGAGATGCCGGCGCCCGTCCCGCCGCCGTTCACCATGGGCCACGAGCCGTCCGGGGTCGTGGCGGCCGTTGGCTCGGAGGTCCCCGTGTGGCGAGAGGGCGACCGGGTGTCGGTGGCGGCGGGGAAGGCGTGCATGGCCTGCTCGTCGTGCGCCAGCGGCCTGCTGGACGAGTGCCGGAACCCGCAGATCATGGGGTTCCACTACGACGGGGCCTGGGCGGAGCAGCTGGTGGTGCCCTTCTACGCGCTGGCCGCGCTTCCCGACGCGGTGCCCTTCGAGCACGGTGCCATCGCGTGCGACGCGGTGTCGACGCCGTTCGCCGCACTCGTCGACCGGGGCGGGCTGCGGCCGGGGGAGCGGGTCGGACTGTGGGGCATCGGCGGCCTGGGGACGCACGCCGTCCAGATCGCCCGGCTCGCGGGCGCGTCGTTCATCGCGGCCGTGGACCCACTTCCGGCGGCGCGGGAGCGGGCCCTGGCCCTGGGCGCCGACGTGGCGCTCGACCCCGCCGACGACGTGCCCGGGGCCATCCGCGACGCCACCGGCGGCCGGGGCCTCGACCTGGCGGTCGAGCTCATCGGCAAGTCGGCCGCCGCACGGCAGGCCCTGTCGTCGTGCACTCGTGGCGGGCGGGTCGTGCTGGTAGGGCAGTCGTTCGAGTCGCTCGACGCCGGACCGATCATCCTGCTGTCGGTGATCGGCCTCAGCATCCTGGGCCATCTCGGTTACACGAAGCGCCACCTCGAGGACGTCCTCGCGCTGATGGCGTCCGGCCGCCTTGACGTCTCTGGCTCCATCTCGGACCGGCTGCCGCTCGACCGCGTGGCCGAGGGCGTCGAGCGCCTCGCATCGAAGGAAGACGCGCCCGTCCGCATCGTGGTCACGCCCCAGGCCTGAGCCCCAAGCCGGAGCTCGCCAGAGAGTTGAGGTCGGCTCGGCGAGCCCTAGAATTCCATCGATGGGATTTCGGGCCCGCGAGTGGCTTCGCAGGCCGGCTGCGGGGCGTGGATCGACGAGCGCCCCGTCCCGGGCCAGGGCGGCCTCACCCTCCGGCCCCGGGAGGCCGATCTATCGATCATGAGCGGACCACGCCCGTTCGGAAGGCGGGGACGGTGAGCATCGCCGGCGAGACCTCGGTCGACTGGCTGGACGACCACTGCTGGGCGTGCGGATCCGCGGAGGTGGAGGCCCACGACCGTGACCGGGTGCTCTGTCCGCCCTGCCGCCGCATGCTCTCCGGCCCGCCCCCCGCGGACGACTCGGTACGGGCGATCCACCACCTGTACTGGCTGACGCACCCGCTCGAGCGGTGCTGGCGCTGTCTGACGGGAACGGTGGACCAAGACGACGAGCTGGGGTTGTGCCCCCCATGCCGGAGAGCACAGGGCCGGTGAGGACGGCGCGCCGCTCCCCGGAGCCCGCAGAGCGAGCGCCGGCGGCGGGGCGGTCCCGGTGCGAGGGGGCGGAGGTCGAGACGCCCGGGCGCGGGGGCCCGCTCGCTCCCGCCCCCTCGCCTCCGACGGGCTACCGCTCGTAGTGGAAGGCCGTCTCGAGCATCCCGGTCCTGCTGAAGATGTGATGGACCGGTGACCGGCTCGCTCCTTCCTCGATTGCCTTGCGGTCCTGATCGGAGAACTCTCCCCGTGCCGTTACGTCGACCTGGACCGACCGGAGCGACTCCTTCCACGTGGACGGGTCCTTGGCTCCGGTGATCGGTCCCGGGTCCACGTCGACGTGGGCCTTGACCTGGAGACCCTCCAGGTTCACTCCGGCCGCGGCGCAGTTCAGCGTGATGGCCTCGGTCACACACGAGGCCAGACCGGCGAGGGTGGCCTCGACGGGCTCGATGCGGTCATCGGCCATCTGGACGCCGATGGCGTCGCCCACCTCACGCCAGGAACCGAGCTGGACCGAGAAGTCCCGCGTGGGCTTGTCCATGGTCTGGCCGCCCAGGCTCCACGTCCCGATCTTGCCCAAGTTGCCGAGACCGCGGCCCTCCCAGATCGTCCTGGCCTCGATGCCGAGCGTGAAGCCTTCCGGCGACCGCTCGTACTCCTTGTTGAACGCCTCCAGCTGACCGACGTCGATACCCTCGACCGTCATGGGGTCCACCTCCTCACAAACAGACGTCCGTGGCGGCGTCGCGGCCGAGGGGGGGAACGGGGCCCGCGCCACACTTCCTGGCTCCGGGCGGCCGGCGGTCCGGGGGCGGGATGGGCTGCGTCACCACCCTGCCGGGGTACGACACCCCCGTCGGACAGACCAACCGTTGGCGCGATTCCCTCGGCGACCACCCGGCCCCAGGACATCTCTCCCCCGCTCGGGTGCAATGTAGCCCTCCCCGGGCGGCCGGTCGAATCGGGGCCACAGGCCGGAGCGGGGCGGTCCTCGGTGGTGGGCGGATCCCGCTGGCAGCGCTCGGGATCACCTACTTCCTGGTGCGGGAGGCGCTGGAGGCCTGGGAGGGCGAAGGGTGACGTCACCTCGGAGCTGGGGGTTCAGCGGGGCCTCTTATCGCCCGGTTGGGACGGCCGCGCCACGAGTTGCATCCCGCAGTGGGGGCACCGCCCCGGCTGGTCAGAAACGACTTCCAGGTGCATCGGACATGTGTAGGCGGCATCATCTTCCGCCGTCTCGTGGTGCCCGCGGCCGTGTTCCTCGTGGCTCCCCTGCTCCATCGGCTCGTTCATCATCCGCAACATGGGGACCACACCTGTCCTCAGCGACCGGACGATGAGCACGACCGCCAGCGCGAGGAACACCACGTTGAGCACCGTCGTGTAGTCGAGGTGCACGCTGGCCTCCACCACCTTCGCGTGCCGTGGCCCCGTCGGGATCAGGCCGAGCGCCCCGAAGAGGACCTCGATGACGTACCCCGCCGCGGCCATGGTGGCGTAGAAGGTCGCCAGCAGGAACAGGCTCATCCTGCCGCCGTAGTACTTCCGGTAGATGTTCAGGATGGGGAGCACGATGAGGTCGGCGAAGATGAACGCGATCACCCCGCCGAAGCTGATCCCTCCGTTCCACAGCACCGCGGCGAGGGGCACGTTCCCGATGGAGCAGACGAAGCTGAGCATGGCCACCAGGGGTCCGACCAGCGGCCCCCAGATCTTGGCGAGCACCGGGTGGCCGGTGAGGAAGAAGTCCCGCCAGAAGCTGTTCGGTACCCACGCGGCCAGCGCACCCGCGATCAGGAGGCCACCGAAGATGTCCTTCCAGATCGCCGCCCAGTCCATGACGAAGTAGTGGCTGATGGCGGTGAATCCCCGGGGGGACCGGATGCGAGACAAGATGGGACCTCCGGTCACGGACATGTCCATCTCGGCGTGGCCCTCCATCGATCCCCGAAGGCCCCTCTCCGCCTGCCGGCGGGCCATGTCGAGGAGCCGTGGGGTGAGGAAGGCCCTGAACAGCAGGGCCAGTAGCACCACCATGAGCGGGCCGCCCACGAACTCGGCCAGCGTGAACTGCCAGCCGATCAGCAGTGCCAGGATGATCCCCAGCTCGATCACCAGGTTGGTCGAGGCGAACTCGAAGGCCATGGCGGCGGTGAAATCCGCGCCCTTGCGGAAGATCGAGCGGGCCAGGGCCACCGCCGCGTAAGAGCACGACGACGACGCCGCGCCCAGGCCGCAGGCGATCGCGAGCGTCCGCGGCGAGTCGTCGGGCAACAGGCGGATCATCTCGGACTTCGATACGACGGCCTGCACCACACCCGACAGGGCGAAGCCGAGAATGAGCGCCCACAGGATCTCCCACGTCATCCCGAAGGCGATGCTGAGGGCGTGGGCGATCCCGCCGGAGACGCTCGCGAGAGGCGGGAGCGCGATCACGACGAACTCCCCGACTCCATCACGCCCGTTTTCGTCGCGCGGACGCGCTCCATGATGCCAAGCGCCCATCGCTCGAGATGCTCGATGACGAGTCCAGCGTCTCGCAGGAGCTCCAGCGGCTCTCGGGTCAGGTGGTCTGCCTCCAGCCGAAGGGAGATGGGCTCGAGGGCCCGCTGCCCGATGCGAACGACCGGGTTCGAGCTTCGGACGTGCTCGAGCAGGAGCATCTGTCCCCCCCGGCGAAGAGCCCTGACAGCCTCCTTCACCGCCCGGTGATCATCGGGGACCGTGCAGAGGGTCAGGCAGAAGATGACCGTGTCGAAGGATGCATCGGGAAATGGGAGAGCCGCGGCGTCACCCACCATCAGTTCGACCGGCGCCCGGCAGTCCGCTGCGCGGGCGCGGGCGATCTGGAGCATGGACGGACTGAGCTCGATGCCGGTCACGTGAACGTCTTCCCGATAGTTGGGCAGGTTGCGGCCGGTACCGATCCCGATCTCCAGCACTCGGCCGCCGGCTTCGCCCGCCAGCCATCGGCGTCCGGGCTCCATGCGGAGGACCCGCTCCCAGAACCTGATGCTCCGGTCGTACCGGGACGCCGTGCGCTCGTAGAACTCCAGGACTCGAGCCGTGTCTGGCGGCTTCCCCTTCCGCGAGCGGTCTCCGTTGCCTCGTCCTTCCGCCACGGCTACTCCGCTCCCCCGCACCCGTCCTCGAGGCCCCAGACGTGTGCGACGAGCTGCGGACTGTAGTCCAGGCGGGTGAGCAGGAACTTCGCCTGGCCCTCGAAGGCGGTCCATCGCCAGCAGTGGCAGCAACACGGCCCGTGCTCGTGCGACAGGCGCATGGCCTCGTCGTATTCGCGCTGGCCCTGCGGCGACAGCACGATGTCGCGGTCGTACCGCACGAGGGTCTGGGCCAGGCGGACGGAGACGTCGTAGGGATCGGGGGGAATCGCGGAGACGCCGGAGAAGCGGCGCAGCTCTCGAACCTGCTCGACATAGCGCCTCCGATCCATGGGCCGGCAACATGACCCCTGGACCCGCATCCCAGGCGCCGTGCGCATGAGCCCCTCGGGATCGAGGCTGCACTGATTCGAGGTCGCCCGGCTGAGGACGGCAAACCGCCCGTCGACAGTTCCCATCGAGGGCGAAGCATGGGATGGCGGCGGCGCTTCTCGGCGACCGATCGCCACCGTCGCGGCCAGGGCGAGGAGGATGGCTCCGGCGAGGACAAGTCGTCGGTGCGTGAGAGCGGGGGCCCATCTCATTGGCGCATCTCCTTACGTCACGGGCGGTTGGATCGAGATATTCGAGTCGAACGCGTAGTAACGGTGGTCCATGAAGTGCCCGAACGCCCGCATCTCGGCCCGGCGCACCAGGCCGGTGTGGTCGACCCACAGGCGGAACCAGAGCGGCGTCGAATCGGTGGTCCCGAAGAAGGCGAGGATCCTGACCGGCACGCCGTCAACGGTGGCCCTTCCCACGAGATGGGCGCCCTCGAGCGGCCGGAAGTAGTCCCAGATGAACGAGGGGACCTGCGCCGGTGGACCTCCCGGCTGGACCTGCCATCGGGGACTGGGGCTCTGGCGAAGGTACCGGGTTCCCCCGATCCACACGGATTGGGAGCTCCCGCCGTTGCTGTGGGTGTCGATCGTCATGCGGTCGGGCGCCTCGAAGGAGTAGTCGCTTCGTACGGTCGTCCCCAGGCCGGAGGACAGGCTCTCGGCTAGACGGAACGTCCGAAGTGCATGCATGCGCCGCTGAACCTGCCGCAGCAACGCCGCGCCGCTCGGAGCCGGAAGCGGTGGGACGGTGAACGACGCTCGGCCGCCTCCCGCGCCGCCCACTTGGACCGCCACCTGCTCTCCACCCCAGACATCGAGCACCGCGGAGCGGCACGTGGACCCGCACGCGGCCGTCTGGAAGGTCCTGCCGCCCACGGCGAGCTGGACGGGAACGCCCTTCGCGGGACCCTCCACCGGCTTCAGGTAGACGATGGCCAAGTTTCGCCCCGGCTCGCCTGGACGGAGGGTGAGCCCAAGAAGGAACCGCCCGGCATCACCCCCGAGCGTCAGGTCGCCCGGTTGCGGCAGGCCGGCCGTCGAGGGCGCTGCGGCCGCCTCCACCTGGGGCTTGGGGACCGGAACGACGGAGAGTAGCGCCGCCACCGCCACCACGACCACCGCCAGGCCGGCTTCGCTCCGCCGGAACAGGCGCCGCCTCCAGGCGAACAACGACAGTGGGACCATCGCCGCCACCGCCGCGATCTTGGCGAGCAGGACACGGCCGTACGACGTTCCCCACAGGGCCCCGAGCCTCCCCAGCTCCTGGATGGCCTGCACTCCGCCGAAGGCCACGCTCACCAGGAAGGATCCGACCGCCACCGGCGTGAAGCGGGAGAGCAGGAGTCTCCCGGCCGGTTCACGCCAGCCGCCGGGCGGCCGGATCGTGCCCAGCGCGAGGATGCCACCGGCCCACACGCCCGCGGCGAGCAGATGGGCAGCGTCGACCGAGATGCCGGCCCATGCCGGGCGGACCGCTGCCGCGTGTCCCGACGCCGCCAGCGCGATGAGGGCGCCGCCCACGAGCGCGATGGTGAGCGGGCCCATCGTTGCCCCCGCCGAGGCCATCGCGACAGCCTCCAGGGCGAGCAGTGACAGCCGGGCCCCGCCCGGCGGCCCCTCCAGGAATCGCGCCACGCTGTCGATCGACAGGGATCCCTGCGCGACGGCAGCCTCAGCCGTGACTACACCGACGGTGGACAGGAAAGCGGCGAGCAAGGCCAGGCGAAGCCGGACTCGCAGCCGGGCGGGGAGCCACTCGAGGGCGGGGTCGCGACGTGCCCTCATCGCGAGGACGAGCAGCCCCGCCGCGTACAGGAGGGCCGCGTACTGGATCGTCCTCCCCACGGCGAACCCGAGGCCCTGGGAGGAGACACCGCCGCCCGAGGTCGCAGCAGAGGGTCCCCGAGCGGTGGCGACGGAGAACTGGAAGGTCCCCTCTGTGGTGTGCCCGTCGTCCACGGATACGGCCTTCCACGCCACCCGGTACACGCCCGGAGCGTTGGTGGTGAGCAGCACGTCGATCCGATTGCCCGATGCGGTTCCCGTGACTCGCTGTCCGTCGGGCGTGGTCACGGTGGCGGTGGAGACGCTCTGCTCGACGGACTCGGAGAAGGTCAGGGTCACCGCGCCCGGTGCGGTTGCAAGCCGGTCTCCCGCCGAGGGGTCGCTGCTCACCAAGAAGGCGTGCGCGTGGGCCGGAATCGCCAAGAGCACGGTCATCACGAACGGTGCTGCCACGAGGACAGCGCGCCATCTCCTTCTCGATCGCGGGCTGGCTGCCGCGGCGCCCATTGCGCTTCTCGGCGCTGCAGCTCGACCCGCGGTGTGCATGGTGTTCGTTCTCCCGATGCTAGATGGGTGGAGTGAACCGGGAGATCTCTCGGAGTAGCGGGGCGAGCAGACGCTGGTAGATGAACAGCAGCAGCGCTCCCCGGAGCGCGCCACCCTGAGCGGCCGCAACGGTGAGGATGCCCCCCAGCACCGGCCGATGCACGGCGTCCAGCCTGCTGCGAAGGCCATGCCCAGGGGAAAGGCTCCCGCCGCCCCCGGGTTCACCCGGGCCAGGAACGGCCGCCGCTCCGCGTACAGGGCCGGCCACCTGACCCGGAGCGCGTACAGGATCATCACCAGGCCGAACAGGACCACGATGCCGCCGGAGACCCTCGTCCCCGTCTCGGACCTGAGCAGCGGCAGCATGACCCACGTGAACGCTCCGAGCAGCGTGAACACCAGCGCGAAGCCGAAGATGAACATGAGGACCGGGAACGTCGAGCGGTCCTCACGCTCCTGTCCCCCGGTGACCAGCGCCAGGTACCCCGGGACGAGCGGACAGACGCATGGGGAAGCGAACGAGACCACGCCGGCCGCAAAGGCGAGGGCTGGCGCCCACCACGATGTCAATCCGGAACTCACGACGTCAGCGAACACCTCAGCCCCTCCGCCGCCATCGTCCTACAATCTACGACGCAACGTCGTACAGGGAGGTACCAGCCCAAGGTGACCGACTCCCCGAGCGAATCGGCTGGCGCGGCGGGCACCCATCCGGTCTTCATGCCCGCACCCCCGGGCCGGAGGTGGCGCTCTCGCGTCTTTCTCTCTGTCGTCGCGTTCCTTGTCATCGGCTTGGCATCGGTCTTGGGATTCGGCCTCGGCCGCAACCCCACGCTGATTGCCTCTCCCCTCGTCGGGAAGCCGGCACCGATCTTCGTGCTGCGCACACTCAACGGGCGCGAGGCCGTCCGCATGTCCCAGCTCAGGGGCCACGTCGTTGTCGTCAACTTCTGGGCCTCCTGGTGCCTGGCCTGCCGGGAAGAGCACCCGAACCTCATGGCGGCCTGGCAGCGATACGGTGACTCCGGGGTGGTCTTCCTCGGGATCGTGTACCAGGACACCGTGGCCAATGCCCGGGCGTTCATGCGCGAGATGGGAGGGGGCTGGCCGAACCTGGTCGACCCCCGAGGACGCACAGCGCTCGACTACGGGGTGTACGGGATCCCCGAGACGTATTTCATCGGACGAGACGGCGTCATCTCCTACAAGCGAGTAGGACCCTCTTCCTACGCGCTCCTCACGAGGAACATCGAGCGCCTGCTGGCGCATGGCTGACGCTCATCCTCGGGAAGGGTAGGCTCCGCCTGTCTACTACGGGTGATAGTATCGCGCCTTGCGCGGCTCTCACGCAGGAGGTGGCATGGATTCCAAGACATGGTTCGCTCGGTACTGGAAGCTCTTGGCGGCGGGAGTGGTCGTGCTCGGAGTGTGGGCCATCGCTCCGAGGTTCGTCGCATCGGTGGCACCCATCCTGCTCATCGCCATCTGTCCGCTCTCCATGCTGCTCATGATGCGGGGCATGCACGGAAGCGGTGCGTCTTCCTCGTCCTCGTCACCGGCGGAGCCGGCTGCCGCATCGACCGCACAAGCGGCCTCCGATGGCCGAATCGCCGAGCTGAAGTCAAGGCTCTCCGAGCTCCAGGCCAACCAGGACGAGATCGCGGGCGAGATCCAGCGCCTCGAGGGCGATCCCCAGCGGGTTTTCGGACCGATCGGGAACCAGGCGAGCTGACGGAGGCCCGGTCCCGTGCCGCGATCGAGGGTGCGCCGCACGAACCGGCCGTCGGGCGGGAGGCGAGACAGGTCCAGGACTGCGCGGGCCCGGGAAACGCAGGCTGCCCAGCGGCAAGCCGGGTCCAAGAAGATCTCTCCCACCGCCTACCGGCGGCGCCGGATCCTGGGCTGGGACGCTGGTGGTTCTTGCCATCGTGGTGGGGGTGACCCACTGGATGGAACACCTCGGCATGTTCTTCTTCGCATCGGAAGGGATCGAAGACCTCGTTGCCGGATACCCACTCGCAGGGGTGCTGGGCATCGCCAGTGTGATCGTGCTCTCGAAGTAGTCGCTCCGCTACATGGGCGACCACGCCGAGTCCGGCCGAGAACCTCGACACCCCCGCCTCGTACGTCTCCTCCTCGTCCTGTCCCCGCCCATCGCCGTCCTCGCCCTCGCGGTCGCGCTGAGCTCCGCTGTTGACCGTGGTGGTGGTGCGGCCGACCTTCGCACCGCGAGCGGTATCGGAGCGGTGCGCCCGATCGACCGCCCCGCTCCCGGGTTCCGACTACCGGCGCTGAGCGGGCACGGCTCCCTCTCGCTCGCCGGCTACCGGGGCAACCTCGTCGTCCTGAACTTCTGGGCGTCCTGGTGCCGTCCGTGCCGCCAGGAGGCGCCGGTCCTGGAGCGGCTCTGGACTGCCTACCGGGGCTTGGGGGTGCGGTTCGTGGGCATCGATCATCGGGACGACCGTCGAGATGCTCTTGCCTTCCAGCGAGAGTTCGGGCATCACCTACCCGAGCGGATCTGACCCGAACGGGGCCATTTCGGTCCGCTACGGACTCCTCGGCATCCCCACGACGTTCGTCGTTGGTGCGGACGGACGGCTGCGCTATGAAGTGCTGGGGAGAGTCGATCCGCAGGCCCTCCGCCGGGCGCTGGACCACCTGCTCACAGGTAACGATGCCGGCTGAATCGCCTCGGGGGACGATCAGCGCCTGAGGGGGCAGGCGGTCGCGGCGCCCATGACCACGACGTGATGGGCGGCCGCGACGAGTGCCAGGGCCGCCACCACTTGTGTCCCTGCCAGGATGCCGACCAGCGCTCCCAGGGCAACCAGACAGGCCACCGTCGCCCGGCCTCGGCCGGCTCGCTCCTGGAGAAGCCGCGTGACTCGATCGGCGATGGTGTGGTCCGTACCGAGGGCCAGCGCCCCCGCCGGGGCCTCGAGCCCCGCCAGCGCGGCCTTGGAGAGGCTGCTCGCCACGACGGCCCGATCTCCGATCCGCGTGGCCGCGTAGTCGTCCGCGCACTCCTCCATGGCGTGCTCCAGGGTTCGCAGGGTCGCCGAGGCAGAGGGCAGGGGCCTCAGCGCCGCCGCCACCGAGCGCGCCAGCAGCAGGGTTCGGTGGTGCCCGGCCCGCACGTGCCCCTCCTCGTGGAGGAGGACAGCCCGGCGTTCGTCCGGGTCCAGTCCTTCGAGGAGCCCATCGGAGACCACCACCTGCCTGCGCACCCAACCGAACGAGAAGGCGAGCGGCCGAGTCGTGGGGAGGACGTAGACGGGGATCCTCCCCGCGACATGCCACCGTGGCTCGAGACCGTGTACGAGCGTGCGCCGATTGATCCTGACGGAAGAGACCAGCGCCCATGCGAAGCGGCCGAGCACCAGTCCGAGGGCGATTCCCGCGGCCATCGAAGGCGCCCTCGCCACAGGGTGGTGGGCCAACGACGAGAGAGCCCGAGAGCACATCCGCAGCGCGGAACCGAGGCCGGGGGCGGTCAGCGCATCGGGGAGGAGCACGGCGGCCAGAAGCGCTGAGGTGGTCAGCCCCATGCCAACCAGCGACACGAGAGCGAGCCGGCCCCTCCAGCGGGGTGGCGCGGCTCGGACCGCCCGGAGGACGAGGGGTGTCGCGTTGAAGACCACGAAGCCCGCCAGGAGGAACATGAAACGGTTCACCGGGCGCGCTTCTTCCTGGCAGCTTCCTTCGCCAGACGAAGAAGCTCGGCCTCGTCGGCCTCGGGCATGCCCTTCACGAAGTGCGCAAGCGCTCCGCGCCGATCGGTCGCCGTGCGGAGCAGCTGTTGCATGAGCCGGGCCGTGTACTCGGCCTCGTCGAGCGCGGGGCGGTAGGCGAATGCCCGGCCGGCGGCCGTCCGCTCGAGAAGGCCTTTGCGCCAGAGCCGATCCATGACGGTCATCACCGTCGTGTAAGCGATCTCTCGGTCTGCCGCCAGCTCATCGTGGACGTCGCGAACCGTGGCGTGATCTTCGCGACGCCACATCGAGCGCATGATCGTGGCTTCCAGCTCCCCCAGCGAACGCACCGTGGCCTCCAATCAGGACGAGTCTACCGGGAGGCCTTCATGCCCTGTCTGAACAACCGGTCGGCGTGGAACCGACCGGACTCGCCGCGGGAGCCATCCGATTCCGGCATCCCGTCATGGGTAGACTCCTACACCCTGTCGTAGAATGCCCCGGACTTCTTCCAAGCCGCGGGGTATCGATGCCTAGCAGCATCTTCTTCGGCGGATCCGTCCTGGCCGCCGTGATCGCCGGAATGATCGCGCTGTTCGCGCCCTGCTGCATTTCCGTGATGCTGCCCGCCTACTTCGCCGGCTCCTTCCAGAACCGCAGGGTCCTGGTGGCCATGACCTTCGTCTTCGCGGCCGGCGTCGCCACGGTGATCCTCCCCATCGCCATGGGCGCCGCCGCCTTCCGGAGGCTGTTCACCGCCCAGCACACGCTGATCTACGTGGCCGGCGGCCTCCTCATGCTCGGCCTGGGCGCCTACACGCTCCTGGGAGGGCAGATCCACCTGCCCATGCCGGGACGGCGCACGGGGAAACGGACGGGCCCCCTCGCCGTGTACTCCCTGGGGGTGTTTTCCGGCGTGACGAGCTCCTGCTGCGCGCCGGTCCTGGCCGGGGTCATCGCCCTCTCCGGGATCGCCTCGTCGTTCGGCCTCGCCCTGGGCCTGGGAGCCGCCTACGTGTTCGGCATGGTGGCCCCGCTGTTCGCGATCTCCCTCCTGTGGGAGCGGAGGGACTGGCGCACGAGCCGGCTGTTCAGGCCCCGCTCGTTCACCTGGCGGATCGGTCCGCTGCGCCGAACAATCACGGGGACCAACCTCGCCAGCGGCGTGCTCCTCGCCTTGATGGGTGCGGTGGCCGTGTGGGTCGGGATCAGCGGCCCCTCCATGCCGTCGGGGAGCAGCTGGCAGGCCGCGCTGTCCGCCCGTCTCCAGCACTACGGAAAGGTCATCAGGGACGCGCTGTCGTTCGTGCCGGGATGGGCCGCAGCCCTCATCCTGCTGGTCGTCGTGGCTCTGTTGGCCAGGCGGGCCCTGAAGCAGGTCGGGAACCGGCCGGCGAGCGTCGCCGGGTCCCCTGATGAATCGGAGGAGGAGAGCCTTGAGCGCCAAGACGCGTAAGGGAAGGAGAGCGGCGGCGAAGAGGCCCCCGGCTCCTCGCCGTCCATCAGCCTCGGAAGTGGAGTCTCGTACCGCCGGGGCTCGATCCACGACCGTGCGGAAGCCGGCAAGACGGCGCGGTGGCCTGAGCGGGGGCGCCAAGGTAGCCATCGCGATAGGGGTAGCGGTGGCCGCGCTGGCGTTCTTCTACGTCCAGGGCCGAGCGCACCATGGCCCCGGGGCCGGCCAGTACCGGTTTGCCGTGGGAAGCCCCGGCCCGGGAGCCCAGGCCCCACCGATCAGGCTGGCGTCGACGCAGGGCGGCACGTTCGACCTGGCGTCAATGCAGGGCAGGACGGTCCTGCTGTACTTCCAGGAGGGCCTGACGTGCCAGCCCTGCTGGGACCAGCTGAAGGACATCGACGACAACATGGCCCAGTTCAAGGCGCTCGGAATCGATCAGGTGGTGAGCATCACGACCGATCCCATCGGCCAGATCCAGCAGAAGGTGACGGACGAGGGGATCACCTCCGCCGTCCTGTCCGACCCCCGCCTGGCCGTTTCCCGGACTTACGCCGCCAACAGCTACGGGATGATGGGAGACAGCCGGGATGGCCACAGCTTCATCGTGGTCGATACCGACGGACAGATCCTGTGGCGGGCCGACTACGGTGGCTCGCCCGACTTCACGATGTTCGTGCCGGTTCCCAACCTCGTGGCGGACATCCGTCAGGGACTCAAGGGAACCACGGCCTGAGCCATGGAGGTCACCCTGCTGACCCAGCAGAACTGCTCGTTCTGCGACCAGGCCAAGGAGATCCTGGATCGGCTGTCCCCTCGATACGGCTTCGCGATCACGACGCTCGACCTCGGTTCCGTCGGGGGGCAGCAGCTCCTCGAGCGCGGAGGGGTCATGTTCCCGCCGGGGATCTTCATCGACGGTGAGCCCTTCTCCTACGGCAGGCCTTCGGAGCGGAAACTTCGCCGTGAGCTGGACCGCCGATCGGCCAGCACGAGGAGGGCGTGAGATGCCCGCCTCGAAGCCGCGGCGAAAGCGCGCCCGCCGCGCAGCCACCCAACCAGCCGAGCCGGACCGGCGTGCGAAGCGGCGATCCAGGAAAGCCATCGGGTGGGGCATGTTCGTCGTGGGGCTCGTCCTGTTCTTGATGGGCCAGATCGGGGCGAGGGCAGGGATCGTGTTCCTGCCGTTCGATCGGCATCACGTCATCGAGCAGTTCGGAGGGGGCATCCTCGCGGCGATCGGGTTGATCCTGGGGCCGGGGAGCGTCTAGGACTGGCCACAGGCCGGCTTCGTTCGTGGGCTCGGTCAGCCGCCCGGATCCTGCCCGGAGACGAGGTAGCGGCGGCGCTCTTCGAACTCCTGGTGGTCTATCTCGCCGCGCGCGTAGCGCTCTTCCAGGATTCCGAGGGCGCTGCCGCCGGGAGGGCTGCCCGGGACCGGTCCCGGCCTATTCGGGGCCCGGCTCCACAGCGCCCGGACGAGCAGGATCGCGCCCACGACGATGGCGACGAGGAAGAGCGCCCAGAGGAACATCATCCCGACACCCGCCCCGTAGCAGTTCATCAGCCCATCATCCCGCCCGACATCATGGTTCCCTCACCACCTGCCTCCATCATCGCCTCGCACTGATCCATCATGCCCTTCGGCATCATGGAGTTCTCACCGGCTGACGACTCCATCATCGAGGGTCTCATCATGCCGCCCGACATCCCAGCGGCTTCGCTCGATGGCCCGAGAGAGGATCCGGCCCAGACGGCACCGCTCAGCCCAAGCGCGAGCAGGAGTGCGCCCATCCCGGCCTGCGTTCGCCGACTCACGTCCTCGCCTCGCTCCGACTACTACTACGGACCGTAGAGGATTCTACCCGCCCGGCGCTTCCGGATTCCTCTGCGATCCGCGGGCAGTCACCGGGCGACGTATCCCGGAGGCATCAGATCGGTGCTCCCGCCTCGGGTGCCTCGCCCTTGTAGGCCGACGGATCTGCCCCATTCCAGGCGTAGGCGTGGACGAATGCGGCCACCACCGGGGGACTCACCTGGTTGCAGTATTGGACCTGGTGCCACGCGACGAGAGCCATCAGCCGGTCTGCCGGTAGCTGGCCGCCGGGCAGGGGGTAGTCGTAGGGAGCCACGATGACGTGGTCCTGGCCTCCGAACAGGCTCTCGAGCTGCGTCACCTCCGAGCTCGGCGCCGCGGGCGAGTACCAGATGTCGGCAGCCCCGTGCTCGAGCGAGTGGATGGCCATCCCCAGCTCGGGCGGGCTCGCGAAGAAGCCCGAATCGAGGGGAGCGATGAGGTGGGGACCGGAGGCCGGCGGCTGGGAGGCGTAGGTGGTGAGGGCTGGGAGTGTCGGGACGTGCTGCTGGTCGTCGCCGGGGTACGGGGGAACTGTTCGCACCTTCGTGCACCCCGCGGCCTTCGCCGCCGCCGACGCCTTCGACAGCAGGGCCTGCTGCGCCTGCTCCCGACGCCGGTTCTCAGCTGCGTTGTGGAGGGAGCGCACAACGAGGAACGCCACCAGGCCGACCAGGACGAGCCCGACCGCTGCAAACCGGGCGTACCGGCGCACGGCTATTCGCCGCCTGATCGCTTCCCGCCTTCGGTGAGCCTCCTCCTTACGAGTCCGGGGATCGGTCGCCCGCGATGGTCCAGTGCCCTCCGCCCTTTGGACCGCCTGCCGCGCGGGCGATGCGGCACGTTGGGGGGTCCGATTCCGCCTGCGCTTCTTCGCAGCCATCAACGACCCCCCTTGCGTGCGTGAAATGGGAGCAGCTTTCGCATCAGCCAGGACCTCCACTCAGACGGGGTTCGCCGGCTCCGGACGAGTCGGCGCCTGCAGACGCCGATCTAGTGGCGTGGAGGGGGGTCGGGCGTTGTCGCGAGCATGGCCAGCCTCGGCGTCCGTGGCGACGCTTCCGTACGGGCGACGAGGCCGGAAGCCAGGAGGATGAGGGGGAACAACACTGCCGCACAGGTCCCGAACCCGAGCGGCCCGCAGGGAACGTGGCTATTGGTGCAGGAGCCCATCGCCATGCCCAGCGGCAGAGCGGTCAGCACCACCAACAGGACGAGCCCCACGACAGCGATCGTTTTCATCGTCGTGTCAGTGTAGTGAGCCGCCAGGGAAGTCTGGTGGATGGGAATGCCCTCAGGTTCGCCGGCCACCCACCCGATACCTGGTCAATGGACCGGGAAGGCACCGGCGGCGAGGTCGTCCAGTTCCCGGGGCACCGGCTGGGGACGATCGCGCAGACCATGGCCGGGTTCCGGGGCGCGTCGGCCGCGACTGAGGCCCGGCGCCGCGAGGACCGGGTCACGGTCCTCGAAGCGGACGTCCGGGGGTTCGACCGCGTGGCCGGGGCCGCCGGCCAGGACGAGGCCGAGCGGCTGCTCGCCGCCGTCGCGGACCGGGCCGTCCGCGCCGTGACTGGCTTCGGCCCCGAGACGGTCTCCGTCTCCGGCGACCCCACCGCCCCGATCGTCTCCGCCGCCTTCGAGGGAAGAGACCACTGCACGCGGGCGCTCGACGCGGCGACGGCGCTTCGCGATGCCGTCGACTCGATGACGCCCCCCGGCGGTCCCGGATTCCGGGCCTGCATCGGCATCGACATGGGCGATGTCGTGGAGGCCTCCGCCGCGGGCCTGTCCTTCCGGTCCGTCGGCACGGTGCGGATGTTCGCCGGTCGCCTCCGCGAGTTCGCCGGCCCCGGCCAGGTCTTTCTGTCCGCCGACGCCTGGGCGGAGTTGGCCGGAGCGGTCCTGGTCCGCTCCGTGGGCGCCGTGCGGACGAACGGAGGCGGCGAGACAAGGGAAGCTTTCTGCCTGCTCGACGCCACGATGAGCAGCGGCCAAGCGAGGGCCAGGCCGGCCGGCGCCGGAGCTTCCTGAGCGGCGCCCCACTGCGGCAGGACTGATCAGTATTCTGTACACTGATACCCCGTGGCGAAGACGATCCCGTTCACCGAAGCACGGTCGAAGCTGAGCGAGCTCCTCGACGACCTGGAGCGCAGGCACGAACACGTCGTGATCACCAGGAATGGCCGGCCGGCGGGCGTCCTGATACCCGCGGCAGAGTTCGAGGCCATCGAAGAGAGCCTGGAGATACTCCAGGACGAGGAACTGCTCCACGCGCTTCGGGAGAGCGAAGACGACGTGAAGGCCGGGCGACTCAGCACGATCTCCGAGGTGAGGCGCGAGCTC
>Ga0137374_10003248_pt1 | contig 19210 bp, 20 predicted proteins | sample SagtaG_20_FD_104811 | JGI IMG/M metagenome (GOLD analysis project Ga0137374, IMG submission 104811) | Vadose zone soil microbial communities from Sagehorn Ranch, Mendocino, California, USA - Sage1_R_100_16 metaG | ecosystem: Environmental > Terrestrial > Soil > Vadose zone | place: USA...
CGTTGCCACCCGGTTGCCCGCCGGCTTGCGGCGGGGAGGAGGCTGGGCGGACACGGTGCTGACCTTGCCCGGGGGCCGCTGGCGTGACCTGCTGACGGGGGTCGCCCACGACGGCGCGCGGCTGCCGCTCGCCGTACTGACGCGGCGCCTTCCTGTGGCGCTGCTCGTCAAGGCGCCGGTCGTCGGGGAAGGGACCTCAGCCCGGTGACCGTGTTCCGCGTCTGGGCTCCGGCCGCACGGCAGGTGGATGTGGAGTCCGCGGGGGAGCGGCAGCCCATGAGTCCCGTGGGCGGCTGGTGGGAGCGTGAGGTACCGGACGCCGCTGCGGGCGCCGACTATTCGTTCCGGCTGGGTGGCGGTGATCGGTTGCCTGATCCGCGGTCACCGCGGCAGCCGTTCGGTATCCAGGGGGTGAGCCGCAGCTACGACCACTCGGACTTCCGCTGGACGGACCGTGGCTGGCGGGGGGGCCCGCTGCACGGGTCAGTGATCTACGAGCTGAACGTGGGCACGTTCACCTCAGAGGGCACGTTCGACGCCGCGATCGGGCGGCTGGACCACCTGCGCGAGCTTGGCGTCGATGTCGTCGAACTGATGCCGGTCGCCGCGTTCCCCGGCCGTCACGGCTGGGGCTACGACGGGGTCAACCTATGGGCCGTGCACGAGCCGTACGGTGGGCCCGACGGGCTCAAGAGGTTCGTTGACGCCTGCCACGCCCGCCGCCTGGCCGTCGTGCTTGATGTCGTGTACAACCACATTGGTGTCGGCAACCAGCTCGCGGCGTTCGGCCCGTACTTCACGCAGGCGCATGTGACGCCGTGGGGTCCGGCGGTAAACCTGGACCAGCCAGGTTCGGACGAGGTCAGGGATTTCCTGATCGGCAACGCCCTGATGTGGCTGCGTGACTACCACATCGACGGGCTCCGGCTGGACGCGGTGCACGCGCTGGAAGACCGCCGCGCCCTGCATCTCCTCGAGGAGCTGGCATCCGAGGTGCAGGCGCTCGCCGCGCTGCTGAACCGCGAGCTGGTGCTGATCGGCGAATCGGATGCCAACAATCCGCGGCTGGTCGCCTCGCGTGAGGCCGGCGGCTATGGGCTCGACGCTCAATGGAGTGACGACTTTCACCACGCCCTCCACGCCGCGCTCACCGGTGAGCGGCAGGGGTACTACGGCGACTTTGGTTCGCTCGCGGCGCTGGCGAAGACCCTGACGAAGGTCTTCTTTCACGACGGCAACTGGTCCACCTTCCGCGGGCGCACGCACGGGCGGCAGGTGGACGTCTTCCGCATCCCCGCCCACCGATTCCTCGGCTACCTGCAAAACCACGACCAGATCGGCAACCGGGCGACAGGCGACCGCATCGCCGCCGTGGTGTCAACCGAGTTGCTGAAGGTCGGCGCCGGGCTGGTGCTGACCGCCCCGTACACGCCGATGCTTTTCATGGGTGAGGAGTGGGGCGCGGATACCCCGTGGCAGTACTTCACCGATCACATCGACCCGGAGCTTGCCCGCGCTGTCGCGGACGGTCGGCGTGCCGAGTTCGGCGCGCATGGCTGGGGATTTGCCGACATCCCGGATCCGCAGGACGAGGCGACCTTCTTCCGCTCCAAGCTGGACTGGTCGCAGCCATGCCGGGAGCCGTACCGCGCGGTGCTCGCGTGGTACCGAGAGCTAATCGCCCTGCGCCGGGCCAGGTTTGAGCTGACCGATCCTCGCCTGGATCGTGTGCGTGTCGACTACGACGAGGACGGACGATGGCTGGTGGTGTGGCGGGGACGGCTGCGGGTCGCGGCCAGCCTCAGCGGCAGCCCCCGGCGGCTGCCGCTGGGGATGCCGGGACGCGAGGTGCTGGCCGCATCCTGCCCCGGCGTGACGATGGTCGCAGACGCGGTCATGATGCCCGCGACCTCCCTTGCGGTGATCCAGACTTAGGTCATGGCCATCTCGATCGCCAAGCTCGAGGCCGCGGCCGCCCGGGGGTGGCGGGCGCCGGAGGAAGCCAGCCTGGGCAGCTGGTTGCTGCGGGCGGCCGGCGGCTTTACCGGACGAGCCAACAGCGCCCTGGCAATCGGTTCTGCGGGTCTGCCATTGCCGGCGGCGATCGAGAGTGTCCGCCGCTGGTATGAGGCCCGCGGCTTGCGGGCGATGGTCGCCGTCCCGTTTCCGTTGGGCGGGCCGCCCAGCCGAGTTGACCAGTTCCTGGCCGACCGCGGCTGGCCGGTGCGCAGCAGTGCGGCGACGGTGATGACCGCCTCGCTGGCGGTGCTGGCACGCCACGCGGTTCCCGTCCCAGTCGATGTGCACGCCGAGCCGGACGAGGCCTGGCTGAGGCTCTATCACTATCGCGGGCAGCAGCCGCCGCCAATAGCCCGCACGTTGCTCATGTCGGCTCCCTGGCAGGCGTTCGGCAGCGTGCGCGCGGACGGCGAGACGATCGCCGTCGGCCGGGTGGCCGCGGCCAGCGGTTGGGCCGGTCTTACCGCCATCGAGGTGCACCCCGAGCATCGGCGCCGCGGGCTGGCCACGGCCATCACCGCAGCGCTGGCGGCCCTGGCCGTCGGCCGGGGCGTGGCAGGGCTCTACTTGCAGGTCGAGAACGATAACGTCGCCGCCAGGTCGCTGTATGCCCGCGCTGGCTTCGCTGACCACCATGGTTACCACTACCGCATGGCTCCTGCCTGAACGCTCAGGCGGCGAGCGGCGTGTGCTCGGCCGGAACGGTCTCGCAGGCCCGCGGCGGGCCTGGCGGCGTGCCATCGCCGAACGGGCGCCCGCCGAGCGTCTCCCTTGCGTGCGGCGCGAGCCACCCGGAAAGGTCGGGCCCGACGGGCACGATGCCGGTCGGGTTGATGTCGCGGTGGACCTGGTAGTAGTGGCGCTTGATGTGGTCGAAGTCAATGGTGTCGCCGAAGCCCGGCGTCTGGAAAAGGTCGCGAGCGTAGGCCCACAGCGTCGGCATCTCGCTCAGTTTCTGCCGGTTGCACTTGAAGTGCCCGTGGTAGACGGCATCGAAGCGCGCGAGGCTGGTGAACAGCCTGATGTCGGCTTCGGTGATGGTGTCGCCGATCAGGTAGCGTTGATTCTCCAGGCGGGCCGACAGCCAGTCGAACCGGTCAAACAGGCGGCGGTAGGCCACCTCGTAGGACTGCTGAGTGCCAGCGAAGCCGCACCGGTAGACGCCGTCATTGACATCGTGGAAGACCAGCTGGGCGACGTCGTTGATTTCGCCGCGGCGGTCTGCGGGGTAAAGGTCGGGGGCGCCGGGGCGGTGATAGCCCTGCCACTCGGTGGATAGGTCGAGGGTGATCTGGGCGTAGTCGTTGGTGACCACCTCGCCGGTGCGCACCTCGACGATGGCGGGAACGGTAATGCCGCGGTCGTAGCCGGGAAAGCGAGCGAAATACGCCTCCTGCAGCCGCTCGATGCCGAGAACGGGATCGCGCCCGCCCGGGTCGAGGTCGAAGGTCCAGCTGCGCGCGTCATGCGTAGGCCCGGCGACAGCCATCGACAGCACGTCCTCCAAGCCGAGCAGGCGGCGGACGATGACGGCCCGGCTAGCCCACGGGCAGGCCCGGCTGACGACAAGGCGGTACCGGCCGGGCTCGACCGGGTATCCGTCCCGGCCGTCGGCGGTGATCCGGGTGGTGATGTAATGCTGGTCTCGCGTGAACTCCCCGGTGGGATTCACGTACCTGCTCGTCCTGCTTGGGTCGGATCCAGGGGACATATCAGCACCCTTACCCAAATCCTTACGCAAATGGCCCCCGGGTTGGCCACCAGGATAGGCGCCAGCGGTAATGCGCGTTGATCCAGCCGCAACGGGCCGCGTACTCCGTAGGATGTCGGACATGGTTGAATCAGCTACCGGTGTTCCGGTCAAATCAGCTTCCAGTCTTCCGGTCACGACGGCGTTCGAGCTGCCCGGCATGGCGGTCGAAAAGGATCTAGGCGTCGCCTTCGGGTTGGTCGTGCGCAGCATGGGGATCGCAAAGTCGTTTGGGGCCGGCCTCAAGGCGCTTCGGCAGGGCGAGGTCACCCAGTACACGGAGTTGCTGGAGGACAGCCGACGGCATGCCGTTGATCGGATGATCGACAACGCGCGGCTGCTCGGTGCGAACGGGGTCATCGCAATGCGGTTCGACTCCTCGGAGATCGGCCCGCAGCTCACTGAAATCGTGGCCTACGGCACGGCCGTGATTATCCGGCCCACGTAGCGACATCCGTGCCGGAGCCGCAAATCCCGCGTTCGCGGCTGAGCGACGCCGATCGTGACCGGCTCGCTGCGCTGCTGCGGGAGCATTACGCGCAAGGTCGGCTGGGCCTCGAAGAATTGCGCGGGCGTGTGGGCATCGTCCTTGGTGCCGAGTTCGCAGACGAGGCGGCGCCCGCGGTCGATGACCTGCCGCCGCTCGCCATGCCCGCGGGCGCCAAGAAGCCAAGGAGGCGTCGGCACGCGCAGGCGGCGGCACCGGACCCGGGCTGGCTTCCGACGCCCGAGCGGTTCCGTGATCCGGCCACAGGCAAGATCATGCGGGTCTGGATCGATCCAGCGGATCAAGGTCGGCACTATGTGCCAGAACCTGACGGCTGACGCCGCTACGGCTGTGACACTGGCTGCATTGCGCGGCACTGTGCGGCACTGTGTCGTGCTGGCTGCATTGCGCGGCACCGCATGGCACTGTGCGGTGCTGGTTGCGCCGCGCAGTGCTGGTCGGCAGGAGCCCGGCTGCCTCGAGCCGGGTGATCACGGCGTCGCCGAGGTCGCGAGAACTGTGACACCGAGCCGCTGCTCGTGCTGGCGGCGCAGCCACCGGTAACTGGTTATCGCGTGGTGCTGGTTCGCGGGCGGCTGGCCGACACCGAGCGGCCTGAGAAGGTGATGCCACACGTTGACCAGTTCGGCACCAACGAGGCTGTCACGCCCGCGCAGGCGTTTGGCACCCAGCCAGAGGCTCCAGTCCCAAAATGCGCGTCAATCGCGGGCAGGGCGGCGCTGTTGGTCTGGGCCAGGGCGGCGCTGTTGGTCTGGGGTGAGGCCCTGCTTCGCTCGGGCGGGGGCCGCGCCGCTTCCTCGGGCCGGGCCGCACTGCTGGTCTCAGGCGCAGGATCAGGAGCTGAGTGGGGTGGCAGGCCAGCGCATAGGTCTGCCTAAACTGCGCCGGGCAGGACGATCAGGTACACCGGCTGGGTGGACAGCGGATCCCACTGGGCGGCAAGCGGGTTCAGGCTCGACCCTGGGCCGGGTAGCCGCCGCCCGGCGGTTGCCACGGCGTCGGTGAAGGCGATGTGGTAGTCCCAGTCTGACAGCTCCGTTGCTGTGCCGTCCGCGCGCGGACCAATGAGCTTAACCGACCGGACGCAAGGATCGGCTAGCACCGCGGCGCGAATGGAGTCCGAGGGGTCATAAGAACCCATGCCAGACATCTTCCCCCGCGCGGAGCACTACAGTCAGGTTGCGAGCAGAACGCGCTCACCACGGCTGGACCAGTGGATGGTGCGCGCCTGCGCGCCGCGGCGGGACCTGCGTTCCGCCAACTCGATCGTGTGCGCCTCGTGGGCCTCTTTTGCATGTTGAGAATCAGATTGCAGTAATGATCTCGCTTCGTTTCAAACATGCCCGGCCGTCGTGCCCAGCCACCAGACCGCTCTCACCTTGATCCATTCCCCGTGACGGCCCGGCGCACCGTGGATGTCAGGCTCGGCAGCTAGCCGAGGTTGAGTCAAATTCACGATGACCAGCAAAGCAACGGCGCAGCGCTGGGTAGGTGCGAAGCGCGTGTCTGCAAGGTATGCTGCAGCTTCGCACGCACCCCCTCCATCCACAGCCGAGTGGGGGCAATTAATTAATGCGTTAGAATTGCCATACTGAATGCGCGGGTAGCGCTATGTTGGATATGGGTTGGGGTTGAGGGTGTATTTCCAGCCGGAGGGTGTGATCCATTGCAGCACCCCGGGACGCGGTTGGGTGAGCCGCCAGCCAGGTGAGTGTTTCACGTCGTGGTGGTATTCACATAAGGGCGCCAAATTGCACTCGCACGTCCGGCCGCCCGCGTTATATGCGAGCGTATGATCGAGATCGCATAGTCTGGCTGGGCGGCCGCAGCCGGGGAAGCAGCAGGTGCGGTGCCGGGCCTGGATGAGATGGCGCAGTTTCGGCGGCGGCTTGTACGCGGCGGATTGCCGGGTGTGGGCGCAGTCACCGGTTTCCAGTGCCTGCACGGTGAGGCTGAATCCCCATCGGCCGGGGTTGGGCTGCTGCGGTTGGCCAGCGGCGCAGCCGTGGCCGGCGGGGCGGCCGTGGTGGTCGGTGACGGTGACACACCACCGCACCGCGGCGCCGCCCGCGCGGGCGGCGGCCAGGATGCCGCTGGTGGCGGCGGGGGTGAGCGGCCCGAGCCCGGCCACCTCACCCGGCTGGCTGGACATTCCGAGCAGGGTTTGCAGGGGGATGGTGAGGTTCACCGACCCCGCCACCGCCGGCGTGAGCGGCGGCGTGGGGACCAGCGGCCCGGCCGGGACCCGCGGCCCGGCGGGGAACCGCCGCAGCCCGGCCGGCGCGTCCTGCGGCACCGGGGCCGGGGCTGCGGTCACCGTCGCCGGGAGCGTCCCGGTCGCCGGCAGCGCCGCAGTCCGCGGGACTCGGGCTGGGGCTGGGGTCAGGTGGTGGGACTTGCCCGGCGTCGGCGGGGGCTGGCCCGAGTCCGGGGGCGGGGCGGCGGGGCGGCCGGGCCCGAACAACGGGCGGCACGGAAACGGCCGCGCCACGGCAGAAATGGCGGCCACATGGCTACGGATAGGAACGTCTGGTCGTCCGGTATCCGCGGCGCGTCGACCAATGGTAAATGGTCATCTGAGCTTGTGCGATGTCCCAGGCGATAAACGAGGCCTGCTCGATGTACAGGCAGAACACACTGGCCGTCTCTCGCGGCCTGCCGATCCACCACGCGGCGCGCGGCGCATCGCGGATCTCATCAGGCGCGGACGAGGCGCGGCCGTAGAGCTTGAGTTCTCCCTCGCCGCTGTCCGGGTCCGTGACAGCGCTGTGCAGCACGCAGCGGGGATCTCGCTGCAGGTCGTGCGCTTTTAGCGACCACGACATCGCGCCGAACACCAAGTGTCCTGCCGCGAGATGGGGCTCGACCGGGCTGATGCGCGGTGTACCGCTGGGGCGAAGGGTCCCGAGCATGGCAATGCGCGTCGCCTCGAGGCGCCGCCGACCCAAGCGGGCGATGCCGGGCGCGAGGGTTTCGAGATCGCGCCAGGTCAGGGATGCGGCAGACGTCAATCGCGCCCCGCATACAGATCGCGAAGCAGCGCGGCCTCCGCCGCATGGTGAATCAGCTCATCGACGATATGCAGTGCGAACGACCGCCGCGTCGCGTCACCGTAGTGACCCGCTGCTGGTCCGATGGGCTCCTCGAAGGACTCATCGCTTATCGCGGCGAGTTGGTTACGCCAAAGCCCGTACGCCGCTTCCACCTCCGCAAGCGCGGCCACAGCCGACTCGGCGCAAAGCTCCCCAGTCGGCGCCGCACCAGCCGACCCCGTACCGGTCCGCACCCCACCAGCCGGCCCCGCACCAGCCCTCCCCGCACCGGTCCGCAGCGTGACCCGATCATCTCGCGACGGCTGCCAGCGCCATTCCTCGTCGCCGAGGCCCTCCATCCGCGTCCGGAACCGCTGCCAGACGTAACCGAACAGATCAAGAACGTCGTCACGTGACGAATTCATGGTGCCAAGCTAGCTTGCATCATCAGCCACCGCCCGCCACCGTCGGCCACCATCCGTCCCTCATCGCGGGCCAGGTGATCGGTCCCGTGTCCCGTGTCCCATGTGCGATTCACTTGGAGCTGTGTCACCTGAGGAACTGCTCAGCCTCGACCGGCACCACGCATGGCATCCGTATGCCGCGATGCCGGGGACGCACCCGCCGCTGCTGGTGGAGTCCGCGCGAGCCGTTCGGCTTAAGCTCGCACGGCCCCTTGACGGCCAGCACGAGCTGATCGACGGGATGTCGTCGTGGTGGGCCGCTATCCACGGGTATCAGCATCCTGTCCTCGACGAGGCGATCCGACGACAGCTCAGCAACATGAGCCACGTTATGTTCGGCGGCCTGACGCACGAGCCCGCGATCCAGCTCTGCAAGCGCCTCGCCGACATCACCCCCGACGGCCTCGAGCACGTCTTCCTCTGCGACTCCGGCTCGGTCTCCGTGGAGGTCGCCATCAAGATGTGCCTGCAGTACTGGCGAAGCGCCGGGCGGCCGGCCAAGAAGAGGCTGCTCACCTGGCGTGGCGGTTACCACGGCGACACGTTCGGGGCGATGTCGGTGTGCGATCCCGACGGCGGCATGCACCAGATGTGGACCGGCGTGCTGGCGCAGCAGCTTTTCGCCGACCGGCCACCGGCAGGCTTCGGCGAGGGCGTCAACCCACGATACGCGCGGCACCTCAGGGAAACGATCAGCAAGAACGCGACAGAACTTGCCGCCGTGATCGTGGAACCCGTCGTGCAGGGCGCGGGCGGCATGCGCTTCCACGACCCCGGTTACCTCCGAGTGCTACGCGAGGCGACGCGGGGGAATGGCGTGCTGCTGATCTTCGACGAGATCGCCACCGGGTTCGGGCGCAGCGGCGCGCTGTTCGGCGCCGATCACGCGGGCGTCAGCCCGGACGTCATGTGCGTGGGCAAGGCGCTGACCGGCGGCTATCTGTCGATGGCCGCTGCCCTGTGCACGCCGGAGGTGGCCGCAGGCATAGGGCGGGGCGAGTTCCCGGTGCTTGCGCACGGACCCACCTTCATGGGAAATCCGCTGGCCAGCGCCGTGGCATGCGCCTCGATTGACCTGCTGCTCGGCGCTGATTCACGCGGAAGCGGCTGGGCGGCCAACGTCAAGCGGATCGAGACGGGCCTGCGACACGGCCTCGCCGCCGCGTCCGGCCTGCCGCACGTCAAAGACGTCCGGGTGCTCGGCGCGATCGGCGTCGTGCAATTGGACCACGAGGTGGACCTGGCCGCCGCTACGCGCGCTGCGGTTCAGGCGGGCGTCTGGCTTCGCCCGTTCCGCGACCTGATCTACACCATGCCGCCGTACATCACCAGCGACGACGATGTGGCAGGCATCGCCGCCGCGGTCACCGCAGCGGCCGCGGTCGCATGACCCGCGGTCGCATGGCCCGCGGTCGCATGGCCCGCGGTCGCATGACCCGCCCGCGCAACGAGCCGCCCAGAATTTTCCCTAACGGCTGTCGCTTCGTGGCGCCCGAGTTGTCTGCCGAGACTCCTGCGTCAGACCACTACAATCACTGTGGCGATTGGAGCGGCGATGATCGCACGCGTCTGGCGCGCAACGGCCACGGCGGACGGCGCCGAAAAATATCGACAGCACTTCACCGAATCGGTGCTGCCCGAGCTGCAGAGCCTCGATGGCTACCGCGGCGCGTACCTATTCCGGCGAGATCATGACAATCACGTGGAGCTCGAGGTCATGACCTTGTGGGAATCACTTGACGCGATACAGCGCTTCGCTGGCGCCGACGTTGCCATAGCCGTCGTCGAGCCCGCGGCCCGGGCCGTGCTGACCGGCTTCGACGCCAGGGTCAGCCATCGCAATGTGGTGATCGACACCGCAACAGGCTCGTGCTGACGCACGGTGCAAAGCAAGATCGCCTCTCGGGTTGACATGCAAGTATCTTCTTGCATATCGTCGCCACGTGATGCAAAACGAGGACGAGGCCATGGCCCTGGTCTTCAGGGCGCTCGCGGATCCGACCCGCCGACGCCTCCTCGACCGGCTGCACGCCGACAACGGACAGCCCCTCGGCGCGCTGTGCCGTGACCTTGCGATCACTCGCCAGGGCATCACGCAGCACCTGGACGTGCTCGAGGCCGCAGGGCTTGTCGCCACCCTCTGGCGCGGCCGGGAGAAACTGCACTACCTCAACCCGGTGCCGCTGCACGACATCTACCAGCGGTGGATCGCGAAGTTCGAGCGGCCCAACCTCGAATCCCTCGCCAGCCTGAAGAACCGACTCGAAGAGGACACCGATCCGATGGACAAGCCAAAGCTGGTGTACGTCACCTACATCGCCACCACTCCGCAGCGGCTGTGGAACGCTCTCACCGACCCTGACCTTACCGCCCAGTACTGGGGGCACAGGAACGTTTCCAGCTGGGCCAAGGGGGATGGCTGGGAGCATCAGCGCCTCGACGGCGGCGTGGACGGCGTCGGTACCATCCTGGAAGTCGACCCACCCCGCCGTCTCGCCCATTCCTGGGGCTGGCCTGCCGACGCCGACGATCCGGCCAAACACTCGCGCGTAACGTTCGACATCGAGCCCGTCGGCGACGTGGTGCGGCTCATCCTCACGCACGAAGACCTCCCGATGGACCAGGCCGCGCGGACCAGCGAGGGATGGGCGATCGTGCTCTCCAGCCTCAAGTCATTGCTTGAGACCGGCCGACCGCTGAGCTCCTTGCTCAAGACAGCGGGCACCGAAGGCTAGCCGCGCCGGTTAGCGCGCTACGGAGACCGAACGGCCACCGCGGGTGGTGCCACCGAGGGCGGCACCACCCGCAGCGTGAAGCGCGCCGAGCGGTTTCGCCGCTGCGGCTTGCTCATTACCATTTCTTCTGGTGAGCCGGGAAGCCTGGTCGGCACATCTTTCCCATCGCGACGTGGAGCCGGCCATGACCCCCCTCGCCAAGATCACCGCTTCATGACGGGCGCCGCCCTGGCGATCCCCGTATTCCTCGTTGGAATGCTCATCAGCCTCAGCACCAGCTGGCTGCTCGTGTCAAGGCTGGAACGGCTGGGCGAACGTTTCGGCCTGTCCGAGGCGCTGCTGGGGATGGTGGCGGCCCTGGCTGCGGATACTCCAGAGATCACGTCTGCGATTACCGCGCTGGCCCATCACGAGCAGGGCGTCGGGACCGGCGTCGCCATCGGCTCGAACGTATTTAACCTGGCGGGCCTGCTCGGCCTTGGTGCGGTCGTGGCCGGCTGGGTCGCGCTTCACCGCAAGGTGGTCCTGCTCGGCGGAGCGGTCGGCATGTGGGTAGCTGTGGCGTGCCTTTTCCCGGTGCTCGGCCTGGTGCCAGCTGCCGCTGGGCTCGCGATGATACTGGTGGTCCTCGTTCCTTATGTCGCTATTCTCCGGGTGGAGGGCAGAGGGCTCGGGCGGCTGCCACTGCCGAAGCCGTGGGTCGCCTGGGTTGTGGCGGCTGTCGCCGAGGAGGAGCTCGAGCTCAGCGTGGCTATCCGGCCTCGCAGAGGCACAGCGCGGGATGGCTACGTCGCGGTGGCCGCGCTGCTTGCCGTCGTCGCCGCGAGCGCGGCGATGGAACGCGCGGCGTCCGCGATTGGCCGGCAGTACGGGGTGCCACAGATCGTGATCGGCGGTCTCCTGCTCGCTGTGATCACCAGCTTGCCCAACGCGGTCGCCGCGGTGTACCTGGCCGCACGTGGGCGGGGGGCGGCCGCGCTCAGCACGGCGCTCAACAGCAACGCCCTCAACATCACCATTGGGCTGCTGCTCCCCGCGACGGTGATCGGGCTGGACGCCCCGTCGGGTGCGGTCACGCTCGTCGCCGCGTGGTACGCCGGGCTCACCCTGCTTACCTTGGCATTCGCGTACCGTAATCACGGCCTGGGCCGACGCTCCGGCGTGCTGATCATCGCCGCCTATCTCCTGTTCGTCGGCTGGGTGCTCACCGTCGCAACCGTGGCGTGACTAGCACGACAGCACCGCCCGGTCACCCTACAACCTCCCCGTTTCCGCACCCCCCATGATCACGGAACGTTCATCCCTTATGCGGGGGTTGATGCTCCCGCCTCGCTCCGTGGCCGGCCGCCGATGGCCGCCAGCACGTCCGCCAGACCTCCGGGCCGTGCTGCGGCGGAGCCGACCCCAACCGCCCGTACCCCAGCGTCAAGAAAACCGCGTGCTGTCGCGGCGGTGATACCTCCGGTCGCCACGAAGCTCACCTGGGGAAATGGGCCACGCATCTCGCGAAACCAGGCGGGCCCGAGCACGCTGGCCGGAAAGGCCTTCAGCCACCGGCAACCGACGGCAAGCGCGCGCTGGATCTCGGTGGGCGTGGCCACCCCGGGCAGGTGCGGCAGGCCCGCGGCGGTGCTCGCAGCCAGCACGTCGGAGCTGAAACCCGGCGCCACGGTGAAGGCCGCCCCGGCCGCCCGCACCTGCTCGACCTGGCGTGGCGTGAGCACGGTTCCGGCTCCGACCGGGCGCCGGCGGCGCCGACCCGCAGCCGCCGTCAGCTCGAGCGCCGCGAGGCCCTCCGCATCCTGGATCGTCACCTCAACGAGCCCGGCGCCCGCCTCCCATACCGTTTCCGCAAGCACAACGGCGTGATCGGGCGCCTGACCGCGCAGGATTACGACGATGACCTCGCTCGCGAACAGTTCGTCAAAGATCAGCACGGCGTGACTGTCTCCTCTTGATTACCTTGATTACCTTGATTACCGCTGCCTTCCGCTCCACCGTGACCACGTCGTACGGTGTCACCGGCTCCATCTCGCCCACATTAGGCGAGTCGGCCACTCCCGCCTGGATTGCCCAGGATGCAACGCGGCCGTCCGTTTCGGGGACCGCAGCCGATGGCCGCCCGTGATCACCGCAGCTATTCCGTTATAGACGCAATGCCACCGCAGGCGACCCTCTGCCGTCTTAGAGTGCAGCAAATGCACGCTAGGAGGCGCGATGAAGATCCACGCGAGTGGCGCGGTCACCGTCCTCGCTGCCGCGACGGCGCTCGTCACGGCGGGATGCGGCAGTTCAGGGCCGGGCACGCCAGCCTCATCTGCCACCGCCACAACGGCCAGCCCGGCCGGCGCTGCGACGACCCCGGCCACCCCGGTTACCAGCGCATCCGCCGCAAGCCCGAGTAGCGGAGCGCAAGCGCACGGACCGGGCCGCTGCCACACCAGCATGCTCTCTGCCCATGTCAGGTTGGGCAGTCCGGGGGCGGGCCAGCGCTACGCCTTTCTCGTCCTGACGAACTCCTCGGGCGTCACCTGCCGCGTATTCGGTTACCCGGGCATGCAGCTTGTCACGTCGTCCGGCGCGAGCATCGCGACGAACGTGGTCAGGACGTCGCCGAGCCCGCAGTTGGTCACCGTGAGACCGGGTGCCCATGTGTACTCGCAGCTGCACTGGACAGTCGTCCCTGCCTCGAACGAAACCTCGAACCCGTGCGAGCCGACCCCAGCCGCGGTCCACGTCACCCCACCGGACGAGACGGCGGCGCTGACCACCTCGTGGCCTGGCGGCAGCGTCTGCCAGCACGGCCGCATCGGTGTCATGCCCTTCAAGCCCGGCAGTGGTCCCTGAGTTGTGGACCTGCTCAGAGTTTGCGGGCTACTCCGCAATAATTGGGCACATCCCGCACGGGCTGCAGAACAGCGCCGGAATCAGGCCGCCAGCGATTCACCGGCACCAGACCGGGTTCCAGCAGGTCAAGGCCGTCGAAAAAACGGGAAATCTGTGCATGGGTACGCAGGGTCATGTGGGCGGGAGCGGAACGCTCGTTCAGGCGTTTGGCCATCTCGGTCATGGCCGCGGTGTCGATGTCGCAGGTCGGGTGGGAAATCACCAGATAACTGCCGGGAACGATAGCCTCGGTCAGCTGGGTGACGATCCCATAAGGGTCATCGGCGTCGGGGATGAGTTGCAAAACGCCGAGCAGGGTGATGGCCACGGGCAGGCTGAAGTCGAGGGTGCTCCGGGCGGCGTCGAGGATTTTTCCGGTGTCACGGATATCGGCGTGCACATATGCGGTCCGGCCACTGGAGCTGGTCAGCAGCGCCCGCGCATGTGAGAGGACGATCGGGTCGTTATCCGCGTACACCACACGGCTCTCCGGGGCTACCCGCTGCGCCACCTCGTGGGTGTTATCCACGGTCGGTAGCCCTGTGCCGATATCGAGGAACTGCCGTATCTCTGCCTCCGCCGCGAGGTAGCGCACTGCCCGGCTGAGAAAGGCCCGGTTGGCGCGCACCCCGCTGACGACACCGGGGAAGGCGGCGATTGCCTGCTCAGCCGCTTCTCGGTCAGCCGCGAAGTTGTCCTTGCCACCCAGCCAGTAGTCGTAGACCCGGGCCGGGTGGGCAACGTTGGTGTCAAAACCCACACCGTAACATTAGTGGTCTTTTCGGCAATTCATCCGGCACACGGCGCCCCACTGGTGGGCACACCGAGTTCCACTGGATGACCTGCCGCACGTAGCCGCGACCGTGCCCATCGGGCAGCGAGGCCACAGCCCGCCGGGCACAGCTGCCCAACCTGTTTCGGCACGCGCACGTCGGGCGATTCCAGCATTCACTACGATCGCGTTGTGCGGACGCCCGCTGGCGCACCGGGACACGTGATCATCGCCCCGGACAAGTTCAAGGGCACGCTCACCGCTCCGCAGGTGGCCGCGCACGTCGCCGTCGGCCTGCGGCGGGCTCGGCCAAGCGTGCCTCTTGTCACGCTGCCGGTTGCGGACGGCGGGGACGGGACCGTCGACAGCGTGACCGCGGGCGAGAGCGCTGGCTTTCGCCGCATGTCGGCCATGGTGCAGGGACCCGTGGGCCAGCCCGTCGAAGCGTTCTTCGCGATGGGCGGCGCCACAGCCATCATCGAGGCCGCGCAGGCGTGCGGCCTGCGCCGCCTGCCGGGTGGTAAGCCTGCACCGCTGGATGCGACCAGCTATGGCGTCGGCCAGCTCATCCTGGCCGCGGTGCGAGAAGGGGCCCACAGCATAGTGCTCGGCCTCGGTGGCGTCGCCTGCACAGACGGCGGCGCCGGCATGGTACAGGCGCTTGGGGTGCGCCTGCTCGACCGCGGCGGCGCCGGTTTGCCGCCGGGCGGCGCCGCGCTCACCGCGCTTGACCACCTGGAATACGCGGGCTGGGAGGTATCTCCGGCCACTCCCCTGGTTCCCGTGCCTGTGCTCGTGGCGTGCGACGTCGACAACCCGTTGCTCGGCACGGGCGGCGCGGCGGCGGTCTATGCCCCGCAGAAGGGAGCCGCACCGCGGGATGTGGCCGTGCTGGAGAGGGGCCTCGCCCAGTGGGCCGAGGTGGCCGAGCACGCGCTCGGCCACCGTTACCGCGAGCTGCCTGGCGCCGGCGCGGCAGGCGGGCTGGGTTTTGGCGCGCTCGCCTTCCTTGGCGCCACCACACGGCCAGGGATCGAACTGCTGCTTGAGCACCTCGGTTTCGCCAAGCACCTGCGGGGCGCGCGGCTTGTCATCACTGGCGAGGGATCCCTGGACGCGCAGACCATGCGCGGCAAGGCGCCAGCCGGCGTCGCGCGCGCGGCGGCCCTGGCGGGGATACCAGTTGTCGCGGTAGCGGGGGTCGCCCCGGTGACCGCGGATGACCTGCACCGGATGGGCATCTCGGCCGTGTATCCGCTCACCCGCATCCAGCCCGAGCTGCGGCGCTGCATGGCCGAGGCGGGCCCTCTGCTCGAAGAGCTGGCCGAGCGGTTCGCGGACGAGTGGCTCCGCACAGGCGAGCAAGGCGCAGGGCCGCCATGAGATACGACGTGGTGGTCCGTTCCCGGCGGGCGGTGCTGCCCCAGGGTGAGGTGGGCGCCGCGCTAGCCGTTAAGGATGGCCGTATCGCGGCAGTTGACGCCTATGACGCGCGGCTCAAGGCGGACCGCGAGGAAGATCTCGGTGCGGTCGCGCTGCTGCCAGGCCTCGTCGACACCCATGTACACGTGAACGAGCCCGGCCCGGCGGGTTTCGCGGCCGCGACGGCTGAAGCGGCAGCCGGTGGCGTAACGACGATACTTGACACGCCGGTCGGCGCGGCGCCGCTCACGGTGTCGGGCGAGGCCTTGGCGGAGAAACGGGCAGCTGCGGACGGCCAGTGCGCGGTTGACGTTGGGTTCTGGGGCGGGGTGGTACCCGGCAATCTGGCTGAGCTGGCGCGGCTGTACAGCGCGGGCGTGTTCGGCTTCAAGTGCTTCCTTGCGCGCTGCGCAAGCGCCGAGATCGTGAGCCTCGACGGCGGTATGCCACCGCTCACCAACGCAGAGCTGCGCGCCGCCCTCGCCCAGCTCGCCGCCCTCGGCCCGGACACTCTGCTGGCGGTGCACGCCGAGGATGCCGGCGAGATCGGCCAGACATCCGGAAACTCCTACCCGGCGTTCCTCGCCTCCAGACCCCCGCGCGTCGAGCGCCGCGCCATCGAGAAGGTCGTCGCGGCGGCGGCCGCGGCGGGTACTCGGGCACACATCGCCAATCTGTCCGCAGCCGAATGCGTCGCGCTGATCGCTGGGGCCAAGGCCGCGGGCATTGCGATCACTGCCGAGACCTGCCCGCACTACCTCTTCTTCGCGGCTGAAGAGATACGGGACGGCGCCACGCAGTTCAAATGCTGCCCGCCGATCAGAGATGCGATCAACCGCGAGACCCTCTGGCGCGGGCTGGAGGGCGGCACCATCGACTGCGTCGTATCCGGTCATTCGCCCGGCCCAACGGGGCTGAAGGGACCGGCGGGCGACTTCGCCGCCGCGCGCGGCGGTATCTCTTCGCTGCAGCTCAGCCTGCCTGTCGTGTGGACGGTGGCGCGGCGGCGCAGGCACAGGCTCCACGATGTTGCCTGCTGGATGGCGGAGCGGCCCGCGGCCCTGGCCGGGCTGCGCCGCAAGGGCAGGCTCGCCGTCGGGTCCGACGCGGACCTGGTGGCCTTCGACCCCGACGCCGCGTTCAGCGTGCGGGCCGCGACAATGCCGCACCGCCATCCCGTGACCCCCTACGAAGGGCGGGTGCTCGTCGGAGTGGTCCGGAGGGTGTGGTTGCGCGGCGAGCCCATCGCCGCCGATACGGCCCGGCGTGGGCGCCTGATCTCGCGCGGCGCGCCCTGACCGCTGGAAGATGGGGGTCATGGGTGCGCTGATTCTGCTCAGGCATGGCGAAACGGAATGGAGCGCTTCGGGCCGGCACACTGGCCGCACCGAAGTGCCGCTCACCGCCCGCGGTGAGCGGCAGGCCGCCGCGCTCGGCCCGGCCCTCACCAGGCGCGATGGCTCCGCGGTGTTCACCAGCCCGGCACGGCGAGCGGTTGACACGGCCGCACTGGCCGGCCTTGACGGCGCCAAGCAGGATCCCGACCTGTGGGAATGGGACTACGGCGGGTACGAGGGGCGCACCACGAAGGAGATCCGGGCGCGGCGCCCCGGCTGGTACCTGTGGCGCGACGGCGTCATCCCCGGCGGCGCCGCCCATCCGGGCGAGACCGTAACCCAGGTTGGCGCGCGAGCGGACGCGGTGCTTGCCCGCGTGCGGCCGCTGCTGGACACCGGAGATGTGGTGCTTGTCGCGCACGGCCACCTGCTGCGGATCCTCACCGCCCGCTGGCTCGGCCTGGACGCCGCGGGCGGGCGGCTGTTCCGCCTCGAAACCGGAACGATTGCCACCCTCGGCGAGGAGCATGACCATCCGGTGATCACCGGCTGGAACATCCCCGCTGGCCAGTGACGGCCGCACTGGCTGCTGATGACGACGATGATGCCGAACGGCTGCCGCTTCCTGGCACGCCCGCGTACCGCCGCGCGTACCATGTCGCACCCCTCTCGTGGCGGTCTCGTACCTGTCTCGCGGAACCGAACAACCTCAACCATCATTGGCACATGTTGCGCACGTGTTAACACGCAGGTCCCACGACGGGTGTCAGCATCGGCGCTGTGCTTCCAGAACGCGGTCACGCGCTGGGCATAAGCGTTTCGTGCCACGAGCCCACCGCTCTCCCCGCCATCGGTGAACCCCGATCAGCCGCACATACGTGCTGTTCGTTAGTGTTGACTCTGGTCGCTTTCTCATGCACGCTGCCACTGAGGGCAGCACCGGCAGCGGGGGCCGAAGACATGCCGAACGGGGCCGACGGTGCCAGGCTCACGACAGAAAGGACCCCTCATCATGCTCGCCGCTATGCGGCAGGCAAAGATCCTCGAGCAGATCAAGCAGGCCGGTGGCGTGCGGGTCAGTGACCTGAGCCAAATGCTCGGTGTGTCGGACATGACAATCAGGCGCGACCTCGAGGCGCTTGCCCGCCAGGGACTCGTCGCAAAGGTTCACGGCGGCGCCACAACCATCGAGTACGGAAGCACCGACGAACCCGGCTTCGCGGCGAAATCCATCCGCCAGCCGCAGGAGAAAGAGGCGATTGCCGCATACGCGACGAGCCTGATCCAGCCAGGATCGGCTGTCGCGCTCACCGCGGGCACCACCACCTGGACGCTCGCCCGGCACCTTCGCAACGTGCCCAACCTCACCATCGTGACCAACTCGATCAAGGTCGCCGAGGTCCTATACGCCAACGAACGCGCCGACCTCACCGTGGTGCTGACCGGCGGGGTGCGAACACCATCGGAGGCACTGGTGGGTGCGGTCGCGGTGTCGACGATCCGGTCACTGCACTTCGACGTCGTTGTGATGGGCGTGCATGGCATCGAGGCCAGGGCCGGCCTGACAACGCCGAACCTCTCCGAGGCCGAGACCAACCGGGCATTCGTCGATGCCGCCAGGCGGCTGATCGTGGTGGCGGATCACACCAAGTGGGGCGTGATCGGATTGAGCCAGATAGCGCCGCTCGAGGCGGTGGGCACACTGGTCACCGACAGCCTCATCAGCGGCGAAGCTCGGACGATCCTGGCCGACCACGTAACCGACCTCCAGGTCGTGCCCGTTAGCGCGGAAACCGCACAGGGCGCCTGAAGAAAAGACGCGCATGCGCCTTAGCGACGGCCGGGAGCTGAGTCCAGCGGGCGGCGCGATTGGCGCGAGCGTCCGCATCGCTCACGCCCCGCCGCCTCGCGAAGGGGCATCGTCGCGTCGTGTCTCGTCGGTGATCCAGCCCAGATAGCTCGGTGAACCGGCCGTTATCGGCAGGGCGATGATCTCGGGCTCATCGTAGCTGTGCAGCCGGGTGAGCAGGGCGGCGAGGTCGGCGTAGCGGTCGGCTGGCAGCTTCATAAGGACCAGCCACTCCTCCGCTTGCTCCATCTCCCCTTCCCACCAGTACGTGCTGGCCACCGGCCCCGCCACCTGAGCACACGCGGCCAGCCTGGCCGCCACAGCGGCACGGCCAAGCTCTACCGCCTCGGCTCTGGAGTCGGTCGTCGTCTGAACTTGGAGGAAGCCTGTGACGTGCGGAGATGCGAGATCGTGGGCGAGCGCCGCGTCGCCGCCC
>Ga0137374_10003250_pt1 | contig 19205 bp, 16 predicted proteins | sample SagtaG_20_FD_104811 | JGI IMG/M metagenome (GOLD analysis project Ga0137374, IMG submission 104811) | Vadose zone soil microbial communities from Sagehorn Ranch, Mendocino, California, USA - Sage1_R_100_16 metaG | ecosystem: Environmental > Terrestrial > Soil > Vadose zone | place: USA...
GAAAACTGCGTCGCATGATCAACGTCTTCCGCGCCTGGACATTCAGCGCTGTTGCAGGAACCACTCGGCAAACTTCGGGATGCCCTCCGCGATGTTCACCCGTGGATTGTAGTCGAGCTTGACGCGCGCCTTGTCGATGTTCGCGAACGTGATCGGCACGTCACCCGGTTGCAGCGGCTGGCGGTCGATGATGGCCTTTTGGCCCAGTGATTTCTCCAGGAGCGCAATCAGTTCGTGGAGCGCCACCGTTTGCGACTCGCCGAGATTGAAAATCTCGAAGCCGAACTCGCGCTGCGTGCAGGCGATCACGCCGTCCACCGTGTCGGTGACGTAGGTGTAATCGCGCGCGGCCGAGCCGTCGCCGAAGACGGGGATCGGCTTCCCGGCCGTGATGAGCCGGGCGAACTTGTTAATCGCCAGGTCCGGCCGTTGCCGCGGACCGTACACGGTGAAGAAGCGCAGCATCGCGACATCCATGCCGTAGATATGGTGGTAAACGTGCCCAAGCGCTTCGCAAGCCAGCTTGCTCGCCGCGTAGGGCGAAATGGCGGAGAAGATCGGGTCGGCTTCGCTGAACGGCACCTTTGCATTCATGCCGTACACCGACGAAGAGGAGGCGATCGTGATTTTCTTCACGCCCCGGGCGCGGGCCGCTTCCAGAAGGTGGACCGTGCCCTCGACGTTCACGCGTTGGTAGAGCGCGGGGTCCTGCAAACTCGGCCGGACGCCGGCGCGCGCGGCCAGGTGGATGACCTGATCGAACTTCACGCCGCCAAACAAGGCGTCGAGCGCCGCGCGATTCGTCAGGTCGCCGTGAACGAACGTGAACTTCTTCCCGAGTGCGCGCAGGACTTCAACATTCCGTTCCTTGATGGCCGGGTCGTAGAAATTGTTCAGATCATCAAACGCCCACACGGCGTGTCCGGCGCCCAGCAACCGCTCGCACACGTGCGAACCGATGAAGCCGGCGCCGCCGGTGACCAGAACATTCATGGACGCGAACGTAGCGGCGTGAAGGACGAATGTCGAATGACGAATGGCGCGAGCAACCAATCCGGCCTGTGCGCCGCCGCGCGGGTGGGTAGCCAGGCCGCCACTGCCCGCCGCGTACATCGCCAAGACGACTGGCCACAGCGCGCGTCCATGTCGGCCCGCCGTTTTCTTCCAACGCGACTCCTGTCGCGAACCAAGCTACTTCAACAACGCCGTGAAACCCGCCTGCTCGAAGTGCCGGTTGCCCGTCAGCGCCTCCCGGATTTCCTCATCCTCCATCACGACGAAGGAAATGCAGTCCGTCAAAGGCCAATCCTTGTCCCGACGGTACCGGAACAGATGCACGCCTTCCTCAAGAAGCTCGCGCGAGGCCGGAACGACCGTGAAGCCGGTCTGTTCGAGAATCCAATCATGGAACCGGACAAACACATCTCGGTTGCCTCGCTGGCAGAGCGCATCGCCCACCTCGACGAGCACCCAATCCGTCGTGACCCGATGACGGCGATCCGTGCGGCTGGTTCTCAAAGCCCGCTCATGCTGCGGGTCGTCGCGATTGAGCACGGCCAGGAAAAACCAGGTGTCCGCAAAGACGCCGTTCATCGCTTCGGCAGGCCGTGCAAATAGTGGTCGTGTTGGGCGGCCAGGTCAGGGGGCAGGCCGCGAGTTTCTCCGGCGAAGCGGCGCAGTTGTTCGGTAATCTGGCCGGCTTCCTGTTCGGTCAATTCGCGCGCGGGCTCACGACCCGAAACCCACCGGCCCCGACGGGGTTGCTGCTTCTTGGCGCCGTGCAAATAGTAGTCGTGGTTGGCGGCCAGGTCCCCGGGTAGCGTGGCTGCCGCGGCTGTCTCGCGCAGAACGAACTGTTCCTCGGGCGACGGAGCGGGAATGACCTCCACTCGTTCCCCTTCTTGGAGATGCACCTCCGGCGGCAGCACGACCACGCCATTCCGAACTGTTCCCGCGAAACTCATATCAATCTTCATGAATCATGGCGTGGATCGGCCTGAATGACAATGGGCAAACTATGGCCCTGCGCGCACGCTGTCGAAGTTCCGAACGTGCGTCGCGGCCTCATCGAGGCCGGCCTTTTTCACATGAACCTTCTTCGTCGGAACGCTTTGACATCCGAAGCATCAAGATCGAACCATTCAGCTCCTTTCCTGATCCGCTTCGGCTCAAAACGATTGTGCCTATACGCTTCGATGCCGACTGGATCGTCGGTGCGGATCACATGCACATAATTCGCGGCTTCGGGGAGTTGGATCTGGAGTTCGCGTTCACGCCGACCTGCAGCGTTGCTCCTGCCTATCTTGTAGTGTTTTCCTGACTTCAATAGATAGACAAATCCAATCTCAAGCTCGACCCGTGAAACATTCTTCAGTGATTGCTCCGTGCTACAAAGCGGTTCGCAAATTGCGATCACATCAACAAGTCCACCTTTGCTTTTGCAGTGGGACACCACGCGAATGTGACCTTGGATTACCCGGATGGCGCGGATAAAGACATGACTTCACTCCCCACCAGTCAAGTCTGATTAATCCGTGGTTTCGATGCTGTTTTTTTTGGGGCAAGATTACTTGATTGCGGCGGCGGCTTGGCCTGCGAGGCTGGCCACACTGCGCCTGCGTCCACGCAAGTCATCCAGCAGCGAGTACGCCACCGGCGTCACCAACAGCGTCAGCAGCAGGCAAAGCAACTGGCCGCCGATAATCACTATGGCCGTGGCGCGGCGTTCCTCCGCGCCGGGGCCGGAACCGAGGGCCATCGGGATCATGCCGGCGACGAGCGTAAAGGTGGTCATCAGGATCGGGCGCAGGCGGTCGCGATTGGCCTGGAGGATGGCGGCGGTGCGCTCCAGTCCCTGGGCGCACAGGTTGTTCATGCGGTCGATTTGGAGGATCGCGTTTTTCTTCACCACCCCAAAGAGCACCAGTACGCCAAGGGCGGAGTAGAGATTGATGGTTTGATTCGCGCCCCAGAGCGAGACGAGGGCGAACGGCACCGACAACGGCAGCGAGAGCAGGATGGTGAACGGGTGGATGAGGCTCTCGAACTGCGAAGCCAGGATCAGATACATCAGGACCACGGAGAGCAGGAACGCCCAGAGGAACTCCTTGAACGTCGTCTCCAGCTCACGCGCGCGGCCGGAAACCCGCGTAGAGTAGGCCGGCGGCAGATTCATCGACTCGACCTCGGCGCGCAGCGCGGCGACGCGATCGGCCTGTGCGTAACCCGGAGCGACGGCGGCGCGCAGGCGGACCAACCGCTGGCGGTCCAGCCGGTCGATGCGCGAGACCGTGTTCGTGGTGACCAGGCGCGTCACGTTGTCGAGCCGCACCAGGCCGCCGCCCCGCCGCGGGACGAAAAGCGCCGCGATGGCGACGGCGTCGTTGCGTTCGCCCTCGGTCACACGAAGCTGCACGTCGTAGTCCTCGTTGATCGAAGCGTCCCGGAAGCGCGACACCCGCTGGTCGCCCCCGACCATGATGCGGAGCGCGTTGGCAATGTCCTCGGTGTCCACTCCGAGCCTGGCGGCGCGGTCGCGGTCGATTTCGACCCGCAGCTCGGGCTTGTCGAGCTTGAGCGTGGTGTCGGCATCGAGAAGGCCGAGCTGGGGCGCTTTCTTGCGGAGCTGCTCGGAGTAGCCGGCAAGCGCGTCCAGGTCGGGGCCGAGCAGGGCGAAGTCGATGTCGTAGTTTGGCCCGCCGAGGCTGAATGTCTGCGGATTGCGAATGGAAACGCGGATGTCGGGAATCTGCGCCAGCCGCCGCCGGACCTGGGCGATGACCTGGCGCTGGGAGTAGTTGCCCTGGAAGGCCCGCCAGGGTTTCAGGCTGACGAGCCGGCCCCAGGAGAAGACGCGCTCCTTGTGCGGCGCGAGTCGGACGTAGAAGCGGGCCTGGTTCACTGCGGTGAAGAAGCCGCCGCCACCTACTGTCGCCAGGACGAGCCGCACGCCGGGGATGGCCTTAAATTCGGTCTCCGCGCGTGCCATGACTTCGTTCATCGCCCCAAGGCTGGCGGCTTCGGGCGCGAGGATGTTCACGTCGAACTCGCCTTCGTCCGTGTTAGTGGGAACGTATTCCTGGCGGACAAGACCGTAGAGCGGGATCGAAGTGGCCACGATGAGCGCAGCCAGGCCCGCAATGAGCCAGCGGTGGCGCATCGACCATCCGAGAGCCGCGGCGTAGGCACGGTCGATGCGGGCGTAGAAACCTCGGCGGGAAGCGGGGGTATGAAGTTGAAGTTCGTCACTTGCTGGCCCCCTCACCCCGGCCCTTTCCCCCTCGGAGGGGGAGAGGGAGGAGGAGACGGGCGTTGTGAGAGCCGGTTTGTCATGCGGTTGCCCCCTCACCCCGACCTTCTCCCCCTCGGAGGGGGAGAGGGAGGAAGCGGCGGGCGTCGATGAGAGAATGGGTTCTGGATGGGTTTCGTCCGTCCGTTTTCGGCTGTCCGCGCGGAGGAGCCGCGCGCTCATCATCGGCGTGAGGGTGAAGGAAACGAGCAGGCTGACGAGCACTGCCGCGGCGGCCGTGATGCCGAATTGGAAGAGGAACTTGCCCGAGATGCTCGACAGGAACGAGACCGGCACGAAAATCACCACCAGGCTGAAGGTCGTTGCCAGCACCGCCAGCGCAATCTCCGCCGTCGCTTCCCGCGCCGCGTCGAACGGATTCCGTTTCTTCTCCTCGATGAAGCGGAAGATGTTCTCGAGCACCACGATGGCATCATCGATGACGATGCCGACCATCAGGACCAACGCAAGCATCGTCACGCTGTTCAGCGTAAAACCCATCGCCTTCATCACCCCGAACGTCGCGACGACGGACGTGGGAATGGCCACCGCGGCAATGACCGTCGCGCGCCAATTGCGCATGAAAGTCAGCACGACCAGACACGCCAACAGGCTGCCGACGATCAGGTGCCGGTTGATCTCGTGAAGCGCCTCGTTGATATACCGCGACTGATCGCGGATGACCTCCAGCTTCACGTCCGCCGGGAGTTGGGCGCGCACGGCATCGAGCTTGGCCTTGACGCCGTCGATCACGGCAACGGTGTTTGCCCCGGTCTGTCGGCGTATATCGAGGCTGACGGTCGGAACGCCGTTGAGGCGCGAGAGGGAACGCTGTTCTTTCGTGCCGTCCTCGGCCCAGCCGATGTCGCGCACGCGCACCGGCGAGCCATTGCGGGTGACAACGACCAGGTTGTTGAACGCCGTGGCATCGGGCAGCCGGCCCATCGTGCGCAGGGACTGTTCGCGCAAGGCAGTGGTCACATTGCCGCCGGGGATGTTCGCGTTCTGCCGCTCGATGGCCTCGCGCACGGCCGTGATGGGGATCTGATAGGCCGCCAGCCGATCGGGATCGACCCATACATTGATGCTGCGCTCCAGTCCGCCGAAGATTTCCACTTCGCCAACACCGGCGGAACGTTCCAGAGATACCTTTACCGTCTTGTCCGCCAGTTCGGTCAGCTCGCGCTGGCTGCGCTCTCCGGAGAGGGCGAGTGACAGGACGGGCGACAAGTCCGCGTCGGACTTGCTGATGACGGGCGGATCGGCGTCACGGGGCAAATCGCGCTGGACGCGATTGACGCGGTCGCGCACGTCCTGCGCGGCGGCCTCGACGTCGCGGTCCAGCTCGAAGGTGACGATGACGAACGAATTGCCCGGACCGCTGATGGACGTGAGTTCCTTGATGCCTTCGATGGTGTTGATGGATTCCTCAAGCGGCTGAGAGATTTGGGACTCCACTTCCGCGGGCGAGGCGCCCGGCAGGCGCGTATTGACGCGCACGATCGGCAGGTCGACGGCGGGCAGACGGTCGACGCCGAGCTTCGCGTAACCGGCGAGCCCCACGACGACCAGGGAGAGAATCAGCATCGACGCGAAGACCGGCCGGCGGATGCAGACTTGGGCGAGCAGGCGCATGGCGGGTCAGTGGTGGCTGAGAAGCGCGATGTCGTACATTCGACAACGATTCCTTCCTCAACGCTTCGTCACGGCCCGGACGACTCGACGGACTTGCTGGATTGAGCCGCCGGCAGGTCCGCAACGATCACCGGCTGGCCCGTGCGCAGGTTGCCTGGATCGACCACGACGAGCTCGCCCGGCTTCAGGCCCGACACGACCTCTATCCAGCCCGCCCCCCGCCGGCCCGTGACAACAGTCCGTTCCGAGGCCTTCCCGTCCCTGGCCAGCACCACCTTCTCGATGCCCGCGAAGACAATGAGGGCGCCGGCCGGGACCGCAAGCCCGGGGTCGCGCTCGCGCGTAACAATCTCGGCGCGTACGAAAAGTCCGGGCCGAAGCGAGCCGTCGTTGGGAATGTCCGCTTCGGCGATCAACATGCGGCTTTGCTCGACGATGGCGGGGCTGACCCGGGCCAGAGCACCGCGCACGAGGTTGGTCTCGCCCTCGACCCGCAGGCGCACCGGTTGGCCCGCGCGGACGCCCGCCGCCTCGCGTTCCGGCACCTCGACGCGCAGGCGGAGCGGGTCGGTGCGCACAAGGGTCAGCACCGGCGTGCCCGCCTGGAGAAACTCGCCCAGACCGGCTAAGCGCTGTTGAATGGCGCCCTCGAAGGGGGCGCGCAGATTTGTATCCTCAAGCTGCTTCTGGGCGATGGCCAATTCGGCGCGGCGCTGCGCCAGCGCAGCAAGACGCGTGAGGGCTTCTTCCAGAGCCGCTTCGTGTTTGTTGAGCGCGACGATGTACGCTGCAACGGCCGTGTCGACATCGGATTGCGGGGCGATGCCGGTTTTGTTCAGCTCGAGGAGACGCTCGCGATTCTTGTCGGCTTCGTCGAGCACGGCCTTGGCCTGTTTGACGAGGCTGGTCTTCTCGATCTCGACGGTATCACTGGTCCCATCGAGCGGCAGGCCGAGCGATGCGCGGGCCTGCGCCAATGCAGCGGTGGCCTGGCGGACCCGCAATTCGTAATCCTGCGGATCGACTTGAGCCAGCCGGTCTCCTTGCTTCACCACACTGCCGAGATCCACGGCGATGGTGTGGAGGCGGCCGGGCACCTTGATGCTGAGGGTGGCTTGCTCCTGCGCCAGCAACGAGCCGGTGGCCGAAACAATCCGCTCCATCGGCTGCGTCTCCGCCACGGCCACGCGCACTGAGCGAGCCGCAGCGAGTTTGCCGGGCGGGGCAGAATGCTGCGAATCGGGCGCCTTCGAACAAGAGCAAATCAGTGCCGGCAGCAGCAGAATCGGCAGAGCGGTTTGGCCGTGTGACGGCTTCATGCGAGGGAGTTTAGCCGGGCCGGACGCCCTCCCGCGACAACAAAGCGAAGCGGCGGCTCGGCGGGGAGCGCATGCCGCTGGCATGCCGTTTTCGGCGGCTCGCCGAAAACTTTGTTCCACACTCTTCTTCCTGGGAGGCGAGGAAGTTTGTGGAACGAGAATCCGGCGGGCCGCCGGATTCAGCCTGCGGGCCGCGTGCGTTCCCCAGCGTGCCTGGCGGCACGCGAAGCAGGTAGGGCGGCTAGCAGCCCGTTCAAAAACTCCAGGTCGGGTTGTAGCGGCGGTCTGTGACCGCCGAAATCGGGCGAGAAGGCGCGGATTCTTCGGCGCTCATAGAGCGCCGCTACAGTTTTTGAACGGGCGGCTAGGCCGCGTGTCGCCGCGAGTGCTGCGGGAATGGGTCCACCCGGCTCAAGGCGGCCTCCTGTGCGGCCGACACGGTGTCGGAGAGGGCCAGGTAGAGGAAGGCGAAGACGTTGAGCGCCGGCAACAGCAATAGCAACCCGACAAACGCGCTCTTGCCGCGAGCCCTGGCAATCTTGAAGCACCAGACGATGTAAACGATCACGAACACCGGCGGGATCAGAATGGTGAGGAACCACCCCCGGTTTATACCCGCGGCGCGGAGCAGGGGAATTATCTTGAACAACGGCAGCCAAACCAGTGCCACGGCCTTCTGGCCGACTTTCCGGCAGATGAGCCGGCAACAATAGCAGTAGAAGAGATAGACCAAAAACAGCGCTCCCATCGCCCCGTAGACGACTTCCGGCTTGAACTGGCTCAGGATTTCCTGGCTTTCCCAGACGACTTGCTCGTACATCTCTTCAAGTCGGGGGTCGATTTGGATGTCTTGCAAGGCTGGAACCACCCGGGCCGGGGCGTTCGTCGGTGGAGGTTCCACCAAGGTATACCCGAGCTGAAGCTGGGTGGACTTGTCGAGTTCCTTGACCTTGATGCTGGCCATGCCCCCGGCATGCTGCACAAAAAGGTCGTACTTGGCTTTGTTCAGCACTTTGACGTTGGTGTACGTGACCGATCCGGCTTTGAGTGTGGGGTAGGTCTCGGGCGGGGCCTCGGCGGCGCGCCCGGAGACGAGCGCTGCCAGCGCGAAGAACGCCAGGCTCAAACCGTATTTCCAAAGCTGTTGCATGGTGCGAGCGACTGCACGGCAGTCGTCCACAGATCACATCGGCGAACGCAGGCGGGGCTTTAGCCGCCATTTCTTTGCATGAGCTTCGGGACACGACAGCCTGTAGCCGCCGACGTGAGGAGGCGGACAACGTGGAAGCGCGATCCATCCGCCTCCTCACGTCGGCGGCTACGATTGTCGGTGAAACAGGCGGGTTAGCGCGGATGTTTTACGCGGAATACGGAGAGAAGGATCGAGACGAGGATGATGCCGCCGACAATGACGAGGGACGTGGAGGCCGGGATGTGAACCGGTTTTTCTGCGAGCATCTTCAGCCCGACGAACACGAGCACCAGGGCCAGCCCGTACTTGAGGTAGCGGAAGTATTCCAGCGCGCCAACCAGCACGAAGTAAAGCGAGCGCAGGCCGAGGATGGCGAACATGTTCGACGTGAAAATGATGAACGGCTTGTTCGTAATCGAGAAGATGGCCGGTATGGAGTCGATGGCAAACACCAGGTCGGCCGTCTCAACCGCAAGCAGCACGATGGCCAGCGGCGTCAGCGCGAACCGGCCGTTGAGCCGTGTGAAAAACCGCGGCCCTTCGAAGGCCGGCGCGACAGGAAAGACGCGCCGGGCCAGCCGGATGAGTGGATTTCTCTCGGGTTCCACCCCTTCCTGCTTGGAAAGCATCATTTTGACCCCGCTGTAAAGCAGCAGTAAGCCCAACAAGTAGAGTACCCAGTGGAATTTCGCCACGACGACAGTCCCCAGCGCAATAAACGTCCCGCGCATGATGAGAGCGTCGATGAACCCGAAGAACAGCACGCGGTGCTGGTACTGGGTCGGCACCTTGAAGTAGGCGAAGATGAGCGCGATGACGAAGACGTTGTCCATCGAGAGGCTCAACTCGATGACGTAGCCGGTCAGGAACTCGGTCGCCTCCTCCTTGCCGCGCCACGGCACCAACAGAGCGGAAAATCCCAGCGCCAGCGCCACCGTGACGCTCGTCCAGAAGAGGGCGTTCTTCATCGTCACCGGGCGGTTGCCGCGGTGAAAGACGAACAGGTCGAGCAGGACGAAGACCAGGACGCTGCCGATGAAGGCCACCCAATGCCAGGTGGTGATCGGCGGCGCGGCAGGCATGGCCGACGGGGCGGCTCAGGCGCGGACAGCAGCGGGTGCGCGGACGGTTGCCGCCGACTCGACGCCGACGCCCGCTCCCAGCGCGGGACGCTGGCCTTTGTGCCACCAAAGCACGAGGGCGCTGGCGATGTAGATCGAGGAGTAGGTGCCGGTCAGGATGCCCACGAGGAACGTGAACGAGAAATCGTTGATGACGCCGCCGCCAAACAGGTAGAGCGATAGCGTGGCCAGAAACACCGTGCCGGAGGTAATCATCGTGCGGCTCAAGGTCCGATTCAGCGCGTGGTTCATCAGTTCCTTGAACGTGCCCCGCAGGCCCATCCTGAGGTCTTCGCGAATACGGTCAAAGATGACGATGGTGTCGTTGATTGAAAAGCCGATGATCGTCAACATCGCGGCAACGAACGGTCCGCTCATTTCGCGCCCCGTGAGGAAGAACCAGCCGGAGGTCATCAGCAAATCGTGCACAATGGCCACGACCGCGCCGACGGCGAAAGAGATCTCGTAGCGGAACGCGACATAGACCAGAATCAGGAACATCGCCAGGAGGGCCGCAACGATGGCGGTGCGCCGGATCTCCTTGCCGATGGTCGGCCCGATGTGATCGCCGCCCAGGCTGGCGAAGCCCGCGTCCTTGAACTCGGTTTGCAGCAGCCCGAGGACGCGCTGCGGGACGTTGGCGGACTTTTCGTCCACTACCCGAGTCGTGACTCGGAGCGTTTCGGCGCCGCTGACGGCGTCGCGTTGATACCCGACCGTCGGCTCGCCCACGTTCAGGGACTTAATGGCCGCGCTGATCTTGCCTTGATCGACCTTTTGCTTGAAGGCGAAGTTCATGCTGTCGCCGCCCGCGAACTCAACTCCCAGCGCTTCCTTGCCGCGATAGAGGCCGTACCCATTGCCGATGAAGATGAGCAGCCAGGACGCGGCAAACGCCGGCACCGCCCAGCGCAGGAAGTCAATATTCGCCCCGCGGATGAGGTGCAGCATCTTCATGCCGGTCAGCCAGCCCCGCGACAGGAAGTAGTCGAAGATGAGCCGTGTGACGACCAGCGCGGTGAACATCGACACGGTGACACCCACGGTGAGCGTGACACCGAAGCCTTTCACCGGGCCGGTGCCCATGAAGATGAGGGTGACCGACGCAATGAGCGTCGTGAGGTTCGAGTCAAAAATCGTGCCGAACGCCTTGTCGTAGCCGGCCGCCAGCGCACCGCGCATCGTCTTGCCCGCCGCCAGTTCCTCCCGGATGCGCTCGAAGATGAGCACGTTGGCGTCGACCGCCATGCCGATGGTCAGCACGATGCCGGCGATGCCCGGCATGGTGATGGTCGTTTCCAGGCCGCAGAGCACACCCAGAAGGATGACGATGTTCAGCGCCAGCGCGACGTTGGCGACCAGTCCGGCCCTTAGATAGTAGATGAGCATGAAGCCCGCCACCGCCATGGTGCCGAAGATGGCCGCCTGCAGCCCCTTCTTTACGGTGTCGGCGCCCAGCAATGGATCCACCGAGCTCTCCGCCTCGACCACCACCGGCGCCTGGAGCGGATTTTCGAGCGTGTTCTTGAGGTCGAGGGCTTCCTTCTGATCGAAGTCGCCCATGATCCTTCCGGAGCTGCTGATCACACTGTTGATGGACGGAGCGGAGCGCAGTTCGCCGTCGAGCACGATGGCCAGTTGATATTTCCGGTCGCCCTTGGGTTGCCATTCGGTGGTGACCTTCTCAAAAATCTTGGCGCCCTCCTTGTCCAGCTCGAACGTGATCTCCGGTTTGTTGCTGAACTGGTCGCGAACCACCTCCGCGCGCTTGATGTGTTCGCCGGTCAATTCGGGCTTCTTGTTCACGAGATGGCGGCGGGTGACTTTCTCCTCGCGGCCGTCTTTCTTGACCTTCTGCTCCAGCGTCATCACCTCGTACCCCGGCTCGATGATGTTCTTGGCAATCAACAGATCACTATCCGCATGCACCATGCGGAATTCGAGGAAAGCCGCCTTCTGGATCAAGGCTCGGGCCCGTTCCTTGTCCGACTCGGAAAGGCCCGGGAGCTGCACCTCGATTCTGTTTTCGCCCAGCGCCTGGATGACCGGCTCGGCGACACCCAGGCTGTCCACGCGGCGGCGGATCACCTCCACACCGTGCGACAGGGCCGTGCCGCGGTCGGAATTGGTGCCCAGCTTGCTCATGTCCATCGTGACCAGGTAGCGGGTGCCGCCCTGCAAATCGAGGCCCAGCCGGATTTTCCCCGCCGCGCCGCGCTGCAGGCGGCTCAGGATGTAGCCATTGGGATTCTTCTCGTTTTTCGCCGCCGTATATTGCGGGAAATACTTCATCAGGTCGTTCGTGCCAATGGCCTCTTTGAGGTTGCCGTAGGCGCGCCCGGCATTGGTCTTCTGCATCGCCGTAAACCGCTCGACGAGGTTCGAAAAAGCCGCGTCCCGGTTCTTGGCCTGCGCCAGGAAATCCTGTGTGAAATCATGCCCCCTGGGCGGGAAAATGAACGGAACGAACAGGAGCAGGACCAGAAGTATGGCCGCCAGTTGCCAGAAGTTCTTGCGAGTCATGGATTGAGGGATTCGAGATCAGGATTTGGCTTCGGCGGGCTCGGCCTTGCGCTCCTTGGCCTCGGCGGGGTCGGCTTTGCGCTCCAACACTTCCGTCACGCTGCTCTTGAGCACTTCCAACTTGCTGTCCTCGGAACGGATGCTGACGCTGCGGTCCTTGACCGTGACGATGGTGCCGATGATGCCCGAGGTGGTGGAAACCTTGTCGCCGGATTTGAGGGTCTTAAGCATTTCCTCCTGCTGCCGCGTCCGTTTCCGCTGGGAGGACATCATGAAAATGAACATGAAGACCAGCAGCGCCGGTCCCAGCATCATCCACAGATTCTGAGTCGGGGATTGTTGCGGCGCGGCGGCGTCGGCGGCCAAAAGAACGGTGGAGAAGCTTGCAGTCATAGTTTGTAAAAATCGAGCCGCTCAATCTAGGGGGGCCGACCGGTTTGGCAAGCGTTTTACGCTGCACGTTTTACGTTTTACGTTTCAGTTCTCTCTCCCTAACCTCGCCCCTATGACAGCTTTCCCCTCCTTCCAGCCACCGCCCCGGCTCCTTATGGGCCCAGGACCGAGTGAAGTCGCCCCGTCGGTCCTTCGCGCCCTGAGCGCCCCTCTCCTGGGCCATCTTGACCCGGCGTTCGTGAAAATGATGGATGAAATCAAGGTCATGCTTCGCCAGGTCTTCCTGACGCGCAATGAAATAACCTTTCCTGTCAGCGGCACGGGCAGCGCCGGGATGGAGTTTTGTTTCGTGAACCTCCTGGAGCCCGGCGATGAAGCGGTGATCGGGGTCAACGGCGTTTTTGGCGGCCGCATGGCCGACGTCGCTGAGCGCTGCGGCGCCCGCGTCACGAAAGTCGAAGCGCCCTGGGGGCGCATCATCGAACCCGCGCAGGTCGCCGAAGCACTGCGCGGACGCCGCCCCAAGCTTGTCGCGATCGTGCATGCCGAGACCTCCACCGGGGCGCTCACGCCCGTTGAGGAAATCTCCCGCCTGGCCCGAGAAGCTGGGGCGTTGATGTTGCTCGACACAGTGACTTCCCTGGGTGGTTGCCCCGTGCGCGTGGACGATTGGGGCATCGACGCCGTTTACAGCGGCACCCAGAAATGCCTGAGCTGCCCGCCCGGCCTGGCGCCCGTCTCGCTCAGCCCGCACGCCCTCGAAGCCGCCATCCGCCGCAAAAATAAGGTCCAGAGTTGGTATCTCGACGTCAATTTGCTCGCCAGCTACTGGGGCCAGGAGCGCGCCTACCACCACACCGCGCCTATTTCGATGAATTACGGGCTCCACGAAGCGCTGCGCCTCGTCCTTGAAGAAGGTCTGGAGGCGCGTTGGAAGCGGCACCAGGAGAATCATCTCCTTCTCAAAGCCGGCCTTGCCGAGTTGGGCCTTTCCATCGCGTCGCAGGAAGGCCGTCAGCTCTGGCAACTCAACGCCGTCACCGTCCCCACAGGCATCGACGAAGCGGCGGTCCGCAAGCGGCTTCTCAGTGAATTCAACATCGAAGTTGGCGCAGGCCTCGGTCCTTTCAAGGGCAAAGTCTGGCGGATTGGCCTCATGGGCGAAACCAGCACGCGCAAAAACGTCCAGGCCATCCTCGGCGCTTTGAAGAACTGCTTGAAAGCGTGAGCCGCTGCGGCGCGGGAACCCGCGGCGGACGTGGTCCGGCATAACGGTGCCGAGATGCAGGTGCATCTACATGGATGCGCTCCCCGGATGCGGCCGTGCCCGTTTGGGCTTTGCAGCTTCGGCGGCTTTGCTATCGTTCCGGGCCATGACGTTGGAATTTGTCAAAATGAACGGCGCGGGCAATGACTTCATCCTCATCGACAATCGCGCCGAGAAAATTGCGCTGACAACTCAACAGATCGTCCGCTTGTGCGATCGCCAGCGAGGCATCGGCGCGGATGGACTCTTTCTGCTGGTGCCCAACACGTCCGGCAAGGCCGATTGGACGTGGGAATTTTACAACCGTGACGGCAGCGTGGCCGACATGTGCGGCAATGGCGCGCGATGCTTCGCCCGTTTTGTCCAACGCGTCGCCGGCGCCAGGGAGCAAACGAGCTTCGAGACAGGCGCGGGCGTCATCAAAGCGCGATTCCATGGCGAACGCGTGACCGTCAGCCTCACCACTCCTCACAGCCTGCGTTTGAATGACACCGTTGCCGCCGCTGGAGCCAAGCTCGCGGTGCACTCTCTCAACACGGGCGTCCCGCACGCGGTGCTGTTTGTCCCCGACGCGGACCGGGCAATGGTGCAGCAACTCGGGGCGGAGATCCGTTACCACGAGCACTTCAAGCCCGGCGGGACAAACGTGAACTTCGCGCAGGTGCTCGGCCCGAACCACATCCGCGTCCGCACCTACGAACGGGGCGTCGAAGGGGAGACGCTGGCCTGTGGCACCGGCGTGACCGCCGCCGCGCTCATCAGTTCGCGCGTCCACAAGTTCACGGCGCCGGTGCAGGTCCAGGTCCAGGGCGGTGACACGCTCGAAGTGGCCTGGACCGACAAGGCCGACGGATTCGCCGAGGTGACGCTCAGCGGGCCGGCGGATTTTGTTTTTCAGGGACGCATCGAGATTTGAAGTGTGACCATTGAATGGCCTCACTGACACTTGGTCCTGCTGACCAGCAACCATGTTTACCGGAACTTACACAGCGATCGTAACGCCCTTCAGGAAAGGCAAACTGGATGAAGCGGCTCTGGCCCGCCTCGTCAAGGCGCAGATCCAGGGCGGGGTGGACGGCATTGTGCCGGTCGGCACCACGGGCGAATCGCCAACGCTCGATTACGAGGAACACATCCACGTCATCAAGCGCTCGATTGAATTTGCGGAGGGCAAAATCAAAGTGCTCGCCGGCACCGGCGGCAACTCGACCAGCGAAGCCATTTACCTGACCAAGATGGCGAAAAAAGCCGGAGCGGACGGGTCGCTGCAGGTTTCGCCGTATTACAACAAGCCCACACAGGAAGGACTCTTCCAGCATTTCAAAGCCATTGCGGAGGCGACCGACCTGCCCATCGTGCTCTACAGCGTCCCCAGCCGTTGCGGCGTCGAGATCGGCGTTGATACCGTCCAGCGCCTCGCGAACGATTGCCCGACCGTCGTCGGCATCAAGGAAGCCGGCGGCAGCACCGACCGCGTGAGCCAGCTTCGGGCGGCGCTGGGAGAGCGGTTCACCATTCTCAGCGGCGACGATTCGATGACGCTGCCCTTCATGTCTGTCGGCGCGCGCGGCGTCGTGAGCGTGGCCAGCAACCTCATCCCGCGCGAAGTCACCCAGATGGTCCGCGCCTTCGCGCAGGGCAAGTCCAGCGTAGCCCTCAAGCTGCACGCCAGGTTTTATCCGCTCTTCAAGGACCTCTTCATTGAGACGAATCCCCAGCCCGTGAAAGCCGCGCTCGCTATGCTCGGCCTGTGCGACGAAGAAATGCGGCTGCCCCTTGTGCCAGTGAGCGCGAAGAACCGCGAGGTGCTCAGGGCCACGTTGAAGGCGTGCGGGGTGCTCAAGTGAGTCGATCCAGGAAAGCGGCGGACGCCAGTCCGTCGCTATGCCTTTCGTGGCAGTTGGCGCGCCCTTTACACACAGCCGGGCGACTTGCTGCGATACTGGCGGCGCATGAAAACGCTGCTTCTCCTCGCCTCGGCAGCGATGGCCTTTGCGGCCACCGCTGCGGAAAATTCTCCCACCGCAATTGAGCCTCAATCGCTTCATAGAACCACCGATCCCGCCGCCACACGGGTGCTGCCCGAGCCTCCACCCTTCAAGTCGGTCGAAGCCATGCAGGCCGAATTCGTGCGGCGTTTCGAAGCATCCCCCGGCTTCGGTCTGTCCCGCGTCATCCGCCCCATCTTCCTCGCGCCGACGCCCTCGCTCGTTTGGAACGGCGCTGCTTACCGTGTGGTGCCGCCCGAACTCGTCGCGCTTGAGGACGAGCCCATCGTGTATGCGCCGCGCGAACACGCCGCTTTTCGAACCGGCATTTCCACGAATGTCACGCGCCGCGAAGTCCGCAAGCTCTTCAAGCATCGCCCGCTCAGCTCGCTCGAAACCAACGCCGTCCTCGCCCTGCGCGAAGGACGCGACCTCGTGGTCCTCACCAACCGTGTCGCCGTGCCGGAGGCCGAGGTCGAACTAATCTCCACTCCAGACCTGCTCGTTTTCGGCGCGCTCCGGGCCGGCAAGACCTGCGCGGCGTGCCACCAATGCGATGAGGGGACGCTGCTCGGCGCTTTCGCCTATCGCCTCGCACCTGCCGCGATGCCGCCGGACAAGGCTCCCAATTCGACCGTCCTGCGCTCCAACCTCATCGCCCGCCTGTTCGCTTCGCTCTAATGCTTATTCGAGGACCGGCCGATCCAGCAGCGCGGACAGCCATGTCCGCGTTAATCCAGGCAATGCCAGTCACGCGCGGACAAGGCTGTCCGCGCTCCTTGCTTGAATCAGAACTGGCTCTACCCTCCACCGCGCGTTACAGGCGCGTTCCAGGCTTTGACGAAACGGCCCGGGCCGGGGATTCTCCGGCCTGTGACGAAAATCATCATCAACGGTTCCAAAGGCCGCATGGGCCAGGCGATCGCGGCGTGCGCAGCCCGCACGCCGAAAATCGAAGTCGCCGGCCAGGTGGATCAAGGCGACGACCTGGGCGCCATCATCGCGAAGTGCGACGTGGTGCTCGACTTCAGCTTCCACAACGTCACCCCCGCCGTCGCCGAACTCAGCGCCAGGCACCGCAAAGCCCTCGTCATCGGGACCACCGGCCACAGCGACTCCGAACAATCTCAAATCTCAAATCTCAAATCTCAAATTCCGATCGTGTGGGCTTCCAACTACTCGACCGGCGTCAACACTCTCTTCTGGCTCGCGCGCAAGGCCGCCGAAATCCTCGGTCCCGAGTACGATCTCGAAGTCGTCGAGATGCACCATCGCCTCAAGAAGGACGCCCCCAGCGGCACCGCGACCACGCTCCTGGAAATCCTCGCCGACGTGCGGAAGCTCCAGCTTCAAGAAGCGTTACGCCCCGGCCGCCACGGAATCACCGGTGAGCGCACGAGCACGGAAATCGGCGTTCACGCCCTGCGCGGCGGCGATGTCGTCGGCGATCACACCGTCATCTTCGCCGCCAACGGTGAACGGGTGGAACTCACCCACAAAGCCAGCAGCCGCGACACCTTCGCCATCGGCGCGCTTCGCGCCGCGCAATGGGTCGTCGGGAAGATGCCAGGCATTTACGACATGCAGGACGTGCTGGGGTTGAAGTGAACACGGCCGGTCCAGTCATCCGCGCGCATTACCTCGAAACTGAGGAATACTTCGTGGAAGCTTGGGATCGAAATCCCAGGAAGCAGCGCATGTGGACGATCTATGCCGGTGTGGTGATCGGGTTGGGAGTGATCGTGGCGCTCGAATTGAGCAAGCCGCGCCGGGATCGTTTCTGGTGGTTTGCGCCCGCCGCTGCATTCGTCATAGCGATGTTCGCGATGTACTGGTTAAGTCCCCCCGGCCAGCGTCGCCAGATCAGAAGAACAATCCGCAAGCGACTCGCCAGCCCCCCGGCAGAAGCTTGGTTCGAATTCTCAGACGCCGGCTTCCTCTCGACTGGACGCGACGGCCGGAGCGGATTCCATCCGTGGAGCACTGTCGCCAAGGTGGTGCAATTGCCAGATGGCCTGCTCCTCTACTTCGACGAGAACTACTACCACTGGGTTCCGCAACGAGCCTTCGGATGCCCTGAAGACTACGCCACCGTCAACACAATCGCGGCAAACAAGGCAAAGCTATTCCAGCGCGCCGCTCCCTGAGCTACACCGCTGGTTTCATCATTCGCATGAAACTCCCACCGCCCGTAGCCGCCGACGTGAGGAGGCGGACTCGTTCCCACGTTCAGGCTTTCCGCCTCCTCACGTCGGCGGCTACGAAACCGGCGGCACGTCCGGTCTGATGGGCCGCCGTGAGACTCTCCTTTCGCCCCGCTACCCTCAGGGACGTGCCGCTGCTCGCGCACTTGAACCGCCAACTTGTCGAGGATGAGGGGGCGCGCACGCGCCTTACTCTCGACGGTCTGGAAGCTCGAATGCGCGGATGGCTTCGCGGCGAATACGCGGCGACTCTCTTCGAACTCGGCGGGGAGCCTGTCGCCTACGCGCTTTACCGCAAGACCAACGGCGGCACGCACATTCGGCAATTCTTCGTCGTTCGCCACGCGCGCCGTCGCGGCATCGGGCGGCGGGCGATTGAACTGCTATTAAAGCGCGTTCTCGCGTCCGAGGCCACGATTGAGCTTGGCGTGCTGGCGCACAACCGCCGCGCGCTGGACTTCTGGAAAGCGGTGGGTTTCGCGGAATACGTGATCACCCTGGAAAAGTTGCGCCGCCCGTTCGTAGCCCGCCGTCAGGCCCTCATCGCCCTCGGCTCGAACCTCGGCGATTCCCGCGCGACGGTGCTCGCCGCGATGGACGCCCTCGACCGGCTCTCCGCGTTGCCGCTGCACCGCTCCTCGCTCTGGGAATCGGCGCCCGTGGATTGCCCGCCCGGCTCGCCCCTGTTCGTGAACGCCGCCGTCGCCCTTGAGCCGGCTGCCGACGACACGCCCGAATCGCTCCTGAAAAAACTCCAGGCGCTTGAAAAGAAATTCGGCCAGCGCCCGAAGAAAGTGCTCAACGAACCACGCCGGCTCGACCTTGATCTCATCGCGTTCGGCCGCGAAGTCCGCTCGACGCGCGCGCTCACGCTGCCTCATCCGCGCGCTCATCTGCGCCGCTTCGTGCTCGCGCCGCTGAACGAACTGGCGCCTGATTTCGTTCTGCCTGGCCAGCGGAGGACCATCCGCGCACTGTTGGGCGCGGCGAGCGCCGGCGGGGCAGTGCGGCGGGTTGGTTGATTATCGGACCGATCTGTCGGATCGGTCGGATGGGTCAGATCGTGCAGCCAGGTAAATTTGCCCCTACGCCACGGGCCGCATCTCCACCACGTCCACAATCTGGCCGCCGGCTGTGATGGGGCTGATGACCACGGTGGTGTTGCCGGACCGCAGCCGGCCCTGGGTGACGAGCCAGCGCATCGCCGATTCGATGGTTTCCTCGGGGCGATCGTGATTGAAGGGATGGACGAAGGATTCGACGGCGCAGTTGAGC
>Ga0137374_10003251_pt1 | contig 19202 bp, 17 predicted proteins | sample SagtaG_20_FD_104811 | JGI IMG/M metagenome (GOLD analysis project Ga0137374, IMG submission 104811) | Vadose zone soil microbial communities from Sagehorn Ranch, Mendocino, California, USA - Sage1_R_100_16 metaG | ecosystem: Environmental > Terrestrial > Soil > Vadose zone | place: USA...
ATCGGCATACTGCGCCAGCCCAACCATGCGGAAGATTTTTTGGAAGTGCTGCGAGAGGCCGCTGACCCCCAGCTTCTGGTTGTTGCGGTTAACTTCGGTGACAATACCGATCAGAATCGCAATGCCGGCGCTATTGATGTAATCGTTCTGGCGAAAGTTCAGCAGGACATGTTTCGCGCCCTGGCCGGTCACCTGCGTGTAGGCGCTATTAATCTTCTCCTCAGCAAACGTCGTGACATCGCCGACCAGATCGATAATCGCAACGCCACCGCGCTCGCGCGTACTGACGCTCAGCTCATCTTCCAGCATGGGATTCTCCTCACAAATTAGCCAGGAATGTATAACTATATCTTGCGAAAGTATAATACCAGACGAAAATGATTCCTGCCGTCGACGCTCTCGGTGAAACCAGCCTCGTCGACCAGCTGCGCGATCATCATCAGTCCCATCCCACGCAGTGGCGCCAATCCGCTTAGCTTGAGATCGATACTGGCGATCGTGCCGCTGGACTCATAGCGCTTCAGACCCTGATCGTGAACCTCGATCTCCAAGTGATCGTCGGCGCCGATGCAGCTGACATCGACGCGTAGGCCAGGCGCACGCCCATTACCATGCTCGATCGCATTGATACAGGCCTCGCCCAGAGCGGTTTTAAGATCCTCGACGCGCTCGCGATCACAGCCAAGCCGGCGAGCGAATGCGGCTACGGCCTCACGGGCGACTTTTTCGTAGCCTAGCTCACTGGGGAAGGAAAGCTCCATAGCCGGCGGCGATGATATATGCTGCGATGTCGTACTCATCGATCGTTATCTTTCGAGGTGAATCACCATACGAACCTGGTTGCCACCGCTTGGCGCTGTCGTGAATTCGACCTCGTCCATCAATTCGCGGATCAGCCAGATACCCCAGCCACCTTTATCTTGCTTTGTAAACGCGTCCTCGATCCGCGGTGTTGGCGTCGTCTGCTGCTGATCGAGCTGCTTGCGGCCCTGATCGGCCACGCTCACCACCAGCTCATCCGGCCGCGCGGTCAGCATCACCAGCACACGCATGTCGGAATCGTGCTCGTTGCCATGCTCGATCGCGTTTGTCACGGCCTCGGCAATCGCTGTCCGCAGCGCCTCGACCCGATCGCCGCCGAAGCCCATCCGCCGAGCCAGCGACGACGCAGTATCCATTGCAACTTTCTCGTATCCAAGCCGGCTTGGAAGCCGCAGCTCGATGATCCGCTCGACCGGCTCGTTATCACTGTTCGGACTGGCCATGCTTATGTCACAACCTCATATGGACCAAACGTACGGGCGCGTTTGCTGGACACTGCCTCAGTCCGCAATTTATCTTAACACATAACTCAAAGCCCGCGCAATAGGTATTCAGGTTGAAATTTGATGACAGACCTTTGCCGGAGGATACAGGGAACAGGATACAGGGTATAGGAGCGGGAAACCACAGTTGCCTGTTCTCTGTTGCCTGTCCCCTGTTCACTATAATGGAATGTTGCCATGCTTCCGGGCCGGGAGGCTCTGGCGTTTGTTGCGCGCCAGGCGCAGCGCGCGAATCAGCGCCGGGCGGGTCTCCTTCGGCTCGATCACTTCATCGATGTAGCCGCGCTCGGCCGCGACGTATGGGTTGGCGAAGCGGTTCTGGTAATCCTCGGCCAGCTCGGCCTGGCGCGCGGCCGGGTCAGCCGCCTCGGCCAGCTCCTTGCGGAAAATGATTTTCACCGCTGCGTCTACACCCATCACAGCGATCTCAGCCGTCGGCCAGGCGAAGTTGAAGTCGGCGCGAATATGTTTGCTTGACATAACATCATAGGCGCCGCCATACGCCTTGCGGGTGATCACTGTCAGCTTGGGTACGGTGGCCTCGCAGTAGGCGTACAGCAGCTTGGCGCCGTGGCGGATGATCCCGCCATATTCCTGCTGTGTGCCTGGTAGAAAGCCCGGCACATCGACCAGGGTGACCAGTGGAATATTGAACGCATCGCAGAAGCGCACGAAGCGCGCGGCCTTGACCGACGAGTCGATATCGAGCACGCCGGCCAGATGCGCCGGTTGATTAGCCACCACTCCGATTGGGAAGCCATCCAGCCGCGCGAAACCAACCACGATGTTGCGCGCCCACAGCGCCTGCACCTCGAAGAACACGCCATCGTCGACCACCGCGTCGATGATCGCGAGCATGTCGTAGGGCTTCTTGGGGTTGTCGGGGATGATCGCCTGGAGCGCCTCGTCCATGCGTTCGGGGCTATCCACCGGCGCGGCGTAGGGCGGATCCTCCAGGTTGTTGGCCGGCAGAAACGAGAGCAGCGTGCGCAGCTGCTCGAAGGCCTCATCTTCGCTATCGGCGGCGAAGTGCGCCACGCCGCTGCGGGTATTGTGCGTCAGCGCGCCGCCTAGATCTTCGAAGCCGACATCCTCGTTCGTGACCGTCTTGATCACGTCGGGGCCGGTGATGAACATCTGCGAGGAGCCCTTGACCATCAGAATGAAGTCGGTCATTGCTGGCGAGTAGACCGCGCCGCCCGCGCATGGCCCGGCGATCAGCGAGAGCTGCGGGATGACACCCGACGCCAGCACATTGCGGTAGAAGATCTCGGCGTAGCCACCCAGGCTGACCACGCCCTCTTGGATGCGCGCGCCACCGGAGTCATTCAGGCCGATGCACGGTACACCCATGCGCAGCGCCAGATCCATCACCTTGCAGATCTTCTCGGCGAACACCTCGCCCAGCGACCCGCCGAACACCGTAAAATCCTGCGCGAACAGGCAGACCGGCCGGCCGTCGATTGTGCCATGGCCGGTGATTACGCCATCGCCGAGCGGCCTGCGCTGCTCCATGCCGAAGGCGCTGGTGCGGTGAACCGCAAAGGCATCCAGCTCAACGAAGGAGTCGGGATCGAGCAGCGCATCAACCCGCTCTCGCGCAGTCAGCTTGCCGCGCTCGCGCTGGCGCTCGGATGCCTGTGGGTCAGCAGTTCGCGCCTGCGCGCGGCGGCGGCGCAGCTCTTCGATCCGTTCTTGCGTGGTTTTCACAATCCCTCAATCACCATAATAGGACGCGGACGAATTGCCCTGTATACCTTTCGTGAGTACCCATCATCATAGCATATTCGCTGAGCTGCTCTGTTGGGAGCGCGCAGGGCGCAAACCCATTGTTGGTGGGGCGGCTCCGCCGCCCCCGCGCCGCACAAACAGATTTTTCTCGGGGACACCCAGCGGGTACCCAGGCCCCCGATCTCCCGCGCAAGGGGACGTTGCAACCGCCATCTACTACGCCGCCGTGTGGCGCATGCAGCACATGTGTGGTATAGTAGAGCGGTACATTCTTCCCATCACAATCGAGCAGATTGCTCGCCTCGATCGCTGGGCGCCTGAGTGGGATCAAGCGGTTTGCGATGCACAGCGCTCGCGGAGGCGCTACGTGTGCGTCGTCGGCGACGCCTACCTGCTCGCATACCCTCACGCGGGATGCGCACGAATCACTGCCGCTTGTGTAGCCGCGCTCACCCGATCGCGACACACCCGAATTGATTAGGTCCTCGCCTTGCGCGGGTGCCAATTCTGCGCCTTTCCGCGATACTGTTCGCCGGCGGATCCGGATGCTCGCGCTGGCGAATACTGCCGCGCCATCGATGGCGGCGCCTCGACCGAAGGAGTGCCATGCTGTATTTCGTCTGGTATGACGACAGTGCGAAGAAGCCAGTCGTGGAAAAGATACAAGAAGCGATCGCCGCATATGTGACCCGCTTTGCCATACAACCTAGTCTGCTGCTCGTCAATGCGGTCGATCACATGGAGCTTACCGATATGCTGGTGCGCTCGGAGCGCACTGTCCAGCCCAACACATTCTGGCTCGGATACGAGGAAATCGTAGAAGTACCGACCGCTTGAGCAATATGCTGTGCCCACGCCGGCGCCGTCGATCAAGCGTGGAAGGAGGCACTCATGCCGTCAAGATACCCGGTGGTGGTCTTCGCGCCGAATGGTGGCGCGACTTTTGTCGTCCATCTGAGCGCTGCCGATGTCTCGCGCTCGCTGCCGACGCCAATGCCTGAGACGCGCGACGGTCGGTTGTCGCCCCCCTGGCGCTGGGGTGGGCACCAGATCGATGCGCAAGCGCGCGTGGTGCATTTCACATTCGTCAACCGGCTTAGCAATGAGTCTTGGACGGCTGACGTGGCTTTCGCCCAACAATGAAACGCCTGCCCGACATGGCAGCGCAAAGTGAGCAATCAGATGAAACAGCAGCAGTCCCGAGTTCAACGCCTGGGGCGGATCTATCGCTTTACGATCGCGGGGAATGACTACGCGGCCTTTATCTGGCAATTCGGCGCGCAGTTTCGTGGCCGGGTTGAAGAACATCCGCAGGTTCCGCAGTGTACCGGGCGCACCGCGCTGGCAGTGCGTGATGCCCTCCAGCTGTGGCTTACCGAGCGCGCGGCGACTTAGCCGCAGCGCGATACCCCTTGCTCCCGCGCTTCGATCGATCCGTGATCACATCCGCCATCCCAGCGGCGGATGTCGCGTATAATGCATTCTGCGCGCCCCACGCGCTCCCGATCTATTTCCTGATGTCTAGAAAACATAGGTGCCATCCATGCTCGATATCGCTGGGCGCATTGTGGCGCTTGCCGCCGGCATTGCGATTGTGATCGGAACGCTGCTCTCAGCGGTGCGAACCTTCGTGCTGCCGCGCAGCTCGCCAACGATCCTGACACGCGTGATCTTTCTGACTATGCGCGATCTTTTCTCGATCGTCGAAAAGCGCGCCGCGACCTACGAGCAGCGCGATCGCATTCTGGCGCTCTACGCGCCGTTGAGCCTGCTGGTGATGCCGCCGGTCTGGCTGATCTGCGTGCTGGCGGGCTTTATGGGTATGTTTTGGGCGGCCGGCGGCCGCTCGTGGTACGAAGCGCTGCGTATCAGCGGCTCGTCGCTCCTGACGCTCGGCTTCGTGCCGCTCGATCGGCTGGTTGATGTGTTGCTGGGCTACAGCGAGGCCACGCTTGGCCTGATCCTGGTGGCGCTGCTGATCGCCTATTTGCCGTCGATGTACAGCGCCTTCCAGAAGCGCGAGACTGCGGTGACGCTGCTGGAGGTGCGCGCGGGAGCGCCGCCTTCGGCGATCGAGCTGTTCCAACGATTTCATCGGCTCAGGCGCATGGAAAAGCTCAGCGAGCTGTGGACCAGCTGGGAGATCTGGTTCGCCGAGCTAGACGAAAGCCACACCTCGCTGCCGGCGCTGGCCTTCTTTCGCTCGCCCAAGCCTTCCCAATCCTGGATCACGGCCGCCGGCACGGTGCTGGATGCGGCCGCGCTGGCCGCTTCGACGCTCGATACCCCGCGTGATGTGCAGGCCGATCTGTGCATCCGCGCCGGCTACCTGGCGCTGCGGCGAATCTGCGATTTCTTCGGGCTGCCCTACAATCCGCAGCCCGCCCCCGGCGACCCGATCAGCGTGACGCGCGAAGAGTTCGATGCCGCCTGCGAACAGCTGGCCGGCGCGGGCGTGCCGCTCAAGCCCGATCGTGAGCAGGCCTGGCGCGATTTCTCGGGCTGGCGGGTGAACTACGATACGCCTTTGCTGCTGCTGGCCACGACGATCACTGCCCCGCCCGCGCTCTGGTCATCGGATCGCGCGCCCAAGCGCCGGCGCCCGCCGACACTGAAGCTCGGGAAATGAGTTCTCGCCGCTGGTAATTTTGACATTTCAGCCAGATCAGACTATGATCTACGTTACCCATTTGATCGAAATGTGTCCAAGCGCAATGTTGGCGCCCGATCCGCTCCGTGCATTGCTGACTATCGCCAGATTGTCGTCGTATCTTTCGATATCTGCCCACGTACCTCGGCTATCTGAGAGGAGGTGATCGCCGCTTGCCGCAGGTGCCGGTCTCGCGATACAGACTCCCGGTTGCAGCAGCGCGTGCGCTTTTGCCGCACGAGCACACCATGCGAATCCATCCGACCGAATTAGGAGGCAATCCCTATGATCCGCAATCGCACAGGCTCGATCGCGCTCCTTTGCCTGGTGTTCACCATGATCCTGGCCGCCTGCGGCGGCGCACCGGCTGCCACGCCGACGGCTGCCGCTCCGACGGCTGCCGCTGAGCCGACCAAGTCGCTCGCTGATCTGCCGACCAGGGTAGCGGTCTCTGAGGCGACCGCCGTGCCGGCCGCCGAGCCGACCAAGGCGCCCGAGCCAACCGCTGCGCCGGCTGCTGCCGAGCCGGCCGCCGGCGCGACGCTCAACGGCATCACGCTGCCGGCCGATGCCGCGCCGGCCGATCAGCAGGTCTATGTCGTCCACTACGACAACACCGCCGACTTTACGACGATCGACTTCTTCGAGTCGGTCTACAAGCGCGGCGGCTCGGTCGCCGACCTCCTCTCCGACCCGCTGGTGCGCTTGGATAAAAACTTCAAGCTTCACCCCGCCGCAGCTACCAAATGGGAGGTCGATAAGACTGGCCTGGTCTGGACGTTCACGCTCGATCCGAACTTGATCTGGACTGACGACACGCCGGTGACCGCTGACGACTATGTCGCAACCTTCCAGTATGCCGCCGATCCGAAGCACGCCTGGGACTTTACCTGGTTCTTCGGCGGCGTGATCAAGAATTGGGAAGATGTCGTGGCCGGCAAGATGCCACTCGATCAGCTGGGCGTCAAGTCGGTTGACGCGCACACGCTGCAGTTCGAGACCCAGTCGCCTGCGCCCTACCTGCCGGCCATGCTGCTGTACAGCTGGCCGCTCCAAAAGAAGGCGCTTGAGGCGCACGGCGGGCTGTACAATTCTGACGTTGCCACCACGGTCTCGTCCGGCCCGTTCGTACTCAAGGACTGGATCAAGGGCGACCGCCTGATCTACGAGGCCAACCCCAAATACAAGGGCACCAACAAACCATTCATTCAGAAGGTTGTCTCGATCGGCGCGGCGCCCAGCACCGCTTTTGCGGCCTATCAGGCCGGCGAGATCGACTCGGTGGGTGGTGCATGGCTGTCCCCGGCTGATAACGACATCATCAGCGCTGACCCCGAGCTGTCGAAGGAGTTCCACCCGCACTACGGCGACTTCCGCACCGACTACCTGTTCTTCGACACCAAGAATCCGCCGTTCGACAACCTCAAGGTGCGACAGGCGATCAGCCATGTGATCGATCGCGATGGGCTGATCAAGAATATTCTCAAGCCGACCCAGGCTATCCCGGCCTACTCATTCCTGATGCCCGGCTTCCCGGCCTCCAACTCGAAAGAGCTGAGCAGTATCCAGAACTACGACCCTGCCGCCGGCAAGAAGCTGCTGGCCGAGGCCGGCTACCCAGACGGCAAGGGCTTCCCGAAGGTCACACTATGGCTGCGCAACGCAGAGCCGGTATTTCAGTCGGAAGCCCAGGCGATGGCCGCCTCGATCAAGCAGAACCTGGGGATTGATGTCGAGGTCTCGAACAAAGAGACCAAGACTTTCACCGACGCCATGAACGCCAAGCCGACCCAGATTCAGTTCGGCATGGTCTCCTACGGCTTCGATTTCCTGGACCCGTTCAACATGCTGGGCGTCTGGCTCAGTGGTGGACGGCACAACTGGAACAACAAGCAGTACGACGATCTGGTCAAGAAGGCAGCGTCGTTCACCGGTGACCCGAATGAGCGCACCAAGATGTTCCAGGATGCCGAGAAGCTGCTAGTCGAAGATGTCGGCGGAGTCTTCATCGATCATCGCACCGCCGGCGACATCTACCGTCCGTACCTGAAGGGCAGCGAGCTGGAACCGGATGATAATGGCTTTGCGGCCATGCACTGGCCTGGCTACTCGAACATCAGCCTGTTGGTCGGCTCGATGTATATCGGCAAGGACGTAGCGAGCTCGAACCGCCAGCTGCCGTAACCAGGTAAGAGGTAAGAGTTAAGAATTTTAGCTCGCAGCTCTTCCACCTGCTGTATGTCGTTTTTCGCCCTTCGGGCGAAAAACGACATACAAACAGGAAAGTACCATAAGGCAAAACTATGGCACGCTATCTCGTGGGTCGGGTTATCGGCCTGGTGATCGTGTTCGTGATCGTCTCGATCGTGGCCTTCTTGCTCATGCACTCCGTGCCGGGCGGCCCGTTCGACGAGGAGAAATCGCCGCTGCCGCCGGCCGCCAAGGCCAATATCCTGCGCAAGTACGGCCTCGACCAGCCGCTGTATGTGCAGTACCTGCGCTACATGGGCAGCGCGGCGCACGGCGATTTCGGCATCTCGTTCCAAAGCCCGACCGAGACGGTCATTCAGCTGATCGGTCGTACCTGGCCGATCAGTATCCGGCTGGGCGGGCTGGCGATCCTGGTCGCGTTCACCAGCGGGCTGGCCTTCGGAATTATCGCGGCGATCAAGCAGAACTCGTGGATCGATTATGTGGTGACCTTCATCTCGACGCTTGGGCTGACGGTGCCCAACTTCGTGGTCGCGATCTGGTTGCTGCTGATATTCGCCGTGCAACTGCGCTGGCTGCCGACCGGCGGCTGGCCCAGCGCTACCAACGGTGATTGGAAGACCATGATCATGCCGGTGATCACGCTGGCGCTCGGCCCATCGGCGCTGGTGGCGCGCTACACGCGCTCCAGCTTGATCGAGGTTATTCATTCCGACTATGTCCGCACCGCGCGGGCCAAGGGGCTTTCCGAGCGCATGGTGATCATGCGCCATGCCCTGAAGAACGCGCTGATTCCGCTGATCACAATCCTCGGGCCGCAGATTCCAAACCTGATCACCGGGACTATTTTCGTCGAGGTGATCTTTCGCGTGCCAGGGCTCGGCAAGTTCTTCGTCTCCAGCATCTTCCTTCGCGATTACCCGATGATTATGGCGACCATGCTGCTGGTGGCGACACTCTGGAGCATCACCTACCTGCTCAGCGATATTCTCTACACCATCGTCGATCCGCGCATTCGCCTGTAAAGGAAGCTGCCAATGAGCGTACTAGTTGAACAGCCGGCGGCGCTGACGCTTGAGCCGCGCATGCGTCCGGAGTCGAACCTGTGGCGCGATGCGGCGCGCCGCTTCCGTAAGAACAAGCTGGCGGTCGGCGCGCTGGTTGTGATGGTTCTGCTCATGCTGATCGCGATCTTCGCCGATCTGATCGCGCCATACGCCTACGATTATTCGGTGATCAACGAGGCGCTGCAGTTCCCAAGCCGGCAACATCTGCTTGGCACCGACGCCGTCGGCCGCGATTTCCTCAGCCGCTTGATCTACGGCACGCGTGTGTCGCTGGTGGTCGGCTTGTCGGTGCAGGCGATCGCGCTGATGTGCGGGCTGACCTTCGGGTTGCTGGCCGGCACGCTTGGCGGATGGGTCGACTATATCGTTATGCGCTGGGTCGAGGTGCTGACGGCGATCCCAATCTGGCTGTTCGCGCTGTTTCTGATCTCGGTCTGGCGCGCTTCCGATTCGGCGCCCGGCAGCGGGCTGCTCAAGGTGATCGTGGCGATCGGGCTGATCGGCTGGGTCGATATCTGCCGGCTGACGCGCGCCCAGCTGCTGTCGTTGCGACAGAGAGACTATGTGCTGGCAGCCGAGGCGATCGGCGCAACCCGGCTACAGATCGCGCTGCGCCACATGCTGCCCAACGCCCTGACCCCGCTGATCGTCGCGGTCACGCTTGGCGTGCCGACGGCGATCTTCACCGAGGCCGGCCTCAGCTTTCTGGGCTTCGGCATCAACGACCCGCTGCCGAGCTGGGGCAAAATGGTGGCCGACTCCAGCTCCTATATTCGTGTCTACTGGCATCTGGGCCTCTTCCCGACTTTCGCGATTGCGATCACTATGCTTAGCTTCTCGTTCGTCGGCGACGGCCTGCGCGATGCGCTCGATCCGTATCTCAACAAGTAATTGCTGATCGATTGCACGGTCATTCCCATATCAGCCTGATCTCAGCCTTCCTCTATTGCAGCATTGCGCCTGCATGTCTACACTGGTGGTGGAAAAGCACTTCCTCCATCAGCTTTGTGCACGTCCGTTTCGGGTACACAAAGCATAGCGGGGGCGTCTATGCATCACCGAATAGGTCGGATACACCTGCTCACCTTGCTCGCGCTTGGTCTATCACTTGCTCCACTGGGCGCGCGCCCGGCTATGGCCGCCGACGAGCGCTGCTTCCCCGCGACTGGGCAGTGTATCAGTGGGCGCTTCCTCAGCTTCTGGGAAGAAAACGGTGGCCTGGCGGTTTTCGGCTATCCGATCGCAGCGCCCAGCCAGGAGATCAATCGCGATGATGGACAGCCATACACGACGCAGTGGTTCGAGCGCAACCGGTTTGAGCTGCATCCCGAGAACGCCGCGCCCTATGATGTGCTGCTGGGCCGATTGGGCGACGATCGACTGCGCTGGCAGTCGGTCGACTGGCAGGCGCTGCCACGGGCGGCTGCCCCGCAGGATGGCTGCCTCTGGTTCGCACAGACCGGTCACACGGTCTGCGATCAGGCCGCTGGGCGTGGCTTCCAAACATATTGGCGCACGCACGGCCTGCACGATCCGGCTCTGAACAGCTTTCAGCAGAGTCTTGCGCTGATTGGCCTGCCGCTCTCCGAGGCGACGATCGAGATCAATCCGACCGATGGCCAGCCATATCTCACCCAATGGTTCGAGCGGGCGCGCTTCGAGTGGCACCCGAACGAGCCAGCTGAATACAATGTGCTTCTGGGACTGCTGGGCAACCAGCTGCATCTAACGCATGGCCAGCGGATCTCGGCAGCAACACTCGGGCAGCCGGCCGGCCACCATCCGTATCTATATTGGACGGAAATGCAGACAGGGCAAACCAAACTCTTCGGCACACGGGTAGATGCGCGCGGCGGCATCCTGTTTTCCGATCAGATCATCCCGCGTGCGCCGCTGGCCACCGATGGTTTGGCGGTCGCCTGGGTTGCACCCGACGTCACTGGTCGTCAGCAGCGCGTGCTGTACTATCAGCTGCCGGCGCACAGCCCGATGCCGGTTGTACAGAAGGTGCTGCTCGACGCTGGGGGCGGCAGTTTGCAGATCACCGGCATGGCATTGGGCAACGGCATCCTGTACTACGCGAATGCCACGCCGGATCATCGCGGCCTGTTTGCGCACAGGATCTACGACGACCATGAAGAACTGATCGACCCCGATGGCCATGACCCGGTGGCGACCAACGGCATGCTCCTGTGGAGTAGTGTGACGACGAACGGCAAGACCGGCCCCGCAAATCGTGCGACGTGGTCGCTGCATCTGCGCCGGCTGATCTACAATCAGGATGCCGGCTGGATCACCGGCGAAGATCGCATTCTGACCAGCATAGAAAGCGGTTCGACCGGGCGATTTAGCGGCTACAGCGCCTCGGGCGACGCGGTGGTGTGGGCCTTCTCCGCGCCCGGCGCCGATAATCGGGTGTACCTGTACCAGACCAGCAGCGGCACATCCACGCCGATCTCGACCAGCGCGGGCAGCAGCCCGAGCATCGACAATAATCTGGTGGCCTGGGCGACTGACCCTTCGTTTGATGCGCCCCGCTCCCAGACGTGGTCGGTGCAATCCTACGATATCAACAGTGGTGTGACCCAAACCATCGCCAGCGGGATGGCCGGGCACGGCCAACGGTTCGTCGCGCAGCTCGGCAACCAGATTGCATTTACGGTCGATAACCCTTCGCCGAATGGGGAATCGCTGAGCCAGTCGCTCTACCTCGCCGAGGTTCCGTAAGCTGCGGACAGCGCATCAGCTCTCCAGCAGCCGCTGAAACGGCGCGTCCAGCAGCCGCTCGATATATGGCGTGACGCCCCAGAACTGCTTGAGCTCGTTGTACTCGCGTACAAACTGCCGGTCGCCTGGTTCCACGGCTTTGACCGCGCGGATCAGCAAGTTCTTGGCGGTGTGCTCGGATGCCACAAACTCGATCACATCGGTTCGGTAGCCCATGATCCGCAGCGCCAGCGCCCGGAACGCATCGGTCAGGATATCGGCCGTGCGCTGCTTCAGAATGCCGTGGCGCAGCACTGGCCGGAACACCCCGCCGCTGTCGGCGCTCAGCTGCTCGTTCAGATCGTGGTGGCAGCACGGCGCGCAGACCAGCATATGCGACTCGGCGCGGATGGCCTGGGCGATCGTTTCGTCGGTGGCAGTGTCGCAGGCGTGCAGCGCGATCACCAGGTCGGGCGCGCGCTCGGGCTGGTACGCAATGATTGGCGTGTTTCGGAAGCACAGATCGTCGTACTCCAGCTGCGCGGCCTGGGCGGCGCACTTTTCGATCAGCCCAGCGTTGGTATCGACGCCAACCAGCCTGGCTGGGATGCCGCGAATGTCGTTAAGATAGTGGTGCATCGCGAAGGTCAGGTAGGATGCGCCGCAGCCGCAATCCAGCACCTCGATCGGCGATCGCTCGAAGCGCTCCAGCTCGCCGGTCGCCTCGATCAGCTTCAAAAATTCGTTGATCTGGGCGAACTTGCCCTGCATGTTCGGCCGCACCTGCCCGTGCTCATTCATGATCCCGATCGCTTGCAAGAATGTGTCGGGCTGGTCGGCCGGCAGGGGCAGCGCCTTGGCGTGGTCGTGCGCCAGGTCGGGCGCCGCCGCAGCCGCTGTGGCGTGCGGATGGCGGTGGATGATCGCCTTGCCCTTTTTGGTCAGCTGTATCTGCACATCCTCGGCGGTCGTCTGCAGCACGATCGAGCTGTATGGGATCGCCAGCACCTGGTCGAGACGCGCGCGCGCCTCGGGGCCATAGTAATTCTTCGAGATATCCTGCTTGGCGTCGAAGTACGAAAACTGAAGCTGTCGCCGGCCGCGTAGCTCGACCGGGCGAATCATAATCTTCTGCCATGGCGCCGCCGGCCCGCGCACGATCCCCTTCATCGTCAAGCGCACGAAGGTGTCCTCGTCGAGCACGGTCTGGGTGATCAGCTGCTGATAGTCTTGAGTCATGTCCTTGTTCTGGTATATTTGGCGTGAAACCGCGTCAGTATACCACGCTGCAAATATTTCAATTGCCTTCGGCAGAGTGGTACTCTAACTTCCTGTTGTGCTTCTTTTTTCGCTCGCAAAGCGAAAAAGAAGCACAGCTTAAATACGAAGCACCTTGCTGCCGCAGGCAAAAAAGCGCATTTCAACAGTCTCGCCGACATTCGAAGAATATCAGAACAGCTGCCCCAATGGCGACTTCAGCGTATTCACAAGCTTTTCCCAAGGTCTGCGGCTAGTAAACCTTGGATACGTGCCTGTGAAATCGAGCGGGCTAATGATATTGATGTTGAGTCGCCCGGTCAGCTTGCTTTCATCGATCGGCGAAGCAATTACCGAAAGCATCTGAACCCGATTCTTCTCAATACTTTCAGTTTGTGACAGAATGTTCTCGAACTGCGCCATCTTATTTCCGATATAGTCTGTTGACAGGACAAGTAATGTTCGCCTTGACTGCTTGAGACCACGCTCGATATTTACCACGCGTGATACGCCTAGTTCAGCGACGTCGTCGGAGACGGCGATATTCAAACCAGCTTCCCGAAGCTTGGGTAACAGCGTATCCCACACCCATGTGGCATCGGGTTCCTGCTCAGAATAGCTCACGTACACATCATACTTGTAGCCATCCTCGGTCTTCGCCACCACGCCCTTTTTGCCGCCCACATACAGCGCGACTGGGAAGTTCTCTTCAAGCTCACCCTTGAAGATCGGGTGCTGGTTTTGCTGTGCCGCAGTGATGCGCGGCTGGATGTACTCGAATATTTCGAAGATTCGGATCAGCCCATCTTCGCTGGCGATTCCGCCACGCAGGCCCGCGAGCAGCTGCTGGGTGAACAGGCTGTTCGGCGCGCCGGGCAGCACCCACGAGTACTCATCATCACGCGAGGGGGCCAGGATCACGCGGCCCTTGCCCGATTTGAGCTGATCGTAGTAGCTTTCGGAAAAGCCGGCCTTGATCGCGGGCACCAATGCATCCTTGGGCTGGCCGATCCCGCCGGAGTGGCAGCAATCGAACGCCACCAGCACCTTGCGCGCTGCAATCGCCCGTAGCGCCTCGGTGAACTCGGCCCCCGCGATCGCCGTCCGCGACACAGACTCGCTGGATGAATAGTCGGTGTCGACCGGCAGCAGGTACTCGCCTGCCGCTGGCCCGGTCTCGACCCGCCCGCCGTGGCTGGAGATGTAGAAGAACACGGTCGAGTCGGCTGTGGCGCGTGTGCTCAGGCCGGCCAGCGCCTGGCGGATGGCTGCCTGGGTGGCGTCCTGGTCGCGCAGCAGCGTCACATTCCCCGGCTGGTAGCCGCACATGCTGGGGTCGATCAGCAGGTTGTAGACCTCCTGCGCATCGTTGAGCACTGTCGCGGGTAGCCCACTGATGTGTTGATAATTGGCGATGCCGATCACCAGGGCGTAGGCGTTGTCCATTCCAGTCATAGCATCTTCCTTCCAATCAATCGGGTACATTCGCTGAATGACGCGCGACCCATGCCAATCCCTCTTCCACGCTATCGAACGCGCCGTCGATCTGCGCGTGATATGCGCGATCCAGCGCTGCGCCTAGCGCGGGACCGGGCGTCATACCAATCGCCAGCAGATGGCGGCCTTGCAGGATCGGCGCCGGCCGACCAGTGGATACGCTCAGCTGATCGGCCAGCTCGACGATCGGCGTGCCAGGGTTGGATGCCGGCAGTGGCGGCCGGCCGCTGTGGTCGGCCTCGACCAGCCGGCTCCATTGAGCGATCGTGGCGGGTGCTAGCCGAAGCGCCAGGCGTCGCACCGCCCGGTCGCTTACCTGCATGCCGATATGCGCCATGTGCTCGCGCACCAGCGGCGCAACCTGTGCGACCAATGCACGCGGACAGCCGATCCGGCGCAGCAGCGCCTCGGCCATTTCAACACCCGCCTGCGCATGCCCAGGGCTGCGGATGCGCCCATCCGCGCCAGTCGCCGTTGTGGCCGGCTTGCCAAGATCGTGGCACAGTGCGGCGAAGAGCAGAATCGCGCGCTGGTCGTCTACAAGCTGTTCGCGCTCGGCGATCTCGGCCGCGGCATCGACAACATGAAGCGTATGGGTCCAAACATCGCCGATCTCCACTTGAAATACACGTAACCGTGTGCTATAATCGAACACATGAGCGATATTACTGTTTTCTACGACCGCAAGGTCGAAATAAAAGAATACATCACCATCAATGGGCGCCGTTCGCGCATCCACTATAACAATGGGTATGTGTACACGTCCTGGCCCAGTAAGAATGGTACTATCGCCGTTCACAGGATTATCATGGAACTGAAGTTGGGTCGTCCCCTGGAACAATCGGAGCATGTTCATCACATAGATGGCAATCGGATGAACAACCTGCCTGACAACCTCGAAGTCATTATCGGCAGCGCGCATAATCGTTTTCACACGATTCAGCGGAACCTTAAACACGACCCTGATAACTTCGTCTGCATTGACTGTAGTAGCTCCAAACGTCCACACAAGGCGTTCGGTGTTGGTACTAGCTGTTGGGTTAAGCGACGAACGCGAGTTAAAGTCATCCGGCCCTGTCGCACTTGTCATCGAGAAACTCTCAACAACTCTATCCAGAAGGGATTGTGCGCCCGCTGTGCCACTAAATCCTGGGATCATTGTCGGTGCTGTGGCCGCAGTCGTGATGAACTCCCGAAACAGCCGAGAGGGAGATCCCCTATCAATGTTGCTGGCTTGTGCAGGGCTTGCAAAGCTCGACTTGCTCGACAGCTCGCTGATTGACCACCCCTCGGGATGCCAGAGCGGATCTTGTGGGCAATCGATCAGCGCTGCTAGCTCGGGGTAGAGCGTCAGCCAGCCGGTCTCGCCGAGCACCCGCAGTCCAGCCGCTGGCTTGCGCCCCTTGAGCGCCCATTTCTGCCACTCGCCCCAGATTCGCTCAGTTGCCAGGGTCGGCGCCTCGGGCAGCAGCGTGCGACATAGCGCGGCCGTCTCGGGCGCTAGGCGCATATCGAAGCGCGCGGCGAACTGCATGGCCCGCAGCACGCGCAGCGGGTCTTCGGCAAAGGCATCGGTGGTGTGGCGAATGATCCCGGCGCTCAGATCGGCCGCGCCGCCGAAGAAATCGAGCAGTTCGCCCGCGGGCGTCACCGCCAGCGCGTTCCAGGTAAAGTCGCGCCGCGACGCCGCCTCGCGCGGCGTCATGGTCGGGTCGGGCGCGGCCAGGAAGCCACGGTGGCCCGCGCCGACCTTGCTTTCGCGACGTGGCAGCGAGATATCCAGCTCGTGGCCCGCAGGTGTGCGCATCTTGAGTATGCCGAACGACCGCCCGACCGCATCCACGCGGCCAAAGCCGGCCAGCAGCTCCGACAGCTGGTCGATCGGCAGGCCGTAGACCTCGATATCGAAATCCTTGACCTCAGCGCCCATCAGCGCATCGCGCACCGCTCCGCCGACGATCAGCGGGCTGCCGCCGGCGGCCTGGATGGCGGCCAGGATGGGGTAAATGTGTGTTGCTGTGATGTTCATGTGGGGAGTATACGGCAGAAATAGGCGATGGGGCAAATCCGGCCGTCGGTGTACCCACTCAACTTTGACATAACGAGACACGGACGAACGCGGACGAACACGGACGCGTAGAGACGCAATATGTTGCGTCTCTACGCGTCCGCGTTCGCCCGTGTCCGATAATGGGAAATGTGAATAATTCCCCATCCATGGTAGGCGCCAATCCGCTGTACTACGATCGCCAGTGTAGCGTTGCGCCGCGCTGGCTCGTCACCTCGCCCCGCTAGAGCAGATTCTCCTCCAGCTCGCGCCGGCCATTGGCGCGCGGTAGCGGCGCGCCGCGCCCTTCCACACGCCGGGATTCCGCGTTGGGGTTGGATGCGGCCGCCGGCTCTTCGTCGAGCGGCGGGCTGCCGGGTTGCTCCTCGCCCATGCCGATCAGCTTCGAGCTGGTGGCCGACCAACGGATTGTGTCGTCGAGCATGCCCTCGATCAGCGCCGACCAGTCGCGCTTGATCCAGTGGGCGCGGATGTATTCTTTGGTCATCGGGGTAGGGATATTCGCGATCGGCGGCGTGATCTCGCGCGTCTGCCCGCCGCTGCCGCGCGCAACCTCCTGGCCAGGGCCAAGCGGGATGCTGCACGCATAGAACGGCGGATTCATGGGCGGTTTCTTATCCTGCGCGCGGAAGGCATCCACTGCATCCAGCACCTCGTACTGGCGCGTCAGCGCATTGATCAGGTCGCCCGTGAGCGTGCTTTTAGCGGTGATCAGCAACGGCTCGTAGAAGCCGATGTTGAGCAGTTCTTGCAGGAAGCCGCGGAAGCGCAGCACCGACTGCTGCCGCCCACCCTCAAGCGTGCGCCAGCCAAACGCGATGCCATAGCGATCCTCGGTGTGCTTCATCTCGCCGATCGACTGGACGCCTTCCGCCACCACATACAGATTCGCCGTCTCGACTGCCCAGTGCGTGACCATGTTACCGCTGCCATGCTTGATCGTCACCTGTGCGAAGCCAGCCTGCTCCATCGCAGCGTCGAGCACGTCGATCTTGCCGGCCTCGGCCAGCCAGCCGGCATAGATCCGGCGCTCCTTGGTCTGCAATCCAGTCGCCCATTGTAGCAATGGGTCGGATACTCGCGGTATCGGCCGGCGTGCCGGGCCGCGCGTAAATGTGACCTCATCCATGCTCATTGCTCGTCCCTTTCGTGTTAGTACTCTACCCTAATGCAGGTATGTATATTATAGCACATTTGTGCGACAAGTAAAGTCGCAGCGCTGCGCATTGCAAACTCATCCGACTGCGGTATAATAGCCACAGTCGAATGTGCGTGCTTCGAATGCCAACGTTTCAGCGATGAGGTCAATAATTATGGGGGTCTGGAAAACTATCTCGAATGCGCTCTATAAAGAATATGATCGGCGCATCAAGCGCGCGAGCCTGATCACCGAGTACGGCGCGGCACATCATGGTGGCCATGGCGACGCGCACGCCGACGATGCGCATGAGGATGCGCATGAAGATGTCGAAGAGGCTGAGATCATCAACATTCCGCGTGGCACGCCAGTGGCGGCACATGCGGAGGAGCATCCAGCTGACGCGCCAGCGGACGAGTAACGACCGGGTGACGGGGTGACCGGGTGACGAATACCCCCTTCACCCGGTCACCCCGTCACCCGGTCATCAGGATGTTTTATTAAACGCGAGTCCCTTACTCATTCGCGCCCCAACCCTGCGGATCGCGCACCCACGCCTCTACCAGCGCGCGCTGCGCCGTACCCAGCGCCCCAGCGCCCGTGGCGACATCGAGCAGCTCAGGCAGCGCTGTCAGCGACACCAGCGGCAGCGCGGCGTCTGCGAAGGCAGTGGCGGTGGCCTGCCAGCCCCAGGTGAAGATACAGACGCACCGTACGATCTCGGCGCCCTCAGCGCGTAGCGCGGTGGTGGCGGCCAGCACGCTTTCGCCGGTGCTGACGGTATCTTCCAACAGCACCACGCGCCGGCCTTTGACACCCGCGCCCTCAATCTGCCGGCCGCGCCCGTGGCTCTTGGCCGCGACACGCACATAGGCCATCGGTAGGCCGAGCGCCTCGGCGGCCCAGGCGGCCCAGGGAATCCCGCCTGTCGCGGGGCCGGCCAGCACCTCCGCGCCGTCGCAATGCACCGCAAAGGCGGCGGTTACCGCGCGCCGCGCCACCACATCGCCGAGCAAAATTCGATTATCACAGTAGACTGGGGAGCGCAGGCCCGACGCGAACGTGAACGGCTCGTCCGGCCGCAGGTGGACAGCGCCGGCGCGCAGCAGCGTCGCGGCGATTTCATGTGTGATGGTAGACATAGTATGAACCTATTGCTTTCTGAATTCGCAGTTGCTCTGCCGGGCCGCATCATACCACATCCACCGAGTTCTCAATAACAGGACTTACGCGGTGCCCAAATGTGGTCATGCACAGCGGTATTGTATCTTCTTTTTGTTGTTCGTATTTTCGCTCGCAGAGCGAAAATACGAACAACAGATGAAATGGGAAGTACCATGCTGCCGTCCATCCTGAGCCTGCCCGCCCTGAGTATGTCGAAGGGTCGAAGGGCAGGCAAAGCGGCGGTTGAAAGCGCGACCGCGTACGTCCTGTCAATAACGTGATAGCGCAGCGCCCGCCCGCCGCACTTGACATCCACTCATAACTCAGTTTCAGGTCGCCAACCGTGTAGGAAGGCTGCCAGGTCGGGCGGAAACGGCCCCTGCTCCCG
>Ga0137374_10003253_pt1 | contig 19192 bp, 12 predicted proteins | sample SagtaG_20_FD_104811 | JGI IMG/M metagenome (GOLD analysis project Ga0137374, IMG submission 104811) | Vadose zone soil microbial communities from Sagehorn Ranch, Mendocino, California, USA - Sage1_R_100_16 metaG | ecosystem: Environmental > Terrestrial > Soil > Vadose zone | place: USA...
AGACCATGCCTTGGATGTCTTTTAAATTAAATTGAGACAAGTCACGCGCAGCCAGCACTTCTCCCGCTTGACTCAGCTCATATAATTTTTGCTCAGACCGGCTGATCACCTGCAGATGGCCGGTGGACGGATCAAAGGCTATCCCGTGCGGAGAGAGGATGCCACTCGAAGTTAAATCAATAGATGAAATAGTCCCCGCCGCAAAGTTGCCATCTGACCCGGGGGTTAGGCGAACAACCCTCGGTCCGACCTGATCCAAAATAAACAAATCTCCACTGGTTGGATCAACGGTCAAGCCCTGTGGATCTTGCAGGCCAAAACTGCTGATGTTAAGACGAACCAATGCCTTGGCATCTAGTTGGCCATTCGCTGCAGTGGGCACTTCCAGCAATTGATTGGCTTTCGCTTGCAGAATCAGCAGCCGATTGGCCTTGTTGTCATAAGCCATATTGATCGGATCTTGAACGGCCGCTGCGATCCGAGCGGATCCAGCGTAAGCTTCGGTGGGAGTTACTTTAATGAAATCATTCGTCGATGAGGCTGGTGTCCAGTTCCTGGCGTCTAATGCGTAGAAGGCGTTCAACCGAGAGGAGAAGGCCAGACCAACTGGTTGGTTGATTCCGGTTTGGTCCGCATTCATCGCTCGCACCTGCCAGATGGGGGGAGGTGCATCTTGAGCGAAGGTAGCCGTACTGCCGATTACAGAAAAGGAAGAAAGAATAATGGTGATAATCAGTAAAGCAGAAAATAGATTTCGTCTCGATCGAGGCAGATTCATAAAAACTCCTTCGTGTTTTATCCCTCAATAATTATAAAATTGATAACTGACCGATATGATGAATTGAAATAAACGTATCCCCTAAGAGAAGACAATACTTAAACACTTCACCGTGCTAAGGCACGCTCCGCCCTTATGACATCTGCTTAACTTTAGATGTCAGGCTATATTCTTTCTCCTTTATGTAAGAAACAGCCGGTCTGGTTATTACGTAGACCGACGCTGATTCCGTTTTGTGCCCTAATGCGTTCTTATTTGTAGGGCATGCAGATTGACCAGATAAACTTTGAGGCGGGGGTGATATGTATCAATCTGATGAAGGTGGAGTTGCTAATAAAGCAATTCCTCTTGGCTGGGGTTACTAAGGCGTTACATACCCGTTCAATCTATGGGACTCTGGTTTAATAAAATGCGTGGCCCAACAAACACACGGGCCGACTGGTGATCGTATCCCATTTCATGACTCTTGAAGAAAGAGAACACAGGCTACCAAGTTATCTCAACGATCTTGTATATATTCTATTCAAATTATCTTAAGAACTTCTGGATAATTTCTTATAATGTTCTTAATAAATTCTTGTACAGGCTTGTTTCTTTTCACTTATGTAAGGTTGACGCAAAGTTAAGGTGGTAATAACTCTCTTTATTAATCTAATCCATGGATGCTTTCACAAGTAAAGCAACTTCTTGTTTGCTCAAACTCACGGGTCTAACGGGTTTATTGGCATAATTGCACGGATAATTGCCCAGTCTGTGACACCACAGTTGCTTGATGAATTCAAAAATACCAGGTTTTATGTTAAATTTCCTCAAAATTATCAAGTTTGCAATTAGTTTGCAACTAATTTCACACTTTTCACCCCCAATTGGGGCTTGCATTTTTGATAAGAATGATTATAATATTAACAATTATTAAGAACTTGTTCCTATCTTGCATTTTTGTTAAGTGGAAAATCTCGTATCATAATAATTATTACGAATACACCTTAATCTTAATAAGTTTATAGCAAAATCAGATGGATATTAGAAAATTAAACGAGAGAAATAATCGGATTGTTATGAATATGTTAATGATTTTTGTGCAACAAAAACAATTTTTCAAAAATATAAGATGTGGCAACTGACAGTTGGAGGAACAAATGGACTACAGTATCACCACCCCGAACTTGACCAATTATATAACCAGCGATAGAAACTCTGTTATAAGCAGCGTAAGCATGATTGGCAAAAAAGTACTGATCATTGATGATGATGCCGACCTACTTAAATTAGCCGCCTTTATCTTCAAGGGAGCGGGGGCTCAAGTTATTACGGCCCGTGACGGTGCAGAAGGAATAGGCAAACTACTTGCCTACCATCCTCAGTTGATTTTGCTGGATGTTATGATGCCAGGAATCGACGGATTCGAGCTTTGTCAAAAAATACGCCAGATCTCCAATACCCCTCTTATTATGTTAACAGCCTTGGACCATGAACAGAATTTGTTGCATGGGCTCGATGTTGGCGCGGATGATTTTTTGTCGAAGCCTTTCAAGCCAGAGATCCTGCTTGCCCGCGCCAAAACGCTGTTGCGCCGTAGTGGAAATGGAAATAGCCGAAATAATGCAAATACAACCCCATTGAAGTACAACGATGGTCGTCTGGAAATTGATGCTGAGAGGCACCAGATTCTGATTAATGGGAAACAAATTAAGACAACCCCCATAGAGTTCCGCTTGCTGGTTTACTTGGAGCGTAATGCAGGCAGGACATTAACTTATAGCCAAATCCTGGATAATGTTTGGGGTGAAGAATATCGGGGAAGTATTGACTTCGTCCACGTATATATTTCGCATCTGCGCAGTAAAATCGAAGAAAATTCCAAAAACCCACGTTATATTCATTCGGTCCATGGGGTGGGTTATATTTTTGAGAGACAACATGTATCACTCGATGAGTGAAGAAAATCGTCTCTGATCACGGCTAAATTCAGGGAGCGATTGGCAAGTCAGTGATCAGATTTATAAACGTTCGCCCTGCTAGTTATTTTAGCAGGGCGAATTTTATTTACTGGCATGGAGTGGGAAAGCTCATGAGCTAGTCATCTTTTGCAAAGCTATATAACTTATATATTTTCACCGGGCTAAAGCGAGAAGTGTTCGGAATGCAAAATAAATAGTTACCATATCGTCAGCGGTATACCTAACTTTGCGATCCTCTAAACGCGCTGCACCGGGCATAATCATTGCTTTATCTGCCATTTCTGATTGAACAAACTCCAGGATCATCGTAATAGGTGATTGAACTTTGAAGGGCGGCGGAGTTTGCTTATTCTTCAGCCGTTGAACAGCGCGCTGTGCAGCTGCTTCGATCATTTTGGCAGTAACAGCCGGTGGTAGACATTCAGCGGCCATTCGTCCGATGGCATTCTTAACCGCAACCGTTTCCAAATCGCCGAAAAAATCACATGCCTCCGCGCAGACCGTTTGATCACCCGATATCATTATGACTGGCACATTGAAATGTCCACAAACTGCCCCATTGAGTCCCGATTCGCCAAATAGGCGTCCGTTGATCCATAAATTGGCAACACGTTCATCGGACCAAGTGTGATCAAGAATAGCTTTTTGTGCTCCAATCCGTCCATGATAACCAATGAATAGAACGCCCTCCACTCCTTGGTCAACTCCGTGTACCATGGAGAGCGGCATGGGAGAACCTGAATTCAGAACAGCTCGATCATCAAGCTCTTCAATAAGAATATTTTTACTTACATCATGACCGTCCGTTACGGAAACGCTGGTGGCCCCTCCAGAAAAGGCGCCTCGAATCGCAGCGTTAACATCACCCGTCATCAAACGGCGAAAACGCGCGTATTCAGCATGGGAAGTATCAACCTGATTCCAGTGAACAACTCCTGTAATACCTTCCATGTCTGCGGCAATCAGAATTTTCATTTTCACTCCTTGAATTATTAGACTGGCATCAATCCCAATCCGGGGCTATCCGGCAGAGTCATTTTTGCGCCCTCGTAATGCAGGCCCTGATACGGATCATTCTTGATCAGCAAGGGCCCATCTAAATCTGCATAATCACACAAAGGAGCAAGATGTGCCGCGGCAGTGACCCCCACCGATGATTCAACCATGCAACCCATCATAATTTTCATATCATATGCGCGGGCAACATGGATCATCCGCATCGCTTCACGGATCCCTTCCGCTTTCATTAATTTGATCACGACACCATCAATTGCGCCAACAAGTTTAGCAACATCATGTGATGTCTTTGCGGATTCATCTGCAAAGATTGGTATATTGATTTTCTGTAGGTGTAGTTTCTCTTTTAACCAGAAATATCCCTCAACATCATTCATCGCAAGCGGTTGTTCGATGAATTCCAAATCATAGTCCGTAAGGCGCGGGATGATCTGAAGTGCAAATTCGCGTGACCAGCCTGCATTCGCGTCGACCTGGAGCTTGGCTTGGGTCGCTGCCCGAATAGCAGCGACCATCGCCTCATCATTTTTACTGCCAAGTTTTATCTTAATGACTGGATAACCAGACTCCTTTGCACGCTGAGCCATAATCTCAGGCTCGTCCATTCCGATCGTAAAACATGTCAGTGGAAGTTTTTCAGGATTCAAACCAAACAAGCGATATAATGGCTGGCCTAACTTTTTACCCCATAGATCATGCAGAGCTTGATCAATCGCAGAACGCGCCGCGCGCGAGCCTGGTGGGCGGCATGACAATATCTCATCCAAATCAAACGGGTCATCGCCCAAATCAGGAACTTTCTTCAGATATTCGATAATACCTTCTTGCGTCTCACCATAATAAGGGACAGCCGACGCCTCCCCTACCCCATCATCAAGATGGACGAGCACATTCAAGCGCTGGTCACTTGCACCATGTGCAATACGGAAAGTAGTCTTTAAAACAAGTGTGATGGGTTCCCAGGTGAGTTTCATATTTTCCTCAATTACTCCTCATTCCCACGTCTTTCCAGAAAATCAAAGACCTTTGCCAGCCAGTCCGCCCGTCGCTCCTTATGGACGTTATGTCCTGTATTCTCAGGAATCCATAATTCTGCATTGGGGATATTCTCTGCAATATATTGAGCGTGTCTATCCGGCGCATTTACCTGATCGTCCGCGCCCATAATGACGAAAGTAGGTCGCTTCACGCGCTTCAAATCTTCCGGCGCATAATTCGGCTCAGAGATGATTTCTTCCATGGTAAGCCGGAGCAGGTCACGCCAATATTCCATTCCATTCACTTCACTATGTGCGGCAATCATTTCATTCATCCATATGGGATTTTCGCGCGCCACGCGATCCGGGTCAAAGATATTCGGCTCGCGCTCGATCAAATACTGCGTCACATATGCATTCGCTGCCTGGGGTATACAAGTCTGTACTACTTCGGGATGCTCTATCAATGTGACCAGAGCTACATTGCCGCCATTGCTATGTCCAATAATATGAGCACGTTCATAGCCCATGGCGCGCACAAATTTAGCTACGTCATTTGCCAGTTCTTTAAATGAATAGGACATTCGAGGGTTATTCGATTTTCCATGCCCTCTACAATCAGGAACAAAGACTTTATAACGGCGGGAAAGCTCGGGCGCAATCTCGGACCAATCCATCTGGCCAGTATTTGTCGAGCCGTGGATCAGCACAATGGGCGTGCGAAGCGGTAGATCACTCCCGTAAACTTCATAATAGATGTTAGCGCTGTTGATTTCAATGGTTGACACACTTCATCCTTGAGTCCCGCGCAGGCGGGGTTCCAAAGCATCGCGTAAACCATCTCCCAGAAAATTGAATGCAAACATTGTGATGGCAAGCGCCAGAGCAGGAAAAATCGCCTGGTTTGGATAAGCACGGAGCGCACGGGAACCGTCTGAAATCATCGAACCCCAGGACGGTGTAGGTGGATTGACACCAAGACCAATGAACGAAAGGAAAGCTTCAGTGTAGATATAGCTGGGTATCGAGAGTGTCTCCAAAACAATAAGCGGACCCAGAATATTGGGCAGGATGTGGCGGAACATGATGCGTCTATTAGTTGCGCCGATGGTACGAGCGGCCTCAATATATTCTTTTTCACGCACAGAAAGAACTTGACCCCGCGTAACACGGGCTTGCGTTTCCCAGCCTGTGAGGCCAATGCCAATCATGATGAAAAGCAAGCCACCGAACTTTGCATCCAGCTCACCAACGTAGTAAGCAAATGTCCCTGGCTCTGGTTGGGCCAGAGTTGTGCGAAAGAAAGCCATGAGCAGGATGATGAAGAGCAGACCGGGGAAAGCGTAGAGCACGTCCACAACACGCATCATGATATTGTCAATGCGGCCACCAAAGAAACCGGAGATACTCCCGTAGATGACACCAATAAAGAGGCTGATGATAGGGCCAATAAAAGCGACTGCCAGTGAAACACGTGTGCCATAAACGATACGACTAAAAAGATCGCGACCCACTGCATCTGCACCCATCGGAAATTGCTCACCGGGTACGGCGTATAACTGGAGCCACGGGAAGACTTTTGTTATCCAAGTAGGTACGGCATTGGCATGGAGCAGCGATTGTTTATCGTACGGGAAGGGAGCGATGAAATCTGCAAAGATTGCAGTCAGAACGAGCAGGATAATGATGATGCCGCCTGTCAGCGCGGCGCGGTTACGAACAAGACGACCCATTGCCTCCTGCCAGAGACTACGACTCTTTGTCCTAACAGGCTGGTTGGCGGAGTGCCGGAGAGTTTTCGCTGTAGCAGTGGCCATGCGTTCTCCAAATCAGTTATAGCGGATGCGCGGATCAAGATAAGCGTAAATAATGTCCACCACCAAGTTTGAGATCACCAGAAAAACAGCATACAGCAAGATTGTGCCCATAATAACTGGGTAATCGCGGTTACTAATGCTGGTGACAAAATATTTTCCTAAACCAGGGATACCGAAGACCAGTTCAGTAATGAATGTACCGGTCACCAACGCTGCAAACAATGGGCCAAGCACTGTTACTACGGGGATAAGTGCGTTCTTAAGCGCGTGAACGGTGATGATGGCCCGCTCGGTAAGACCTTTGGCACGGGCCGTCCGAATATAATCATCACTAACAACTTGAAGAAGGCTAGCCCGCGTCAAGCGTGCAATCACGGCCGAGCTGCCAAATCCTAATACAAACGAAGGTAGAACAGCATACTTGAAATAATCCCAACCCAGCCCGCTTGGGAACAATCCTAGGACAAATGGCGGCTTGGCTCCCCAGCCCGATGGGGGCAGCCACTTGAGCCAAACGCCAAAGATTAATACAAGGATTGGACCGAGCACAATCGTGGGTACTGAGACACCCATAATTGCGAGTCCTATGCCCAAATAATCGGGCCATTTGTTATGGTTTAGTGCAGAGAAGATTCCAAGCGGGGCTCCAATCATGACAGCAATCAGCACTGCGAAGGTTCCCAACTGGAATGAGACAGGCAACTGGTCACGAAAAATATCGTTTACTGTTCTACTCCGTGAGGCATAAGAGGGCCCAAAGTTCATCCACTTCAACCAGTAATTCCCGATCTTTAGATTTAGCAAATAATCATCATCCGCTCTTAAAGAAGGCGGCTGTGTGGTAACTCGCGGAATAGTCACTTCAGACAGATAAGAGAAAAACTGCAAATACAATGGATCATTAAGATGATAGTATTTTTCTTTATTAGCCTGAATTTCAGGAGGAAGTTGCTTCTCATTGTCAAAAGGCCCACCGGGTACAGCATGCATCAGCGTGAATGTGATCCCTGCCACCACAAAAAGCACAACCAGCATATAAATCAGGCGTCGAATAATGTACGCGCTCATCTGAAACCTCTTCAGGCTCCCAGAACTCGTTTACGGGCATTTTCAAGTGTATCACTGATAACCTTTAACCCCGTCGCTTCGTCACGATTTCTCAAAGCTTGAATAATGCCATCGTGACCATGTCCCCATTGGAAATCATTATGATGAAGTGTGATATCCATATAGAACAGGCGCTGAGCCTCATTCATTAACATCTCGTAATACCATAGCAGACGGCTATTCTTGCCAGCAGCAGCCAACGCCATATGGAATTTCAAATTGGATTCAAGGAAGGTTTCGGCATATTTAGGACTTCTAGGATCTCCTTGCACCCGGCTTAGTTTTTCTAACTTGGCGATTTCCGCATCTGACATTTTTTTCACTGCCAATCGGAATAATTCTCTCTCAATAAAAATGCGCGCCTCGAAGATCTCATTGATATCCGCGATAGATACACTTGTCACCATAAACCCGCGATTGGGCGTGTACTCGACCAACCCATCCTGAACAAGCGATGTCAATGCTTCACGAATTGGCGTTTTACTGACATTAAAGCGCTCCACAAACTGACTTTCACTCACTGGGTCTCCTGGCACTAGTACACAGGTGATGATATCGTGCTTGATCTGCTCATAGACTTGCTGCCTCAAAACGGTTTTGTGTAACATATACCCATCCTTGGTTATTGACTGTCTATTGCTATTATTATATAATAAAAATATAATTTTTGTATATCAAAAATATATCGAAAATATAATTTTTCACAAATAAAGGAGGTTGCTCTTTCAATTTCAATCTACGCTAATTACTTCACCTTCATCCCTTACAACAAATATTTACAAACTCAAGAGGAGAAACAGTCATGTCGAAAAAATATTTCGCCATTAGCATGATGACCATCTTTGTTCTTCTCATCTCTGCCTGCGGCGCACCACAAGTAACTCAGGCACCCGCCGCTACACAGCCACAGCCACAACCCGCTGCCCCCACTGAGGCTCAGGCCCCTACTGAACCCCCTGCTCCAGCTGAACCAAAGATATTACGTCTAACTTCTGATACTGGTGCCAGTGACTACAGTACGATCGATCCATCACTAGCCACTCAAAGTGCCGAGATTCAGGTGGTCGAATCTACATCGCTGGGCGTCGTGCGCCAAAATGAAACCAGCGCAGAGATTGAACTGGCTTTCGCCACCGACTATCAGGCCTCAGCGGACGGCCTGACTTACACTGTAAATTTGATGGAAGGTGTGCCGTGGGTTCGCTACAACGCTGATAGCGGTCAAGTCGAAACTGTGAAAGATTGTGATGGGAATGACCGTACCGTAAAAGCACAAGAATTTGCCTATGGCATCATCCGCACGATTGACCCGGCGACCGCTTCAGACTACGCCTATGCTCTCCTGCCCTATCTGGCTGGCGCCCAAGAGTTCAATGATGGCACGAATACCGACCCAGCTTCGGTTGGTGTAAAAGTTGTAGATGACAATACTATCGAGTATACATTTACTGCCTCCGGTGTTTACAACCTTAACCTTCTGGGGTTGTGGATCGCCCACGCCGAGCCTCAATGGCTGATCGAAGGCGATGATTGCACCAATGCCGCTGCTGACCGCTGGACTGAACAGGGATTCTTCCAAAGTTATGGCCCATTCACTCTTAAGGAATGGGTGCACGATGCATCCTTGACTCTTATCAAGAATCCATTCTGGCCAGGTAATGAGACAGTTCCTCAGGCAAAGATCGATGAGATCCAATTCCGCATTCTGGATGCATCCGCCGCTCTGTCTGAATTCGACGCGGTTAACCTTGACAGCGCAGGCATCCCCTCAGAGGATTATGACCGCATCCATACAGACCCAGCCTATGCGGATATGATCCGCCCCACCTACACGATTGGCACCGAATGGTACGGATTCAACAACAAACTCGCCCCCACCGATGACCAGCGTGTGCGCCTTGCCTTATCGCTTGCCATTGACCGTGAATTACTGGTCAAGCAAGTTGTCAAAGGCGGCATTCCCGCACAGTTTTTCACCAACCCCGGTGCGGCTGGTGGACCCAAGCCTGAACTGTATCCTGATGGCGGCATCAAGTATGATCCAGACAAAGCCAAGGAGCTGCTTAATGAATATTTGACTGAGAAGAATCTCAAACCTGAGGATCTTAAGCTAGTGCTCATGGCGAACGCCACTGAAGGCAATCAGAAGAGAGGTGAAGCCATCGTCGGTTTGTGGAAGGATGTGCTGGGTATTGATGTTTCCTTCGTCACCCAGGAGCTCAAGGTCTATCTCGTCACGCGTAAGGCAGGCAAGGAAAATATCTACCGTGCCTCCTGGGTGCAAGATTACCCCGATGCCAATAACTTCTTGTTCGACGTCTTCGGTCTAAATGCGGCTTTTACTTCTGTTGTTGATTGGCCGGTCAATGCTGGTCCAGATACCTCGGAAGAATACACCCCTGGCTCAAACCCGAACTTCGACAAATTCGAAGAACTTCTGAAACAAGCTGCCAACGAACAAGACCCTAAGAAACGCATGGATCTCTATGCACAGGCCGAACAAATTCTTCTCGTGGATGAAGCTGTGATTGCCCCGCTCTACTGGTACAGTAGCGACTTTCTCATGCGCCCAGAAATCAAAGATACCAAATCAATTACGGGCTATGATCACTATGAGAAGTGGGACATAGAACGTTAGCACGGAGATGCTGTAAAATCAGAGGGTGATCTGGAATCCAGATTGCCCTCTTTTTTTCGGAGTAAATATGCGAGACGCCATCGAACAAACACTCGAAGAACTGGCCGCCAAAAGCGATCGCCGTGTTTCCATATTCGATATTCAAATCAAAGAATTAGATCAGGGGAAACTGTCCCTGATTGGGCGTCTATTAGACGGAAATCAGCTCGCGGCTTTGAAGGAAGCGTTTTCGCTTCGTTTTCCAGGCCGAGGTCTGGATACCGCTTCGATCGAGATTCTCTATCACCCCAACAATTCCCATTTACATGTGGCTACAAACATCACGGGCCTTTACGAAGCGCCGACCTTCTCGGTACCACTCGCCAGTGAATTGCTTTATGGATCGGAACTTGACATTTTAGAAGAAAAAGATCTCTGGGCCTTCGTTCGTCAAACTGATGGTTATTTAGGCTGGGCATATCAGCCCTATCTGGCTGAAGGGTATGCATCGAAAGCAACCCATCTCGTGATCGCTCCTTCGATTGAATTACGCACAGAGCCTGATGTAAATTGTTCTATCTTAACCCGCCTGGTCAGCGGTACGGGTGTTAGCGTAGAAGAAACATCTAATGGATGGGGACGGGTCGCTGCGAATAAAACAGGCTGGATGCCCGCTCATTCTTTGCGAGCAATCGTGGATCTGCCACAAACTTTGCAAGCACGCCGCGCCGCGCTGCAAGAGGATTCCGCTCGCATGATCGGTACACCGTATCTGTGGGGCGGAATCAGCGGCAACGGCATCGATTGCTCTGGTTTCACATCTTTACTTCATCGCTGGATTGGGATTCAAATCCCGCGCGACGCGGATATGCAATATACAGCAGCAAAACCTGTTGAGCCGCCATTTGAAGTTGGAGACCTGTTCTTTCTCGCTGAAGGTGATGACCATCAGCATGTCACGCATGTTGGCATGAGCCTCGGCGGCTGGACGATGATTCATTCGACGCGGGTAAATAATGGTGTGTATGTGGAAGATTTAGAGAATCATCCCCGGCGAAAGGCTCTCCGAAGCGTGGGGTCATTCCTTCGCTAGCAACCGCAAGATCATATATTCTAGCTCTTTCGAGGGCTAAGTTCTCGAAGGAGCGTGATATTTTATAAAAAATTGCAGTTTGGCTCTACATTTTCATATTATTACCCTAGTTTCAATGTGGTGGAATTGCGATACTAGGGAAAATCCCCCTTGCGCGATCACAAATTACTATATACATTAGATTTCCCTCAAAAGTTTACAATTTCACTGAGATGCAGTTTATTACTTCACTTCTCAGCGTTGTCCAGTAAGCGTATAAGCTTACAGGCAGCTTAAAGGAGACAGATATGAAACTAAAAGTTTTACTAACTAGTATTGGGCTAGGAGCCGGGCTGATGTATTTCCTCGACCCACAGCAAGGAAACCGCAGGCGAGCAATGGTTCGCGACAAGGCAAACAGCCTGGTTAATCGCGTTGATGATTCAATGGCTGTGGCTATGGACGATATGCGTAACAGGGCGCGTGGTATTCTGGCAGAATTAAGCGCAAAGCTGAGTGATCAAGGCGCCCCGGATTGGATCCTAGAAGAAAGAGTACGGACCAATTTAGGACGGATGACACGCCATGCCCGTGGAGTACAAGTCCGAGCCGATGGAGGCTGGATTTTCCTAAGCGGGCCGGTACTGAAAGAGGATGTGGATGTCATCTTACAAACGGCCTCACGAACGCGCGGTGTACATGGCGTTCAGAATGAGCTTGAGGTGCACGATAGCCCAGAAAATATCCCTGCCTTGCAAGAATCCCTATCAGCTAGTCTGAGTTCCCTTCCCGAGTGGCAGCAGCAGAACTGGTCGCCGGCAACACGACTTTTGAGCGGCGTAGGTGGAAGCTTGCTAACTCTATATGGCATGAAAAGCAGAGGCATTGTCAAACCTGTGCTTAGCACAGCTGGCCTGCTTCTCACGACACGGAGTGTGACTAACCGAGACCCTCGCGATCTGCTCGGAATTGGAACGAGTGAAAATACGATCAGAGTCCATAAAGCTATCAATATTATGGCTCCTATCGATGAGGTGTATCACTTTTGGCGTAACTTCGAGAATTTCCCCTTATTCATGAACCACGTAAAAGAAATTTCCCTCGAAGATGGTCTCTCTACTTGGACAGTAGCCGGACCTGCCAGTTCCTCCGTAACGTTTCAATCTCACATCACCCGCGACATTCCCAACGCATCCATTGTCTGGGAGTCCCTACCCGGTTCCCAGGTTCATCACACTGGTTTCGTCCGCTTCGATGAGAATCGAGATGGCAGCACACGCGTGACTGTTCAGATGAGCTATGTGCCACCTGCAGGCGTGCTGGGTCATACGGTTGCACAGCTCTTTGGTGTTGATCCCCGTCAGGCGATGAATGATGACCTGATGCGGCTTAAATCACTCTTGGAAGAAGGCCGCACATCAACGGATACTGGTAAAGTGGAGCTTGAACAAGGTACAATTTAATAAATAAATCAGCTTGAACATATCAAAAATATCATGTCACTCTGAGGGAGCGTTTGCTGCGGCCGCCTGTCCTGGATGGACAGTCCAGGGAAGAGTCTCGTATTTTCGGCTTTAGGGATCCTTCGCTTCGCTCAGGATGACATTTTTGAGATATCTTGTAGAATAATGTATCGCCCCACTAGGAAACTGGCGGGGCGATATCTTTTAAATTGAATGATTGTATGTAAAATTTAACCAATAAAAAATCATGCTAGAATAAGACACTTTATTGTTTTTCTTCAGCGTTCCCTTTTTAGCCTATAGGTCTTATATCGGATGAAGTGTCCTAATTGCCAGACGGTCAATCCTAATGAAGCAAAATTTTGCATGAATTGTGGAATATCCCTTGCGCTGACAATCCAGGGGATAAAAACGGGGAAAAGTGAACACGCTGCAAAAACCCAATCTTTGGATAAATTTATCCCGCGCGAGTTGTTGACAAAATTTGAAGCTGCACGCACAAATGATGCGATGGTGGGCGAGCGACGGATCATCACTATGTTGTTCTGCGATGTCAAAGGCTCGACGGCTGCCGCGGAAAAAGTAGATCCCGAAGTATGGACAGATATCATGAACGGGATCTTCGAATATATGATCCGTCCCATCTATAAATATGAAGGGACCGTCCCACGACTGATGGGAGATGCAATCCTAGCTTTCTTTGGCGCACCGATTGCACATGAGGATGATCCGCAACGCGCGGTGCTGGCAGCATTGGAAATTCAGCAAGGGGTCAAGTCCTATGCAGAGGAAATCCGCCTCAAACATGGACTTGAGTTTGGTCTGCGTGTTGGGATTAACACCGGCCTGGTCGTGGTCGGTGAAATTGGATCTGATCTGCGGATGGAATACACAGCCATTGGTGATGCGATCAATCTTGCTGCGCGCATGGAACAGACTGCCGTTGTAGGGACAATCCAAATCTCTGAGGAGACTTACAAGCTGGTTGCACCTTTCTTCGAGTTTGAAGCTTTAGGCGAAGTTGAGGTAAAAGGAAAGTCTGCGCCAATTAAGACCTATCGCGCTTTAGCAGTGAAAAAATCACCCGGCCAACTGCGCGGGTTGGAGGGATTGACCTCTCCATTGGTTGGACGCGAGGGACAACTGGCTCTGCTTAATGAACAATTAGAGAATCTGATTGAAGGCTTAGGCTCATTTGTCTCTGTGATCGGAGAGGCAGGGCTGGGCAAATCTTCTCTGATCGCTCAGTTAAAAAAATCGAACAATGCGTCCGGCTTTAGATGGCTCAGAGGGGAGGCTTTGTCTTATGCGCGCTCGATCAGTTACTTTCCCTGGAGACAGATCATCCGTCAATCCATTGATGCACATGAGGGTGATTCACCCGCCGAAGTGCGTGGCAAATTACGTTATGTTTGTGATTGCTGTACATTGCCAGGAGGCGACATTCCATTTCTGGAGGCGATGCTGGCTGTAGAAAGTGAAGACAGTTTGCAGGTTGTCGCGGGCTACCAAGGCGAAGCACTTGTTCAAATGATGATAGACACTACGCGCGGGTATTTATGTGGCCTTGCAAATGAAAGCCCGCTCGTGATTGTGTTCGATGACCTACATTGGGCGGATGAGGCTTCTTTGAATTTATTGCTCAATCTTGCAGATTTGACGGACAACCAGTCGATGCTCTTCATTTGCATGCTGCGTCCCGATCATGTGGCGCCAAGTTGGGAGGCAATCCATAAAATTCAAGAGAAACTTGTGCAACGCTGTAAATCTATTGTTCTTGACCCATTGCAAGCTGACCAAACCGACGTTCTGTTGGCCAACTTGCTGGGCATGAAGGATTTGCCGGAAAACATTCGAAATTTGATTGTCGAAAAAGCGGAGGGCAATCCATTTTTCGTCGAAGAATTGATACGTTCACTCATTGAAACGAAACAAATCGTCCGTGAGAACAGTCACTGGCGCGCGGCGAGTCAAGATGCAAGGGTTTCTGTACCGAATACATTGCACGGAGTGCTCAGCGCGCGAATCGACCGTTTACCAGAAGCGACAAAGCACGTACTACAAATTGCGGCTGTAATCGGCCGTTCGTTCGACTTACATGTGTTGAAAAGGCTGACCAGCTTGAATGGAGGGCTTGATGCACATATCCAGCATCTGCAAGAAGCGAGTCTGATCGAACCATCTCGAGAGCAATATGCCTTCCGACATGTTCTGATTCAAGAGTCGGCTTACGATTCAATTCTTATTAAGAAGCGCGCGCAGTTACATCGTCAAATCGGTGAAACGCTGGAAGAAATCCATGCGGGCCGTATCGAAGAATTTGCACCGCTATTAGCTTATCATTTTTATACTGCACAAGATTCGCGCTCCCTCAAATATGACTTGATAGCTGGTGAAAAAGCTGCACGTTTATATGCCAATTCTGAAGCTGCAATGCATTTTAGCCGCGCTCTTGAGGTCGCCAAACGTGACCAAGCTTCGAATGACCAGATCGCTAAGCTTTATACTCAATTGGGTCAAGCGCTGGAGCTTACTGGCCGTTATGAAAAGGCGCTGGAAAATTATGAAGAAATGCAAAGCTTCGGCCGTGAACATGATGAGCGCTCGACTAAATTCGCTGCACTGATGGGCAAAGCGACCATATACTCAACCTACACCCGCCTGCATGATCCAGCCCTTGGCGAACAGACACTCCTTCAAGCCCTCGAACTCTCCGGTGAAATTGGGGATCGCGCGGCACAAGCCAAGCTAAACTGGAATCTGATGCTCACCTATCTATTCTCGAAGCGGCTTGACCAGGCTCTCGAACATGGCGAACGCGCACTTGCGCTGGCACGCCAATTAGATAACCGTGAGCAATTGGCATTTGTGTTGAATGACCTGTGCCGTCTTTATACCTGTAGAGGAGAATTCGAGAAGGCACTAACCAATATCTCTGAAGCGCGTGAACTGTGGCAACTCCTGAATAATCAAACCATGCTTGCAGATAGTTTTGGTTCGGAAGCCGAAGCGCGCTTCCAATCAGGCCAGCATGCAAAAGCTCTGGAACTCTTGTATCAGGGACTTGATCTGAGCGAAAAAACTGAAAATCTGTGGGGCAAGGCCTATAACCGCATGCTGATTAGTTTTGTATATTTTGATCAGGGAGAAATTGGGCGGGCAATTCGACTATCCAATGAAGCTATATCGGAAGGCGATCGAGGCGGTTTAGTTGCCACCTCAACAAGCCATCGAGCCGAACTGGGCTGGTTTTATGGTTATTATGGCGATATCGAAAAGGGACTTGAATTAGCCAATCAAGCAATTGAAATCACCGAAGCCAAACAACCCGATTTCAAGGCGCTTCCGTTGGCCATCAAAGTTCGGCTGTATTTATTAAGGGGTGATCTCGAATCTGCGGAAAGGGCGGCTGGGCCTGCCCCTCTCGAGCCAATTACGATTCCATATGCTCGTTACACAATTATTGTGTGTCTTGCCAATGTGGAACTGGCCCTCGCACAGAAAGACTACACGCGTGCACTGGCCCTCGCTGAAGACTTGCTCATGCAAGTATCGCCACTGACGCGCGTGGACATTCCCATTGTCATGCAGCGGAAAGCGGATGCATTAATTGGCCTCGGTCAGCTCGACGAAGCGCATCGAGTCCTGACACAGGCCTGCTCGCTGGCCGAGGAGATTGGTTCAAAGCATCATCTTTGGTCCGTTTTAGCGGGCCTGGCGAACGTCTGTTCCCTGCTCGAAAAAAACGACGAGGCGGATGCACATCGAAGGAAAGCGCGCCAGGTCGTGGAGTGGATTGCCGAGGGACTGCACGAGGTGGGACTCCGTGAATCGTTCCTGAACCAGCCTCGGGTCCAGAATCTGATGCGTTAATAAAGGAGGGCCTTATGTCTATTGAAGAGAACAAACAGATCGTCCGTCGCTATCAGGAAATCTATAACAGCAATAATCTGGATGCTCTCACAGAAGTTGTATCAGAAAATTTACTCACGCCAAAGATCATGCCTGGAGTTCCGCATGGTCTCGAGGGAGCGAAAGCCGCGCATCGAATCATGCTCGCGGGTTTCCATGATTATCAAACAGTCATTGATGATTTGATCGCCGAAGGCGATAAAGTGGCGGCGCGTATTACCATGACAGGCACACATACAGGGAGTTTCATGGGAATTCCGCCAACGGGAAAACATGTCACCTTCACAGGTATGTACATTGCCCACATTGAAGCTGGAAAGATTGTTGAACACTGGAGTGAAGAGGATAGCGTAAGCCTATTGCAACAGCTTGGTGTCATGCAAAGCTAATGTTGAATAACCTTAACGCGTTTTTGAAAATCCGTCCTAACGAAGGCCGCCTCGTTATCTTGGTGGCTCTTCTGTTCGCCTGTATTCAGGCAGGCCAAGGATTGGGCGATAATGCGGCCTCAGCATTATTTCTTCTGCGCTTCGGTGTGGACTTCCTGCCATATATGTATATGTTCCTGGGTGGACTTACCTTTATCACCACGCTCGCGTATTCCGTCGGGTTAGGACGATTTGAACACAATCGATTCTATCTCTCCTTGATTTTAGGTTTGGCTGTATTACTTGTAGTTGAACGTGTCGCACTCGCAGCCGATTTTCGATTTTTGTATCCAGTGCTTTGGTTGACGATTAACGGCATTGCCATGATCCTGGGAACACTTGTTTGGAATGTAGCCGGCGAAGTGTGTGACGCGCGCCAAGCCAAACGATTGTTCCCGCTCTTTACCAGCGCGGGGATCCTGGGAAGTGTATTTGGTAACCTGATCACCGGCAGCGCAGCAAAACTTCTTGGCACACCCAATTTATTGATCTTATACGCTTTACTGCTCGGTCTTGTTTATTTCCTGATGCGCACTATTGCGCAAAATTTATTTCAACCAGTAAAAAAGTCAACGAAACATGTTAGCTTTCTGGATGATCTGCGAGCTGGCTTTGACTATGTGCGCACATCCTCTCTGATGCGATTAATAGCCTTGGCCTCCGTGCTTTTTTCGATTTTGTTCTTCACGATCGCATTTCCCTTCAGCAAGATCGTCACCGCAACTTTCCCAGACGAGGAACGAGTGGCCGGTTTCTTTGGCCTATTCAACAGCGTGACGACTGCCGTAACGTTTCTGGCTTCCCTTCTCATTGCAAATCGAGTCTACGCGCGTACAGGTATTGTCAATAGTGTGCTGTTTATGCCGTTCATTTACATTTTGGGTTTTGCCGTCTTTGCAGGCAGTTATTCTCTAACAGGCGCAGTCATCGCGCGATTTCTGCAATTGGTTATCCTAGGTGGAATCGCAGGGACAGCTTGGAACGCGCTATTCAACGTTGTTCCTTCGCAAAAGCGCGGTCAAGTGCTGGCATTCATAAATGGTGTCCCCGCCCAGATCGGTGTGGCGCTATCTGGCGTATTATTGATCGTGGCGGAACAAGCTTTCACTATCCAACAGATTTTCTTAATAGGTACGGTGGTTGCTCTAGTATGCGGTGTATTAGTGTGGTGGATGCGAAATGCTTATGCGCAGGCATTAATTGATGCGTTGCGCGCAGGCCGCCTCGAAGTATTTAGTGCAAGCGAGACATCCTTTAGTGGTTTGCAAGGTGATGCAGCCGCGTTACAAGTTGCCTTGCAAGCCTTGCAGGATCCAAAAGCGACCACGCGCAAACTCGCCGCAGAAATTTTAGGGAAGATGCAAGACCCCTCGGGCATCCCTGCATTGACTCACCAGCTTAACGACCTGGATGCCAACGTACGCGCCTCTGTGATTGAAGCGCTGAAAACACTGCGCGCCGAATCTGCCCGTGAAGCAATTATCGAGAAATTGAACGATTCCGAAGAGCAGGTGTGTCTGAAGGTCCTCTCTGTGATCATACAATTCAGGCCAGACGCCTCACCCGCTCTGATGGAAAAGCTGAACAGTCTATTAAATAATGATCCATCCATCGCAGTGCAGATGCAGGCTGCTTTAACGTTAGCAAAGTTAGGCTCTGGCGAACGTGTTATGCCAAATCTCATGATCTGGCTTTACTCGAAAGAGGTTCAAACGCGCATTGCGGCCATTAAAGCGATTGCAGAAGCTGCTGCGTATTTAAAAATTCCAATGGACAGCAAGCCATTGATAGCTGCCCTTGAGGATTCATCAGTTGAAGTCCGACGCGCGGCTATTCATGCGCTTGCCAGTTTTACAGATCTAAATACGAGTAGAGCGCTTGTCCTGCATCTGAATGATTCAGAACCATCAGTGCAAAGCGCGGCTGCGGAAGTTCTTCGTCAGCGTGATGGGGAAAGCCGCCAGCTCGTGCTCGAAATTTTCGAAATAGATAACCCGGCCATTGACTCTGCGTTGGATGCGCTCGCGCCGGGCAGGCCTGAAA
>Ga0137374_10003264_pt1 | contig 19172 bp, 19 predicted proteins | sample SagtaG_20_FD_104811 | JGI IMG/M metagenome (GOLD analysis project Ga0137374, IMG submission 104811) | Vadose zone soil microbial communities from Sagehorn Ranch, Mendocino, California, USA - Sage1_R_100_16 metaG | ecosystem: Environmental > Terrestrial > Soil > Vadose zone | place: USA...
GGAGTCCTCGCCCAGCAGCCATCCTCTCTCACCGCTCTCGCGGCCGGCCACGGCCTTCGCGCGCGCGTTCTCGTAGTACGCCTCGCCCTCTTCCGGGACATCCAGCGCGAGCAGCTCGATCTTCCACCCGGCGAGCGCCGGCTCCAGCTCGCGCGCCTTGTGGGGATTGGTCGAAACGAGTTTTGCCGAGAGAGCTCGATTCACAATGACCCTTGAGCCGTCGGGCCGCCCTGGACGGCGCGATGCTGTGTCCTCGGCCGCACACGTATGACCTGATACGCGCGCGGCCTGCGTCCTTGCCTCGCCCTCGCCCATCGCACCCCGACGACGAAGGCCATCATGAACCGAGCTCTACTCGGCCCATTCGGCGGCGAGCACGTTCTCCTGCTCGGCGAGCCGGGCGATGAGCGCCGTCCGCTTCTTGTCCAGCGGCAGCTCGATGTCGACCGCAACGCGCCGCCGCCCGTGCTCCTCCTCGAACTCGAGCGATCTCGCCTCGACGCCCGCCTCGGCGAGAACGTCGAGCACCGGCGCGGCGCTCTCACCTTGTCGCACCTCGACGATCGGGCGTGCGCTGTGCGGCCGGATCCGCCCCAACATCCCGCGCGCGACGATGCGCAGAGGCCAGAGCGAGAAGAGAACGAGCGCCGCCGCGATCACCGCCGCGCTGTAGTACCCCGCCCCGGCCGCCATCCCGATCGCCGCCACCACCCAGAGCGTGGCCGCCGTCGTGAGGCCCCGGACCGAGAAACCCTGCCGGATGATCGCGCCCGCGCCCAGGAACCCGATCCCGGTCACGATCTGAGCGGCGATGCGGGTCGGATCGAACGAGACGCCGCCGCCGAAGTGGAAGTCGTGCCAAGCGTAGGCGGAGACCAGCGTGAACACGCACGCGCCGACGCCGACGAGCAGGTGCGTGCGGAAGCCGGCCGCCCGCTCGCGCAATTCCCGCTCGAGTCCGATGGCGGCGCCGAGCCCGCCCGCGACCACGATCCGGAGCAGCACGTCCGCCCAGGAGAGGTCAGGCACCGACGGCCTCCCGCTGCGCGCGCGTGATCGTCTCGATCCCGGAGGCGGCGAGGTCGAGGAGCTCCTCCAGGCCTTCGCGCGAGAACGGCTCCCGCTCCGCAGTGGCCTGGACCTCGACGAGGCCGCCGTCGCCGGTCGTCACCACGTTGAGGTCGACGTCCGCCTGCGAGTCCTCCTCGTAGTCGAGATCGAGCAAGGGCTCGCCGCCCACGATTCCCACGGATACAGCCGCGACCGACTCGGGCAGGGCCTTCGACAGCCCGTGCCGGTCGAGCGCCCGGTGCGCGGCGACCCACACGCCGGAGATCGCGGCGCAGCGCGTCCCGCCGTCCGCCTGCAAGACGTCGCAGTCGAGCCAGAGCGTGCGCTCGCCGAGCGCCTCGAAGTCGGCCACGGCGCGAACGGCCCGGCCGATCAGGCGCTGGATCTCGACCGTCCTGCCCTGCTGGCGGCCCCTGCGCGCCTCCCGCGGCGTCCGGTCGCCCGTGGAGGCGGGCAGCATCGAGTATTCCGCCGTCAACCAGCCCCGCCCCTGTCCGTACAGCCAGCGAGGGACTCCCTCCTCCAGCGAGGCCGTGCAGAGGACACGCGTCTTGCCGCACGAGATGAGAGCCGAGCCGTGCGCCTGCTCGAGGAAGTCGGGGACGATCTCCAGCGGGCGCAGCTCGTCTGGGCGCCGGCCCTCCCGCATCAAGCGGCGGCCAGCTCGGCCAGAGTCACGTGCTCGACGTCGTCGAGCGGGAACTGCAGGAAGCGCTCACCGAGCGCGCGGAACGCCTCGGGGTCGCCCGTCGTCAGGAAGCGAGACGAGCCTTCGCGGCCCGGGTCGTTCTCGATCCCCTTGCGGGTGAGCGTCTCCGACACCTCGCGTGCCGTCTCCTCGGCCGAGAAGACGAGCGTCACGCCGCGGCCGAACACCCGCTCGAACACCGGCCGGATCAACGGATAGTGCGTGCAACCGAGGATGACCGTGTCGCAGCCGGCGTCCTTGAGCGGCGCGGCGCACTCGCGCACCGCCTCGGTCGTCTCCGCTCCGAACGGCGTCTCGCTCTCGATCAGCGGCACGAGCCTGGGGCACGCGACGGGAACGAGCTCGACGCCGGCGTCGAGCGCGTGCACGAGCTCGGCGTAGCGGCCCGCCTCCACAGTCGCCTGGGTCGCGAGCAGGCCGATCACCCTGTTCCTCGTCGCCTGAACCGCCGCGTGCGCCTCCGGAGTCGTCACCCCGACGACCGGCACCGAAAGCTCCTCTTGAAGCTGTGGCAGGGCGGCCGACGTGGCCGCGTTGCAGGCCGCGACCACGAGCTTCACGCCTTCGCGCTCCAGAAAGCCCCCGATCTCGAGCGCGAAGCCGCGCAGCTCCTCGAGCGGCCGCGGCCCGTAGGGGAGGCGGGCGTGGTCGCCGAGGTAGACGAAGTCCTCGTGCGGCATCGTGACCAGGCACTCGTGCAGGACGGTGAGCCCGCCCACGCCCGAGTCGAAAACGCCGACGGGCCGCGGATCCATGGGCTTGATTGTAGAAACGAGCCCGGAAGAGGCAGCAGTGCGGCTCGGCCGAGCCGCTGCAGCCGGTTTCGATGGTTCACATGAAACTTAGGAAGGGGGAGCCCCGAGGGGAAACCCCCCGTTTCCCCTTCGGGGGAGTGGCCCGCCCGGCTTTGCCGGTTGCCGCGGGTACCTCGGCTGGGGGCGGTTTGTAGAAACCGCCCCAGCCGAGTACGATCCGGCTGACTTGCGCGGCACATTGGAGTCTCATTGATCAAACCCCAAGAAAGGATCCACACATGAGAAAGTCGATTCGCCTCAGCCTGCTCGCGGCCGGCGCGGTCGCGGCCCTCGCGCTCGCGGGCTCGGCGTTCGCTGCCACCTTCAAGCCCGACCTCTGGGCCTCGAACTTCGATCCGCTGATCGGCGTGCAGTCTCTCGAGATCGCCGGCAGCCCTAGCGACGTCGCGACCGCCAAGGCGACGATCTACATGGGCAAGGGTGACGTGATGTCCGTGCCGGGAGGCGCGGTCGGCGCGAACATCGGAGGCGTGGTCGCCGTGGCGAAGCTCGGGCCTGCTTTCGGGAATGCCGTCGTTACGCTGACGGGGTCGGTCGTCGTCGCCAAAGCATCCGACTACGTAAGCAATCCGTGCGCGGCCGGAAACCATGAGGCGGTATGGCTGCTTGCCCTGAACACGCCTACGGGCGGCAAGCTGAGGATTCCGGTCTATGTTGACACAGCGCAGCCGCCGGCCAGCGGGTTCGCCTCGTACCAGGCGCAGACATGCCTGCCGTCTCCGTACATCCCGGAGGACCAGGGAGGAGCGCCCTTCGGTGCACAAGTGAGACGCGTAGCGGTTTCGCTCTTCAACTTCGAGAGCGCGGTCCCCAACCGCTGGACAGCGATCCTCACGCCATATGTGGAGGGCACCGGAACTCCGAACCCCCTCGGGACCGTCGAGACCCAGTCGATCGTCAGCCAGGCGAAGATCGCGAAGCTCAAGGCCAAGCGTGTTTCGAAGGGCAAGAAGCACAAGCGCTACTGGGCCAAGACCTCGGGCGTAGTCAAGGAGAACGGCCACGGGACGGCTGCGAAGGTCAAGCTCTACGCCGTGGGCAAGAAGAAGTTGAAGCTCGTTGCCCAGAGGAAGTCGAAGGCCTCGGGCAAGTTCAGCTTCAAAAAGCGGCTCAAGAAGACGACCCGCTTCGTCGTCGAGGCATTCAAGCCGGACGGACACGTGAATCCACCGCAGTGCGTTCCCGACCTCGATCTCGGGTTCGGAGCACTGCCGTGCACGTCGGTCTCAACCTCGGGCTTCGACACGATCAAGGTCACCCGCATCCTCAAGGTCCCGAAGAAGCACTAGAGCAGTCCGACCTGAGCATCGGGCGGGGCTCCTTCGGGGGCCCCGCTCCGCTTCCGCGGTAGAGTGAAGCCGTGAACGTCCTCGCGGTCATTCACGGGGAGAAGGTTCGCGCAGGAGTTTTTGCCGACGCGATCGCGGAGCGAGGGGACCGGCTCGAGGAGTGGAGCCTCGCCTGGGGAACTCCTCCGCCGCAGCCGCTCGACGAGTACGGCGCGGTGCTCGTGTTCGGCGGGGCCATGCACGCGGACCAGGACGAGCATCATCCGTGGCTGCGAGAAGAGAATTTTCTCCTGCAGCGGCTGCTCGGCCTGCAGACACCGATGCTCGGCATCTGCCTCGGCGCCCAGCTGCTCGCCAAGGCGGCGCACGCGGACGTCGGCCCGGCGCCGACGGCCGAAATCGGCTGGCATCCGGTCGCGCTGACCGAGGACGCCGGGGAAGATCCCGTGCTCGGCGGCCTCCCCGAACGGTTCCACGCCTTCCAGTGGCACTACTACACATATGGCTTGCCCGCCGGCGCGAACGAGCTCGCCCGCAGCGAGAGCTGCACGCAGGCCTTCAGGCTCGGCGAGCGCGTGTGGGGAATCCAGTTCCACGCCGAGGTGACGGAGGATCAGATCGAGAGCTGGGTCCACGAGGACGAGCGCGAGGTTCCGCAGGGACGCGACGCCCTGCTCGAGGAGACGAAAGAGCGCATCGCCGAATGGAACGAGCTGGGGCAGAGCGTGTGCGGCGCTTTCCTGGAGGCTGCCGAGCGCGTCGCGGCGTCCGCGTAGCCGATGGTCGTTGCGAAGCTTCGTCGCTCGCTCCGGCGGCTCGCGTCGCGCGATCGCGATCCTGGCTCCGTGCCGGGACGAGAGGCCGCCCGCGCGGAGTTCGCCGAGCGCCATCGTGCTGCGCACACGCCGGACCGGTCCCGTCCGCCCGATCCGCCGACCGGTCGCTCGAGCTAGCCGATCACGGGAGGAAGCTCTCGAGCAGCCGGTTGAACTCGTCCGGCCGCTGCATGCTCGGCAGATGGCCGGTCCCCGCGAAGACGTGCAAGCGGCCGTCGCCGGCCACGCCCGCCGCGGCTCCGGCCTCCTCCACCGACAGGAAGGGGTCCACGTCTCCTATGGCGACGAGTACCGGGACATCGAGTGCCGCGACGGCCTCGGTCGAGTCCGGACGGTCGCGAATCGCCTCGACGGCGGAGACGAGCCCGTCGGGGTCCTGCTCGAGCGCAAGCCGGCGCGCGCGTTCGACGACCTCCGGCGGCGCGTCTTCGGGGAAGAGCTTCGGGCGCATGTCCTCCCACAGGCCCTCGGGGCCGCGCGAGCGGATGAGCGCGATCGTGTCCGCGCGCGCGGCGCGGCGCTCCTCCGAGTCGGCGTCGATGCGCGAGCCTGCCAGGACGAGCCCTTCGAGCCGCTCGGGCGCGCGCCGCGCGATCGCGAGGGCGCAGTAGCCGCCCATGGAGGCGCCGCAGGCGACGAACCCGCCCTCGACTTCCTCCAGAACGTGCTTCGCCCACGCGTCCATGGAGTTGCCGAATCCGTAGAGATTCGGCGAGACGACATCGTGGCCCGGCAGCGCCTCGCGCTGCGGCTCCCACATCCGCTGGTCGAGCGGCAGCGCGTGCAGGAGGACGATCTTCACAGCGCGCTCACGACACCCTCCTCTGCGGAGACCGCGGGCCGCTCGAGCAGCCGCTCGAGCCACCCCGCCAGTGCCGGAAAGCGCTCGAGGTCGACATCCATGCCGGCGCGGGCGCGGAGGATCCAGGGTACGTACGCGATGTCGGCGAGGCCGTACTCCCGGCCGGTCAGACACGGCTGAGCCTCCAGCAAGGCGTCCAGCCGCGCAAGGACTGCGTCGAAGCCCTCGGGGCTTCCACCGCGCCGGAGCTCGTAATAGGGCTTGCTGAAGTCGTCGAAGCGGTGGATGAAAAGCCTCACCGCCGCTCGCTCGGCCTGGTCGGCCGGCAGCAGCGGCGGATCCGGAAAGCGCTCGTCCAGGTACTCCATGATCACCGCCGACTCGGGGAGCACGAAGCCGCCGTCCTCCTCGAGCACGGGCACCTTGCCCTTCGGGTTCTTCTCGTACAGCAACGCCGGGCGGTCGTCGAGGTCGATCCCGACGACCTGGTACGGAAGCTCCTTCTCCGCGAGCACGATCCGCACCCGCGCGGCGAACGGGCAGCGGTCGGCGTCGTAGAGGGTGAACACGAGGCGATTATCGCCCCACCGCGATCGCGTCCGGCAGCTCGCGGGCCCCGGCGAAGTCGTGCGTCGCGCCTTCGATGCGCATGGCCTCGGCGATCGCGGCGAGAAGCTCGGGTGCAGGCGGAAGCTCGGACGCCGAGCGCGCCGTGCGAGCAGCCTTCCGGATGCGGGCAGGATCGCCTCCCGTGAGCCGAGCGACGACGGTCGGGTTCGCTCCGAGCGCGATCATGTCGCCCGGCGGACGCTCACCCCGGTGTTCGGGCACGGATACGTACTCGTCCACCATCCGGCCCCGCTCGTGCAGCAGATACGTCACCACTTCGCCTTCCTCGATCCCGATCGTGAGCGTGACCGCCCCCATGCGGTCGGAGAGCTCGCGCCCCAGCCGGTGGAGCAGCATCGGCTCCCGGTCGCAGAGCTCGTCGTAGACGGCGATCCAGCCGTTCCGGGGCGGAGTTACGACACTTCCCCTCGAGGTGCCCGGAAGGCGAGGAACGAACTGCTCCACCGCCCGGACGACCGCGTTCACGTCGTCGCTTTGCACATGCACCGAGCCAAAAGAAGGCGCCCGTTCTTCCTCCTGCGTGAGGCGTTTCGACTCGAGGACGAAGTTGACCGATTCTTCGAGGAAGCCCAACCTGCCGTAGAAGGCGCGGGCCACGGAGTTCCGCGTCTCGGTCGTGACCGTGACGAACTCCCGATCGAGGTGGGCGGCCGTCTCCCTGAGCAGGGCGTGCGCGATTCCTCGCCTGCGCGCCTCGGGCCGGACGTACAGGTCGCTCACGTATCCGACCCGGTCGTTCTTCGGCCAGGCGAGCGCGAACCCGATCGGCGTGTCGTCTTCCTCCGCGATCAGGACGACATTCTCGTCGATGTGTCGACGCACGTGGTCGACGACCTCGCTCCAATCCTTCTGCCTGTGCTCCGGCTCGGGCCACTCGGCGTAGAACGCCTCCCACAGCTCGCGGACGACGTCCAGATCGGCCTGGGCCGCTTTCCGGATCACGCCAGCACCCGCAATCCGGTCAGGAGGTAATGCGCGGACAGGTTCTGGAAGGGATCGAAGCGCTCGCCCATGGCGCGGACCTCGTCGGTCGTCGCCTCCCTTCCTCCGAGGTAGAACGCGGAGACAGCCTTGCGCAGGCCGAGGTCCCCTGCCGGCCAGGCTCGAGGCCGGGCGAGGTGGCGGGCGAGGAACCAGTCGGCCGTCCACTCGCCCAACCCGCGGACGGCGACGAGCCGATTCTTCACCTCCTCGTCCGGAAGGGCGGCGAGCGGATCGAGGTCGACGTCGGAGCGGGCGAGTCCGACGACGTACTCGGCCTTCCGTCGGGAGAAACCAAGGGCGACGAGCTCGGCTTGGTCTGCGAGCGCGAGGGACTCGCGTGTCGGGAACGCATAAGCGCGGGCGAACCGCGTCCCGTACGCCTCGATCAGCCGATTGCGGATGGCGAAGGCGGCGTGGAGGGAGACCTGCTGAGCGGTGATCGACGTGACGAGCGTCTCCCACGGATCCGGCGCGATCGGCGGGCGAAAACCACGCAGTCGCTCGACGATAGGGGCAAGGACGGGATCGCGGGTCGAGAAGGCTGCGAAGCCGTCGAGGTCGAACTGGCCTCCGAGATAGCTCCGGACGGGCTCGGCGAGCTCCGGCCGGCCCGGCTCGATCCGAGCTCCCCCGGGCGCGCCCTCAATCCGAACCTCGCGCGCGTCGAAGACGCGGTAGAGCGCGTCGTCGTCCCAGAGGTTGGCGAGGTCGCGCCCGAAGGCGCGGTACCGCTCGGTCGAGAGCCCGAAGTCGAAGGGCTCAGGAAAGGAGACTACGAGCGACGTCGCGGAAGTCGTCGAAGCGCTCATAGGGAACCTCCCGTTCGTCGAGGTAGCGGGCCAGGCCTTTGATCGCGAACACGCGGTCGGCCGCCTCGGCGGCGCAGCGGTCGGAGTACCCGTCACCAACGTAGACGACCTCCTCCCCCCGGACGAGGCGCTCGACCGTGGAGCGCTTGCACGACTCTCCGCATGCGTCGCAGCTGTCTTCGTAGCGCCATCGGACGATCCAGCCGTCGGGTCGAGCGTCGAGCCGGTTCGCGTACAGCTCCACGTCGACGCCCTCGCGCCGCAGGACCGGCTCGATCAGCTCGTGAAAGCCACTGGAGACGACGATGACCTGCCAGCCGCGGTCGTGGGCGAGTGAGACGAGCTCGGCGAAGCCCGCGCGGATGCGGACGTTGTCGAGCACCCAGGCGGCAACTTCGTCGACCGGTTTCGTCACGGGGCGGAACTCGCGCGTGATGACCTCGCGCAGGGGCATGGTGCCGGCGTCGAGGCCGTCTTCGACCTCCTGGTACACGTCGGGGTCGCCGAACCGGCTTGCGATCAGGTCGAGCAGGTCCTCCTCGGTGACCGTGCCGTCGAAGTCGACGACGAGCGTCCTGGCGGGGCACGGCTCGCGGGCCTCAGCCGTTGTCACGATGTCTTGGCTTTCTCGTTTCCCACGCGTATCGATTTCCGCGGTACCCTCAAAACCGGGGGAAGGGCGCGAGAGCGCCCCCGGGGTTGGGTTCCGGCGAGCTTGCGATCGGCCAAGACGCTGCGGCCTGCTCAGAAATGCGAGGTCACGCCGGCCGGATCCTCGTCTGCGCTCTTGGCCTCCTTGACCGCCTCGGGCTCTTCGTACCAGGAGTAGGCGTACCCAGGGTCGTCCAGCTCGCGGGCGAAGGTCGTCAGCCGCAGCGGATGGAACGTGTCGCACATCACCGCCAGCTCGTGGGTCTCCGTCATCCCGATCGACTTCTCCGCGAGGCCGGGCTGCGGCCCGTGCGGGATACCCGACGGGTGCAGCGTCACCGACCCGATCTCGATCCCCTTCCGCGAGGAGAAGTTGCCGTCGACGTAATAGATCATCTCCTCCGAGTTCAGATTCGAGTGGTGGTATGGGATCGGGACCGCCTTGGGATCGAAGTCGAGTTTCCGCGGGCAGAACGAGCAGATGACGAAGTTGCGCCCCTGGAACGTCTGGTGGGAAGGAGGCGGCATATGGATCCTCCCGGTGATCGGCTCGAAGTCGTGGATCGAGAACGTCCACGGGTACACGTAGCCGTCCCAGCCGACGACGTCGAAGGGGTGGTAGTCGAGGACGTAGGTCTGGTAGCCGTCCTTGACCCGCACCTTGACCTCGTGGTCGCCGCCGTCGCGATGCGTCTTCAGCTCGGTCGGCGGATGGATGTCGCGGTGGTAGTAGGGCGCATGCTCCAGCAGCTGCCCGTACTCGTTCCGGTACCGGCGCGGAATTTCGATGAGACCGGGGGACTCGAAGACGAGGTGCCGCTGCGGCCCGTCGGGGACGAACCTGTACGTCGTCCCGCGGGGGATGACGATGTAGTCGCCTTCCTTGTAGGGCAGATCGCCGAAGATCGTTTCGAGCGTCCCCGACCCCTCGTGGACGAAGACGACCTCGTCTCCTTCGCCGTTGCGGTAGAAGGACTCCATCGCCTCGCTCGGCCGGCAGAGCGAGATCTCCACGTCGTCGTTCCACATCAGCAGGCGCCGGCCCGAGATCTCGTCGCCCTGTGGCTCGACGCCCATCGTGCGTATGTGCCGATGCGCATGTGCTTCCGGCACCCATTCCTCCCGTTCGATCGGCTCGAAGCTGCCGAGCTCACGGACGCGGCACGGCGACTGGAGGTGGTACAGGATGGACTCGTTCCCGACGAAGCCTTCGAGGCCCATGACCTCCTCGGTCAGGAGCCGCCCGTTGTCCCGGAACTGGACGTGCCGTTTGCGCGGAAGCTCGCCGAAGCGCTGGTAGGTGGGCACGGCGACAGGATACTCGGCTCAGGTGGGGCGAGCCCGCGCCGAACCGCGGCTCAGGTCAAGCCCTGACCACACTCGGACAGAACTTCGTCCCGCTGGTGATCCGTTCCCGCACTTGGAGCAGGTGACCGACACGGTCAGCGGCTTACCGCATTCGGGGCAGAACTTCCCGGAGGCCGCTTCCGCCCCGAGTGCGGACACCGCGCGACCTGCGTCTCCTCCACGCTGATGTCGGCGGCGTAGTCGGCCGCGTCCACCTTCTCCTGCACCTCGTGCAGCTTGCGCTACGCCTGAATCCCCGCCAGCTCCTGCTCGAGCTTCGGCGCGCAATTTGACGCAGAGGCCGACCTCCTCGTTCCAGCAGATCTCCTTGCACACCTACTGCCCGCACGTATGGCACTGTTGGAAGAGCGGCGAGATCTCCTCGATGGCGGCGCGCAGGGCTTTGTCCTTCGCCTTGGACTCGGTCATGTCCTTGAGGCTGTCGGTGCCGGAGCTGAGACCACCCAGGCTCCCCACCGCACCCGACACCGTGCGGAGCCCCTTTGTCGCGATTCCGGAGGCCGAGGCCTTGAAGCCGGATTTGTAGCCATTGCCGCACCGCTCGCAGAAGAACTCGAACCGGTAGCCGGCCTCGGTCGACTGGTCCGCGTAGTTGTCCCGTCTACGGAACCGGCGTTGACATGTGCTTCCTCGCTTTCGTTCGACGGGCCGCGGGGCGATCCTAATCCGATCCGATGCGACTTCTCAACATGCCGATGCCCTCGAACTCGAGCTCGACCGTGTGGCCGGGCTCCAGCTCGCGCTCCGACCGAACGCTTGGAGCCGCGATCACGTCCCCCGGAAGAAGCCGGGTGTTCAGCGCCGCGTACGAGACGAGCTCGTCCCATGGGGTTCCGGGCGGCACGAGCTCATCCGGCGTGACGACCAGGGGCCCCAGCGTGGTCGCAAAGTCGCGCGCCTTCGCCCCTTGGAGCCCGTGGGCGAGCCAGTCGAGCATGAGCGTGAAGCCGCCGATGCCCTGGTCGGTCCCGATGATCGCCGCGACGCGGAGGTCGAATCCGACGCGGTCGGCACCCTCTGGGAACGGGACAACCTCGTCCGGACCGTAGATGGAGGCGGGGTTGGCAAGGGCGAAGTCGTCCCCGTCGAAGACCCGCACCGAAGGCGGGTGCAGGACCGGCGCCCTCAGGATCACATCTGACAGCGCGTACTCGGCATGTTCTCGGGCCGTTCCACCGCCGGTGAAGAAGGCCTGGAGCGTCTGCGCGGCGAGCTGGACCACGCGATCGCCCTCGATCCGCCCCGGCCAGCCGCGCTCCAGATCCAGCGCCACCGGCGTGAACATGCACAGCCTCATGGCTCGGTATGGACGATCACGTCGGCCAGATCAGGCGAGTGGCGGCGGATCTGCTCCTCGACCTCACTCGCGCGCGCGTGTGCCTCGGCCAGCGTGCGGCCCGGGTCGAGACTGAGCGTCAGGAACACCACCAGCCCCTGATCGGTGCGAAGAAACCGCAGCTCGCGCGGCCGCCGCCCCGTCGCCTCCTGCACGACGCTGACGACCGCCTCTTCGTCGCGGGCAACGTGCTCCGCCGCCAGCTCGACGCCTGCGGTCTCTTCGGCAAGCGGCTCCAGATGGGTCTGGACGGCCGTGACCTCCGGAGCCGCCGCGACGATCGCCTGCTCGACCTCGGAGGCAACCGCGTGCGCCTCCTCGAGCGGGAGCAGGCCGGGAAGCTTGAGATGGAGCGAGACCGCAGTGCCGTCGCCGGTCTCCACCGCGGTCACGTTGTGGACCTCGCGGACCATCGGCACCTGCATGGCCGCAGCCTGGATCCGCTCGCGCAGCTCGGTGTCCGCGACTGACGGCTCCACATGGACGACCACATCGCTCTCGGGCAACGCGCGCTCGATCGCCCGCTCCACGGCGTCCGCCGCCGCGTGCCCTTGCCCGACGGCTGCCGCGGGAGAGACACCAATAACGACGTCAGCGAAGTGCCTTCCCGCCGCCTGCCGGATGCGCAGCCGCTTCAGCTCGACGGGAGGCTGGATCCCACGAATGGCCGCCTGGGCGGCCTCGTAGGCGCCGGCGGGCGCGCGGTCCATCAGGACGTCCACGTTGCGGCGGATGAGCCTCGCGGCGGCGGTCACGACGAGCACGGCCACGAAGAGGGCGGCGGCCGAGTCGGCGTCCTGGTACCCGGCGCGGACGAACACAAGCCCGATGAGTACGGCGGTCGAGCCCGCCAGGTCGCTGCTGAAGTGAAGGGCGTTCGACTGCAGAGCCGCGCTGTCGAAACGCCGCGCACTCTGGACGGAGATGGCCGCGCGCGTGGCGTCGATCACGATGACGGCGCCGATGACGGCGAGCGCGTACCAGGTCGCGTTCACGGTCGGCTCCGTCCTTCCGACGATGTGCGAGATCGATCTCCAGGCGATGAAGAGGCTGGCCGCGACCACGATGCCGGCTTCACCCAGCGCGGCCAGGTGCTCGGCCTTGCCGTGGCCGTAGGCGTGGCTGCGGTCGGGCGGCCTCAGGGCGACTCCGATCGCGAAGAAGGTCATCAGCGCGGCGACGAGATCGGTGCCCGAGTGCAGCGCCTCGGATATGAGCCCGAGGCTGTGCGTGGCCAGGCCGGTGACGAGCTTGAGCGCCACGAGAGCAGCCGCGGCGAAGACGGAGATGAGCGCCGTCCGGCGCTGCGGATTCATGGGGACAGGCTAACCGGGTGGCTTGCGCCCTTTGCCGCTCTGATTTCACACAGTTGGCACGGTGCTGCCACTTTCGGTGCGCTTTTCGTCGCTACGCCGAGAGCGGGTGGCGGGTGGCCCCGGGAACACCCACCCGGGTGGGTGTGCTGGTAGTACCGACGCGCCTTACCGCAGGCCTTTCGACCGGCGGCTAGATGACGCGCCCACACAGGTTGTGAACGGCTGAGAGAACATCCGGGCCTCCTTCGAGGCTGTGGGTCTGCCAGGACTCACGTCTCGAGGAGGGACCCGGATGAAGCTCCACCGTAACGCCAAGCTCGGACTCTCGGGCCGCTTTGCGCTCGTGCAGGCGCGCGAGAGCGGATTGTCGGTACGTCAGGTGGCGAGCCGCTTCAGCGTCTCGCCGGCCACCGTCACCCGCTGGTCGTGTCGCTGGCGCGAGGCCAGCGAGCAGGAGCGCCGCTCGCTCGTGTGCCTGTTCGATCGCTCCAGCCGGCCGCGGCACATGCCACGCCTGCTGCCGGCGCAGGAGCAGCGACGGATCTGTGCCGCGCGGCGCCGGACTGGTTGGCGGGCCGAGGCTACTCACGCTTCGCACCGGCCACCCGCACTCGACCATCTCCAAGGTGCTTCGGCGACACGGGCTCTCCCGACCTGCGCGAGCGGCTCGAGAACCCGTCCGGCGCTACGAGTGGCCCTGTCCCGGTGACCTGCTGCACGCCGACTGGACGCGGTACGCCCGCTTCGCGCGCCCCGGTCACGCCGTCACCGGCGACCGCAGCTCAACTGCGGCCGACAAGCGTGCCAGGGTGGGCTACGACTTCGCCCACGCGCTCGTCGACGACAACTCGCGCCTCGGCTACGCCGAGCTCCTCCCCGACTGCCGGGCGGTAACGGTGACCGGCTTCACCGAGCGCGCGCTCGCCTTCTTCCGCTCGAACGGGATCACGGCTCGGCGGCTGATGACCGACAACCACTGGAGCTACATCCGCAACCGCTCGCTGCGCGATCTGCTCGCCGCCCAGGGCATCCGTCATTTCACCACTCCCGCGCGCCGCCCGCAGGTGAACGGGAAGGTGGAGCGCTTCCATCAGACGATGGCGCGGGAGTGGGCCTACGGCGTGCGCTACCGCTCCTCTCGACACCGGGCGGCTGCCTTGCCACACTGGCTGCGCTACTACAACGAGCGCAGGCCACACAGCTCCTTAGAACTCATTTCAGAATGAGTCATGGCCCGCCGAAGACTGCTCGGTAGCGCGCTCGGCACAGCCATGCTCAGGCGATGGAGTGGAGGGCGAGCGCTGCGGCCTCGTCAACGGTGAGCGTCCGGCCCGCTTCCCATTCTCGTTCGAAGCGGGTTCCGAGGCGCATGCGGGTTGCCGCCGCCGTCCGTCCTCGCATCTCGCGCTCGTAGTCGAACCAGTCCTCCTCTGCGGTCTCGTCTCCAGTCTCTTCCCGGACGGTCGCAGCGGCCGCAAGCAAACGAGCGGCGAGACCCGCCTGTCCGTCGGCGAGCGCGACGGCGGCAAGGTTGTCGAGGCACTCGGCAACGTGGTTCAGCAACCGCAAGTCGAGGGCACGCCGCAGGGTCTCGGCAAGTAGCACTCGCGCGTCGTCGTATCGGTTCTCGAGAACGGCCAAGGCTGCGAGGCCCCTGAGCGCGTTCGTCGCCTGCCACCACCCGCCGATCTTCTCGAAGATGGCAACGCTCTCTTCCAGGCGTGGCCCTGCCTCCTCGTAGTCGCCGTGCTCCAGCGCGATGACACCGAGGTTCTGCTGAATCCATGCGAGCCGGCCCTCTTCCGGGAGCTCTCGGGCGAGAGTCTCACACTCGAGCAGCATCCTCCGGCTCTCCTGGGGGTCATCCTGGCGCAGGGCAAGCCGGCGTAGCGCCCATTCGATTCGGCCTTTGTCGCCCAACGTGCGTGCGAGCGAGAGGCTTTGCTCAGCGAGCTGCCGTCTCGTCTCCCGATCGAGATGTGCGCCGAAGTGGGAGAGGGAGTGCAGCGCATCGACGCGCAGGAGGGGGTGAAGGTCATCGCCCCTCGACAGGATGGCCTCGTACATGCGCCCGGATTCCCTCATCCCTCCCCGGATCCAGAGGAACAGCCACGTGATCGGGAAGACGAGCCGGAACTCGCGCTCCAGGTCGCCCCTCTCCCGGAACCACGCGAGCGCCACCCTGACGTTGCCGTAATCGGCCTCGACTTGCTCGCGCCAGGCACTCGTGTCAGCAACGTTCGCCGAGAGCGCGGGTGAGATGTCCGCGCCCGGAGCGCTCTCCGCGAGGGCCAGGAAGTGCTCGGCATGGCTGTTCCTGATCTCCTCGGCGTCGGCTGAGGCCTCGAGCTGCTCGGCGGCGTACTCGCGGATCGTCTCCAGCATCCAGAAGCGCTCATCTGAATGGCGCAGGAGGCTCTTGTCGACGAGCGACTGCAGCACGTCGAGGTCGGCCTCTGCCACCGCTTCGGCCGTGTCGAGCGTGCAGCCGCCAGCGAAGACGGACAGACGCGCGAACAGGCGCCGCTCCTCTTCATCCAGCAGGTCGTACGACCATTCGATCGTCGCTCGCAGCGTCTGCTGGCGCGGGTCGGCTCCGCGTCCGGCCTTGAGCAGGTCGAGGCACTGCGAGAGACGCTCGAGCAGCTGCTGCGGTGAGAGTACGCGCACGCGCGCTGCGGCCAGCTCGAGCGCAAGCGGCAGGTTGTCGAGCCGGGCGCACAGCTCGGGGACCGCCTCGTCAGGCTCGAAGTCGGGCTTGACCGCACGCGCCCGCGCGAGGAAGAGCTCGGTCCCGTCCTGCGGCTCGAGCGGCGGCACGGGATAAGCCTGCTCGCCGGGGACCCCGAGCAGCTCGCGGCTCGTCACGAGCAGGCGCAGGTTCGGGCAGACAGCGAGTAGCTCCGTGAGGCGAGCCGCGGCGTCCACGAGGTGCTCGAAGTTGTCGAATAGGAACAGCAGGCGCTTGTCGGCGAGGTGCTCGGCCAGGCCATCCTTGGCGCCAAGCGCCTGCGCCGCAGTCTCCAGAACCAGCTCCGGGTCGCGCAGCGGCGCGAGCGGCACCCAGAAGATGCCGTCGGGGTAGTCCTCCGCCGCTTCGGCCGCCGCTTGCAAACCGAGGCGCGTCTTGCCAGTCCCGCCGGGGCCGGTCAACGTGAGCAAGCGCGCGCGCGAAAGCAGCTCGACCACCTGCGCCAGCTCGTGCGCTCGGCCGAGGAAGGGCGTCGCCGGGACCGGCAGGTTCGTCCGGTAGAGGCTTTTCAGCGGCGGGAACTCGCCGTCTCCAAGCTGGTAGATCCGCTCCAGGGCCGAGAGATCCTTCAGCCGGTGCTCGCCTAGGTCGCGGAGCCTGTCTGTCCGCGCGAGCGCACCGGTCGCCGCCGAGACGAGTATCTGGCCGCCGTGGCCGCAGGCGGCGATCCTGGCCGCGTGGTGTACGTCCGAGCCGACATAGCCCTCTTCGGTCACAAATGGCGTGCCCGTGTGGAGGCCGATGCGGACGCGCACCCGGCCGGAGGCAAGCGCCTCCGTGGCCTCGGCCGCCGCCTGCAGCGCGTCGGGGGCGGTCGGGAAGGCGTAGAAGAAGGCATCGCCCTGCGTGTCGACCTCGACGCCGCCGCGGCCTGCGAAGGCGTTCCGCACCAGACAGCGGTGCTCGGCGAGCGCCTCGGCGTACCGCTCGGCGCCGAGCTCGTGCAGCAGCTTCGTCGAGCCCTCGACGTCGCTGAAGAGGAAGGTCACGGTGCCGGAGGGCAGGTCGCGACGCATTGGACGTATGATGCGCGATGGCGGCGGCTGCGTCGAAGCAACGAGTAGGGACCCGACTCTGTGAGATCCGCTCCGGGGCCTCGGCGGAATATGAGTGCGCTGCGGGACCCTTCGCTGAGCAGATGGTTGCACCCGCGTCTGCCGCGCCCACACGACCTCGACTCGAGCAGGCCGTCCCAAGACGAGGAATGCCCTTGGCATCCGTCGTCAAGCTGGGAGGGTGTCGATGGCTGTCGCGCCGTGGGTTGTGTCTGACGAGTTGTGGGAGTTGGTTGAGCGCTGTTGCCGAAGGTGGAGCGACGGTTTCGCTATCCGGGCCGGAAGCGGCTGTCGGATCTGCAGGCGTTGCAGGGGATCTTGTTCGTGTTGCACACGGGGATGTCGTGGACGCATCTACCGCTCGAGCTGGGTTTCGGTTCGGGCGTGACCTGCTGGCGGCGGTTGGACGAGTGGCAGAAGGCCGGTGTCTGGGAGCGGCTGCACGAGCTGCTGCTCGCCCGCTTACGTGCGGCAGGTGAGGTCGAGTGGTCGCGCGCCGTCGTCGACGCGAGCCATGTGCAGGCGAAAAAGCGGGGCTCCGAGACGGGCCCGAGCCCGGTTGACAGGGCCCGAAACGGCTCCAAGCACCATCTCCTCGTCGATGCGCGCGGGCTCCCGCTCTCCTGGCGGCTCACGGGCGGCAACCGCCACGACAGCACCCAGCTGATGCCGCTCGTCGACCGCGTCCCGCCGGTGCGCGGCAAGGTCGGTCGGCCGCGACGGCGGCCTGACCGAGTCACCGGTGACCGCGCCTACGACTACGACAGCCGTCGCCAAGAGCTCCGCCAGCGCGGGATCAAACCAGAGATCGCCCGCCGCAAGACCACGCACGGCTCCGGGCTCGGCCGCTACCGCTGGGTCGTCGAGCGCACCTTCGCCTGGCTGCACCAATTCAAACGCCTGCTCGTCCGCTACGACCGCCGCGCCGACATCCACGAAGCCTTCCTCGCCCTCGGCTGCTGCCTCGTCTGCTACCGCCGACGCAGGAACACCTCATTGTGAAAGGAGCTCTTAGGAGGACAACCGCCGATTAGTCGCGTTCACAACGTCTGTGGGCAGGACAGCTAGAGGTTGCCGCGAAGCGCCTGCTCGCGCTCGATCGCCTCGAACAGCGCCCTGAAGTTCCCCTCGCCGAAGCCGCGCGCGCCGTGGCGCTCGATCACCTCGAAGAAGAGCGTCGGCCGGTCCTGCGCCGTCTTCGTGAAGATCTGCAGCAGGTATCCGTCCTCGTCCCGGTCGACGAGGATGCCCAGGCGGCGAAGGTCCTCCCACGACTCGTCGATCTCCCCCACGCGGTCGAACGCGTCCTCGTAGTAGGCGCCGGGAGTGTCGAGGAACAGCACCCCTCGCTCCCGCAGCGAACCCACGGTCCCGACCACGTCCTCGGTCGCCAACGCCACGTGCTGGACGCCCGGGCCGCCGTAGTAGTCCAGGTACTCCTCGATCTGGCTCTTGCGCTTCCCCTCGGCCGGCTCGTTGATGGGGAACTTGATCTTCCCGCTGCCGTCCGCCATCACCTTCGACATCAGAGCCGAATACTCGGTGTGGATCTGCTTGTCCCCGAAATGGAGGATGTTCGTCATTCCGAACACGTGCTCGTAGAACTCGACCCAGTAATCCATCCGCCCGAGCTCCACGTTGCCGACGCAATGATCGATTGCCTTCAGGCCGACGCCGCCCGCACCGTTCCCTCCGGCCCTCCCCACGTATCCGGGCAAGTACAGGCCCGCGTAGTCGCCCCGGTTCACGAACGTGTGGATGGTGTCGCCGTACGTCGCGATCGACGCGAGCTCGACGCGGCCGAACTCGTCGTCCACGACATGCGGCTCCCTGACGCCGCGGGCGCCGCGCTGCACGGCCTCCCGGTAGGCCTGGGTTGCATCGGGAACGGTGAGCGCGATGTCCCTGACCCCGTCGCCGTGCGTAAGCACGTGGCGCGCGATCTCGTGGTCGCCGCGCAGGGCGCTCGTCACTACGAAGCGAATGTCCGCCTGCTCGAGGACGTAGGAGGCACGGTCCCGAACGCCGGTCTCTGGGCCCGCGTAGGCGACCTGCTCGAAGCCGAACGCGCGCTCGTAGAAGTAGGCGGCCTGCTTCGCGTTGCCGACGTAGAGCTCGAGGTGGTCCCAGCCCCTGATCGGCATGAAATCGTCGGCCGCCATCGCTGTCGAATCCTACTCCGCCCTCGAAACGAGGGGGATCTTCTCCTGGTGGGCGAGCCAGATTCCCAGGCCGATCCCGACGCCGCCGAGGATCTGCAGCCACGTGATGTGCTCCGAGAGCAGCGGGACGGCGAAGGCGACTGCGATGAACGGCTGCAGATTGGCGAACAGCGTCGCCTGGGAGGGCCCGACGCGCTCGATGGCCTTGAACCAGAGAATGTTCGTCAGCACGAGCGGGCCGAGCACGGCGTAGACCAGCAGCGCCCAAACGGCCCAGCCGAGGTGGAAGTCCTGCTCGGACACCTGGTGCGCTCCTGTCGCGGCGACGGCCACCCAGCCCACGGCGAGGACGATCGCACTGATGCGGAATGGCGAGTAGCGGCGCATGAGCGGAGCGATCGCCACCGAATAGGCGGCCCAGGTCGCCGCCGTCGCAACGCCGAGCAGATCCCCTTCGACGTCCGCCCGCACGCTGCCGCCGCCCGCCGCCACCAGCGCGACGCCGCCGAACGACACGAGCGTGGCGATCCAGAACCACCGGTGCATGCGTTCCAGGCCGAACGCGAAGGCGATGAGCGCCGCGAAGA